>Ga0137409_10001821_pt1 | contig 22957 bp, 20 predicted proteins | sample CZODoug1_16funga_FD_122059 | JGI IMG/M metagenome (GOLD analysis project Ga0137409, IMG submission 122059) | Vadose zone soil fungal communities from Angelo Coast Range Reserve, California, USA - CZODoug1_16fungal (Hybrid Assembly) | ecosystem: Environmental > Terrestrial > Soil > Vadose zone...
TCCCGCCACCGTGGCCAGCGACTTGGTGAACAAATTGACGATGGCAGTGGCAAGCAAGACCAGAAAGACCGAAATCAGACCCAGCGGAATCTCGCGTCCGCCGATGTGGATGTTCGGCGGCACCTTCCAGCCGCGCTCCCCTTTGTACTTGAAGCGCAACACCAGCATTGACAGGCTATTGAAGGTGAAGCTCCAGATCACGCCGAAGGCGTAGGCTTCGCCCAGCCAGTAGACGTTTCCCATGCTGGCCATAATGGTGACGAGTTGCAACAACACCACCAGATTGATGATGCGATGGCTGGTGCCGAAACGCTTGTGGGGCTGGCGGAACCAGTCCGCCATGACTCCGTCTTCCGAAACACGGTTGAGCACGCCATTGGACCCGATGATGGCGGTGTTGACCGCCCCGGAAAGAATCAGGAAGCCCACCACCACCACAAAGGCGCGGAACGCCAGCCGCAACAGATGCGGTCCCACCAGATACATGGCCAGCCCTGAAATCAGGTTGTCCTTGTAGATCGGCACCCGCACCGCGTCGGGAATGATCATGACGAACAACAACGACGTCAGGCCAGTAAAGACGAAACTGTAGATCGCGATGATGACGGCCGCGCGCTTCAGGTTTTTCAGCTTGGGATGGGCCAGTTCGCGGTTTACCTGGGCCAGTGACTCCTCGCCGCTCATGGCGAGTACGGAGTGGCCGAAGGCGATCAGAATGCCAAACAGTCCGAACTTCTTAGCCAAGTCATTGGCCAGGCCGGTCCCGTGAAGAAATCCCAGCGACTCCTTGCTGAACCGCAGGTTTTCCGGAATGGGCAGCGGCACCGGCTGAAAGCCGTGCGTCAGCAGGGTAATGACCGACCAGGACAACAGAATGATCACCATGACGGTGGTGATCTGCATGACGCGAAGGGCTTTTTCGCTGGATTCGTGGAGACCTTTGGTGTTCTCCCACCAGTAGTAAATGGTTACGGCCAGGGCGAAGCTGACGGAGAGGAAATTCTCGGAGATGTGCGGCTTGCCGTGGAACATGGCCTGGAGGGCAGTGGGGAGCCATCCGTGGGCGTTCATGGTGGCTAGGACTTCGTTGATGAGTCCGGCGATGTATTGGCCGGCGGAGACGCCGGAGATGGGGCCGGTGAGGATGTAGTCGAACATCAGGGCGGAGACGCTGAGTTTGGCGAGGGTGCCGCCGAGGGCCTCTTTGACTACTCGGTAGACGCCGCCGCGGACGAACATGGAACAGCTCTCGACGTAGACGGCACGGACGGCGAAAGAGAAGAACATGACCGCCACGATGAACCAAGGGGCGGATTTGCCGACGGCCTGTTCGGAGATGCCGCAGGCGTAAAAGGCGGACGAGGCGAGGTCGTTGAGGACAATGGCGGCGGCGCGCCAATAGGAGATAAAGGTGAGCATCACCGACGTGGCGACAACGATGCGCACGCGGTCTGAAGTAGTTTGGACTGGGGGAACGAAGGATGCCATCTTCTGGATCAAGCCTACATGGTCGGGCGGCCGGATGCGGCGAGAGTGTCAGCGCCCGCGACCCCGCTCAACGACGGGACGACAGTTGATACCACTGCTCTGCAGCAAAACACTTCCGCAAGAGCACCTACGCCGGTCTGAGCCCGCAACTCCATGAGCCTTCCATCTTAACCTGATAAGGCGCTTTCTGCACGGCAAAGGCACGCGTTGCGTGTATGCGGCGTATCACAATTATTGCTGCGCGGAGCGGCGGGCGGCAGGCTCGCGTTCTTCTTGCGTGGTCGCATGAGATAATTTGTGTTACGGAGTTCTCGGAGGGAGTTGCGCATGTTCGATTTTGTGGTCGGCAAGGTGATTCTTCCGTCTCTCTCCTGGATCTTCGGCTTGGGCGTGGCCGGGTGTGTGATCGTTATTCCTTTGTGTGCTTACAAGATGTTTCGGGTGCTGTTTGAGAAAGACGTGGTGGAAGTTGGGGACTAGCTTCGGTTTCCTTTACCCCTTCTTTGGTCGTCGTCCCAGCGTCGTTGAGAGCAACCCCTTACCTCAGCAGCTAAAGCCGCCAGTCCGAGTGTGCAGGTGATCGCAGGGCTGAAGCCCTGCGCCACCCAAAAGCAGCAACTCCCCGCTCCGTCCAAAATTAAGAACAGGTCGGCCCTTCGGTAAGCTCAGGGCGGCCTCTCCGTAGTTGCTTCGCTTCGCGGAGTATCTGCTTTGGTCGGGATGACACGCTCTTAGGGCCGCCCGCCTGAGCCTCTTGCAGATTCCTCCCGCTGGTCGGAACGACGAGCTTTATGAAAGCGAACAGCAGGTCCCTCCACTTCGCAGTTGCCTCGCTTCGCGAAGCAACTGCTCCGGTCGGGATGACAGCGTTACTTGAAAAGACAGCGTTACTTGAGATGACAGCGTTACTTGAAAAGAAACGGGCTGCGCTTGTGCGCAGCCCGTTTGTTTTTGTTCACTTGAATGGTTGGATTTAGTTGCCACCAAAGAGATCGTTCATGGTGGTTGTGCTGGAGTCGCAGGCATGGTTCAGGCAGCCTACGCCCAAACCGCCTTCGATGGTCCTGAGCAGCGAGAAGTGGGTGTAGTATTTTCTGCTGGTTTTGTGGTGGAGGCCGTAGTTAGTGTCGACGACGGTGATCACCTGGTTGAGGTTCGGAGCGAGGCTGTAGTCGTTTTCGTCCCAGGTCAGGACGATGGCGTTGTGGCCGCGCGTCCATGCCGGTGAGCCGTGGATGGCGTTGACGATCGTATGGATGGTTTGGTCGCCCAGGAAAATGAGGGCGGGGTTCAGTCCGGCTTGCGAACCGTCGGAAAGAGGATCGAAATTGCAGAATGCGCCGGCATTGCCGCGACCGTGTTGATCGTTGCACTGGTTAGGAGCGATGAAGGAGTACGTGGGCACGTGTCCGGAAGCCAGGTCGCCGTACAATCCATGGTCGCCTTCGAAGCTGACGGCGTGACTCAGGCTCAACGCGCCTGTGCCTTCCTGAACGCTCTGGAAGTAGACGAAGGGGTTGTGCTTGACGGCATAGAGGGCGACGAGGTCGGCCTGCGTGAGTGGCGGATTGAGTTGTGGATTGATCAGCGTGAAGTCGGTGGCGCTGGTGAAGAAGCCATCGCTGTTGTTCACGCCGTCCGCGCCCTGGGGCGGCAAGCTTTCCTGATACGATTTCCAACTCTTGCCTGCGGCAGCTAACTGGTCGGCGATGGTCTTGCCAACAGTGTTGGGATTCGCGTCGTAGGAGTGGGTTCCGTCGATGTTGATGGTCGGGTTGCCCGGGCTCTCGTTGGTGGTGTCGACGGCCGGAGTGGCGGCATCGGTGCCAGTGCCTGCGATCGGACAAATGGCGTTACCCGTGGTTTCGGTGTTCGGAGTTGACTGGAGGTTGGTGGTGCAGGAAGAGTTGTGCCAGTCGGGCGAGTTGTCGTCGAGGACGCCGAAGTTGGAACCGCCGACGGTTTCGAGGTAATTGGTCAAGCTGGGATGCGCGACGGCGAAGTAGTTGGTGGCGAGGTTGGCGTTTTTCACGTACTTGTTGGTGAAGGGCGCGTTGGGGTTGTTCAGGATTTGGGAATAGCCGTGGTTCTCCATCATAATGATCCAAACGTGATCCAGATGGGGAACTCCCTTGGGTACAGGGCCTTCCTGGGCGCAAACGGCGCCGGTGAGAGTGGTGGCCAGCAGGCCGGTCAGTACAGCCTTCATGTTCATCATCAAAGTCTCCGTCCTTTCCAGACGTTACGATCGCCGGGAGTCTCAAAACGATATGCGCATCCCGGACTGACCACGATAGGGGCGGTTTGTTAACGGCTGGTTACAGGGGAATCAAGGTTTGGTGAATACGGGGGGTTTAGGCTTCCGTGACAATTCGTTTCACCACGGAGACACGGAGACACGGAGGAAAATCTAGGGGTAATTGTCGTGAGGCGATTACGCTCAAAAGCGCTCCCGAGGAGCTAATGAGTGATGGCGATGTGTTGCCAACCGTTCCGCTGAAGATCCAGCAAGTAGCCTGGAGCGAATGGTTCGTCAATACAGTGTGGAAGCAGCACAAAAAGGAGGAATTCTGTGCGGCTGTGTCAATCAGAGGCTTTAAACTTCGCTACGATTGCCGTGATGTCGTCGTGCTGTTCCTGAGAGCCCGAGCGCTGAACCCCATCCACGATTGCAGCTAGCAAGGCCTGGCACGACAGTTCCCGATGTTGCCGCAGCGCCTCAATCAGAAACCGCTCGCCAAGTTCTTCTCCTTGATCGTTGCTGGCTTCGGTGACACCATCTGTGTAGAGTGCCAGCACGTCGCCGGGAAAGAGCTCTTGCTCCCGCATAGAGCAATCCCATTCCTTGAAGAGCCCCAGCAGCGTGCTGGTCGACTCAAGATGCTCGACGTTGCCGTCTCTTCTCAACAAAAGGCCCGACAAGTGTCCGCAATTGGCGTAGCGCATTCGCCGCGTCGCGCCGTCGTAGTCGGCAAAAAAGAGCGATGCGTAGGCACTTTCGCTGGTGTTCTCATAGAACAGGCGGTTCACTGATCCAAGCAATGTCTGAGGCTGATCGATGGCCAAGGACGACTGGCTGCGCAGGCTCGCCTGCAAATTCGCCATCAGCAGAGCGGCCGCGATCCCCTTGCCCGAAACATCGCCAATGATCAGCGCCAGCCGCTGCGGCCCGAGATTCAGAAAGTCGAAGTAATCCCCTCCGACTTGTCGCGCCTGGAGGCAGATACCTGCGTACTCCACGGTTTTCAACTCCGGTTGAATCTGCGGAAACAATCGTGCCTGCACTTGCCTGGCGATTTCCAGTTCCTGCGCGACGCGGCGTTCGGATTCGAGCTTTTCCGCGTGCTCCTGCCGGCGTGATTCCAGACTTCGACGCACCTCGTCGAACCCTTCGAGCCCAAAAGCATTCCCGTCCGGATCTTCGAAGCGCGTAAAGGTCCCGCCCCACCCCGGGGTCTCCGGCTCAAAAAAGAACCGAACCCCGCGTTCACTCCATTCCTTGTACGTGGCCTGAACATCTTCCGTCATAAAAAGAACCCAGCGGTAGCCGCCAATCAGTTTGTATTCGGGCCGGTCGGGCTTGGGCTCAACCAGCGCAAGATTGGCGCTGCCGTCAGGAGGAGCGACTTCAATCCAACGGACGCCGGTGGGAAGGCACTGTTCTGTGATCAGTTCGAAGCCCAGTAGATCGACGTAGAACCGCTTGCTTACTTCCAGATCGCGGACGAATACGACGATGTCCTGTATGCACAGGTAGGGCTCGTCGCGGCCCGTGCGAAGCACGGTCCGGTTCGCCCACGAGAGAAAGGGGTCGCTGGCCATCGGCGTGATTATAGTGCGAAGCCAGACGATCAGACCGCCGACTCGGCGGACTTGCTTCGCAAGAACGATTGATAACTGCTGAAATCAGGCCTTAACACTCACAATCCGGGATAGTTGGCGTAATTGCGACATTTCAGCAGTTACGGATTGCAATCTGTTGCAAACACATCCCGGAAAGGCCCCAGAAACTTCCGCTCCGCTGACCAATCGGCGACTGCAAAGACTACGTCGGAGAATGCTCCACTATACTCGTGTTCTAGCGCCTGCCGAAAAGCAACAGCAGTGCGCCGTGGATCATTCGCGAACGCACCACATCCCCAAGCGCCGAGTACTAGTGCAGAGTATCCGTATGACCCCGCGATGGCCAGCACGCGATGAATCCGTTGCTCCAGGAGGTAGGAGGCTTTCGGCTGGCCAACGGCGGGCGCATAAGGGGCGGCACACGTGAGGAAGCCCAGGAGCCATGGACGTGGAAGCTCTGTTCCGTTATCCATCCGAAAGACGGGAACATGAGGCGAATAGATTGCCCAATCAGTCGAATCCGGCACTTGCCGCTTTCGGTGCTCCTCATACATCCGATCCCCGAGCAGCGTCTGATAGAGAGCACTGGATCGACAAAGCACTTCCTCCTGCGCTAATGCCCCCAGAAGGAAGCCACCTCCTGGTTGCACACCGTTCGCGAAATTCAGGGCAAGAGGCCGTAATCCGCGATCAACGAGGCGTAGTGAGGCGCCGAGCGTAGTCTCATTGACGACCTGGACTCTTGTTTCATTAAACGCGCTCCGCTCGTGACGCAGAAGGGTAGTGTCTGGCTCAATACTTATCTTTTCCGCGGCGGCGGCTTGGACCTCATCACGCCAAACGACTTGCTGGCCGGCCTTGGTGACATAGAACCCTTCCAGTGCAGCCTGTACAGCAGACCGACCGAGTGCAGCAGCAACATCTCTGGCGATGTTCAACTCCTGCTGTCGGGATGCGGCCATTTGCTCTGAATCGAGGCAAGGTAATAAGTGCAATTTGCTCATGTTTCACCGTCCGTCAACGCTGCACGCTCCCGGTAATTGCCCAGAACAGGGCATGACGCTCAGAACCCGATTGTTGGTGTAATAGCGATATTACGACAAGAACCCGTTGAGGCCGCGTCAACCCCTCTGCTTTCATTGACGTGTCGTTTTTTCGGCGCGTAATATTCGTGCCAGTGATCGGTCGGAGGCGAGGCGAACTGAGTCTGAACATGAAACTGTTTAAGCCGCGATTCAATCAACGCGAGGGAACACCGGATTCGGGGTTGACGCCGAATCCGGTCCGACGCTATCCCATATGCGACTGTCTAACCCGGCCCGGACAATGGCAGGAACTCGCGTTGCACACTGAGATTCAGAACACGCACTCCGATGCCTGGAAATCGCTTGAGGCATATATTCAGAAAGTCGCAGGCGATGGAAGCGATGAACTGAATCCAATTGCTGGGATAGGACCCGAAAAATGGGAGCAGATCGTTACCCTTCCATCCTCAATCTGGACGCTGCAATCCGTGAAGGTTCTCAGCCTATACGGAAGCCATCTTGTCCGAATCCCCTCGGAGATCGGAGAGATGACGAATCTCGAGGAGTTTGATCCGTATACCTCTTACCGCCTACACTGGTTTCCGTTCGAGATTTCCCGCTGTAAGAAGCTCAAACGCAGTCGCGTCAGCACGCGCGCTCTCTATGGCAACTACAAATACAGACCCCCGTTTCCTCGTTTGCCGAGCATTTCGGCTGACCTTAGCCCCGCGTCTTGCAGCGTGTGTCATGGGCCGTTCACAAAGCATGGGCCCTATCAGGTGTGGGTTTCTCTAGGGGTCGCAACTGATGTGCTTCCATTACTCGTGCACGCATGCTCCGCGGAATGCGTACAACAACTTCCCGAGCCTGCCAGGGGTTATGTACGGAGTCCGCATCAGGGCGGTTTGGAGCTTGAACAACCGCCAGCTAAATTTAGTCTTTAGGCTGGCACTTTACACTCAGGTCTCGGTCAATGAGTGAAATGGCGATGTTAGTGCGCCGGGATAAACCGGCATGAAGCAGAGAATGGAAAATTCTTACGAGAAAGGATTAGCGATCTGCTCGGCCCCGAGTCTTGCGCTGCTACCGTGAGGGACACAGTGAAGCGTAGACAGGGGTATAGGCGGGGTGGGCTATTGAGCTGCGAAAACATACAACCCGGACGCTGACGCGGTTAACATGCGCGGAAGGCAACATGAGCAGGGGCGATAGCGCGAGTCCATGGTCAGTCCGGCGTAGTCGAAGACCCCAGACACGCCTAGAAACTTCATGCACGAGAACCGGGAGACCTCGGAGATGCCTGCGGAGAACGGCAGCCGCAGGCCGGCGGGTGAAGGCTCAGGCCACACGGCTCGCATGTACGTCCCCGAGGAGTCACACAGCGGCATAGTACCTATGAATCAATCGAACAAAGACGGAAAACCGTCGGCGGAGAATGAGGAGGGAAGGCTGCTGATCAAGGAGAACGCTGGTCAACCTAACACGCACCCGACACAGAGCGGGGAACGTGTGTCCCAGGGGCTGGCCGGCGTGCGGAAAGTAGCAAGGGATCATAAGGAGATGAAGTTCACCGCCTTGCTCCACCATCTGACAGTCGATCTGCTGCGGGAAAGCTTTTACTCACTCAAGAGAAAAGCTGCACCCGGAGTGGACGGAGTCACATGGCAGGAGTATGAAAACGGAGTAGAGGACCGACTGATCGATCTTCATGGCCGGGTTCATCGCGGAGCATATCGCGCGCAGCCATCGCGAAGAGTGTACATAAAGAAAGCAGATGGACGACAACGCCCACTGGGGGTTGCGGCCTTGGAGGACAAGCTTGTCCAACAGGCCGTGGCCACCATCCTCAACCAGATATACGAGGAAGACTTTCTCGGCTTCTCGTATGGCTTCCGCCCGGGGCGCAGCCAGCATGATGCACTGGATGCGCTGTCATATGCGCTCACGAAGAAAAAGGTGAACTACATTCTTGACGCCGATATTCGGGGATTTTTCGATAACCTCGATCAAAGTTGGCTGGTCAAGTTTGTGGAGCATCGCGTCGCCGATCCTCGCATCCTGCGACTGATCCAGAAATGGCTCAAGGCTGGGGTGATGGAGGAAGGCAAGTGGTCGGAAGCGAAGACAGGGAGTCCGCAAGGCTCGGTGATTTCACCGCTGCTCGCGAATATCTACCTGCACTACACTTTCGATCTCTGGGCGAACGTCTGGCGCAAGGAGTCTGCGCGAGGCGAGGTGGTTGTCATCCGTTACGCGGATGACACCGTCGCGGGATTCCAGTATCAGACGGACGCAGATCACTTCCTGAAGAGTTTACGGGAACGACTGCGAAAGTTTGGGCTGGAACTCCACCCTGAGAAGACGCGCCGGATTGAGTTCGGTCGGTTTGCCGAACAAAACCGGGAACGAAGAGGAGAAGGAAAGCCGGAGACGTTCGACTTTCTGGGCTTCACGCACATCAGCGGGAAGAACGGATTAGGGCGGTTTATGGTACGGCGCACCACGATCCGCAAGCGCATGCGGGCCAAGCTGCGACAGGTTAAGCAGCAACTCCGCGAGCGCATGCACGATCCCGTGCCCCAAACCGGACAATGGCTCACGTCGGTCGTACAGGGCTACTTCAACTACTACGCGGTACCGGGAAACCTCACGAGACTGGGCGTGTTCCGGGATCGGGTGCTTGCGCTCTGGTGGCGTACCCTTCGCCGTCGGAGCCAGAAACACCGGGTCTCGTGGACGCGCATTCTTGTTTTGGCTCAGCGATGGCTTCCTCAACCGCGAACGCTCCATCCCTTTCCCGACGCTCGCTTTGTCGCCAATCATCCGCGATAAGAACCGGATGCGCTAACAAGCGCCCGTCCGGGTCTGTACGGGGGGCAACCAGCAATGGTTGTCCCTACCGTGATCGTCAACTACTCCACCCCACCCGAACGTAACGTGACTGCCACTGTCGCCACTTCTAGAATCGGCAATATTAGGAGGTCTCATCTCCATGAAACGAGTGTGCCTGTTTAGCCTGTTTCTCGCATTGATTTGTTCCGTTGCTGTGCCACGCGGAAACGGGCAAAGCGACGACATCGGCAAGTTGATTCTCGATGATTTTTCGGGATTTCACGTGCTTACAGTGCAGGAGCGCGATTTTGATACAAGAGCGTTTATTCTGGCTCATTTCGCGAAACGCAGTCCGAGTGTTGTTCGTGCAGATTTTGACGGAGACGGGCATCTCGATTACGCGGTACTGCTAAAAAACAAGAAGTCTGGCGTAGCCAAGTTCGTGATTCTTCTCTGTCCGGAGAACAAGCACTGCAAAAAGGCGTGTGACGAGGACATAACCTCGGACGCTGGCGAAGTTTTCATTAAGGCCATTCCGATGGGGCGACATGTTTCACAGACCGAAGCAATAGACACCAAAGATTACCCGCCACCTGTGAGGCTTAGCTCAGCTGGGATTGAAGTGACGTATTTCGAAAAAGCCAATGTGGTCTATTACTGGAACACCAAGCACAAGAAAATCGAGACGATTCAGACCGGGGATTAGCTCGATTGGCGAAATCAGGCCATTACACTCAGAACCATTGTTGACGTCTTGGCTATTTATCATCAACGCCGCGCTCCCCGATGCCAGCAGGGTGCTGGGAATGTAGATCAGGCGCACTAGGCCAAACAGCGAGCTCAAAATCTAGAGGAGCCCTGCGACTCTGGCGTTCTTGCTGAGAGGGGTCATGACTGCGTTCCCATAGAAATTTACCCAATTACATACGGTCAGGCCACCGGAAAGTTCCGGCTGTGTCCGGTTGGCTGGCGGACAGAGGTTAACCGCAGCTGTCGGGGAGTGAAATCGAGATTTATCAGCAATCATCGTCAGGGGATACAATGTTGGCGTGACTGGCGGCCGACACGTATCGTTGTTGCTTTTCCTGGCCGGCTCCGCGCTTCTAAAAGCACAAGAAGTTAAATACCTCGACGTGTCAGCCGTTCAACAGCGTGCCACCCTACGATACCCGGCAACCCTGCAACCGGAATGTGAGCCTGGGAAATCCTGCGTCGCCGGTGGGTACGGCGGTGCAAGTGTCGCAGATGGCGCGGCCGACCGACGCGATCCACGGGCGTTGGGAGTGTACCTATTGCAAGTCGCTCCGAGGGACATTGATCCCACTCAGCCATTTGAAGCCGAATTCCGAGTACTTAACACTGGAGTCGCTCCCATCGAAGTACCAGTCTCCCCGCATTTATCTGACCTTCAGCCCAGCGATGAGTCGGCGGTTTTCAGCTATTTTAGCCTTGCGCTTGTTGTACAAGTAGAACGGCCGCAACCAGGGACACCGCCTGTCGGATTCGTCCAGCTGTACGGGGCAGCCAATCACGAAGGAACGATGTTGGTGTTGAAGCCGGGAGAATGGATTCGCGTCCGAGCACAAGTGAAGCTGCAAAGCTGGCTGCCCCTTGCCCCCACCCGGGCGCGTGGAGAATTCTGGTTGCGTCGAAACACATTCCAACCACACCCGGGGGGCGGGTTCACCAGCATCGAAAATCTCTACCCATACGTTACCCCAACTCCTTGGATTGACATTCGACTAGTTCACGCTGCGTCCTCCAAAGACTCGTCGTGGTAGTGGGTCTGCACACCGATCTTGGTAAACTCGCCTTGGCTTCTCCAGAAAAGGTGGACTTCGCGGAATGGGTGGGGGTCCTTCGACTACGCTCAGGATGACAATTCGAAAAAAGGTTCGAGGGTAATCAAGGGTGGGGGGTGTTGAGCATCATTAGGGCGAAGAGGATGGGCAGGTAGATTACGGAGGCCTGGAGGAGTTGGCGGGCGAGGCGTTGGCTTACGGCGGGAGAGGGTTGGAGGCGGGATTGGGTTAGGCGGAGGCCAAAATAGAGGAGGGCTAGGCCGAGGATGACAGCGCTGGCGGCGTAGGCGATTCCGGACATGCCGACGAAGAACGGGAGCAGGCTAACGGGGATTAGGGCGATGGAGTAGAAGAGGATGCGGCGCGAGGTGCGGCGGCCGTCGTTTTCTACTACGGGCATCATGCGGACACCGCCTCGGGCGTAGTCTTCGCGGTACATCCAGGCGATGGCGAAGAAGTGAGGGAATTGCCAGAAGAAGACGATGGCGAAAAGGACGAGGGCTTCGAGGTCGAGGCGGCCTCGGGCGGCGGTCCAGCCGAGGACTCCAGGCATGGCTCCGGGGAAGGCGCCGATTGTGGTGCAGACTGGGGAGATTTGCTTGAGCGGGGTGTAGATGGCGAGGTAGACGGTGGCGGTTAAGAGGGCTAGCGCTCCCGTCAGCCAGTTGGTGGTTAGGCCGAGGTAGAGAGAGCCGCCTAGGGTTAAGAGGAGGCCGACGATGGTGCCGTGGGTCATGCTCATGCGGCGGGAAGGCAGGGGGCGGCGGGCGGTGCGGTGCATGCGGGCGTCGACGTCGCGCTCCATGACTTCGTTGAGGGCGGCCGTGCCGCCAGAGACGAGGCCTACGCCGATTAGGGCGGCGAGCATTTGCCAGGAGAGCGAGGGGATGCCGGCTTTGCGGGCTGCGAGGTAGAAGCCGCAGGCGGCAGTGACTACGACCAGAGTGGTGACGCGGGCTTTTACCAATTCGGAGTAGTCGCGCAGGGCGATGGCGAAGCCGTTCTGCGGGACGTCTTTTGCGACGGCGAGCGTGGCGGAACTCATGGTTTCCATTTACCAGCCTAGGTCCGAGTCGTTTTTTGAAACAACGTCGTCTTGATGGAATCGGTTGCGGCGTCTGTAGGCGGTCACGATCAGGCCGGTCGAGATCATCATCGGTGGGAACATCAGGATTAGGATGCCGCTTTTAAGGGCGGCCTTTAGTTTGGAGCCGCTGGCGGCGGCTTGGGTGTAGCAGAGGGCGCAGTTCTGGGCTGTTGCCGGGATGGTCAGGAGCAAGAGGAGGAGCGTTTTTTGGAGTGCGGAACGCATTTCTTAAACCTTACCTCAGCGGCTAAAGCCGCTCTTTCTGAAGTTGAACCGCAGGGCAGAAGCCCTGCGCTGCCCAAAAGCTTTTCTTCTTTTGAAAACGTTTTGTTTGAAAGCCTTTTGTTGCAGCTTTCTGTCAGTGTCTAAAGGCGCTTTGCAAACGGTCGGTACGGCACGGCTGAAGCCGTGCCATGTTACGAGGCCTAAGCCCTTAACAGCGGGTCTCTTAACGCCAAGTTCCTAACAGCAGGTCCCTCCACTTCGCAGTTGTTTCGCTTCGTGTAGCAACTGCTGCGGTCGGGATGACAAACTTTTCTTATTGCGCGCCTTCTTGATTACGCGTGTTTCTTAACTACACGTCTCTTGACTACGCATATGCCTTGATTACCCGTGAAGTCTTGCGGATTCATCTATGGGTGCATTCGGAATAATCTGAAGCTGTCAGACCAGATCATGTTCATCATAACTAAAACGAAGATGGTTGTGGGGATTAGGGCGAGGACCAAGCCGCGTTTTTCGTTGCGCAGGTGCATAAAGAAAGCGACGGCGATGCCGCCTTGGACCAGGGCAAGGGCTAGCATCTGCAACATGAGTTGCATGCCGGGGGCTGTGCGATAGGCCATGAGGACTTGCAGGCCGGCGATGGCCAGGATGATTCCGTAGACTGCGAGGTCTTTTCCCAGGGCTGGATTTGACGATGTGTCGGTGCTCACGGAGGCTCCTCCCCAATGTAATGGCATATGAGATTAACGCGCGATGTTCATTAAGTAGACCATGGGCACTACGAACATCCAGACGAGGTCGACGAAGTGCCAGTAGAGGGCGCCGAGTTCGAGATCGTCGGCGGTGTAGCGGCCGGTGCCGTAGCGAGTGCCGACGACAGTCAAGGCGATTACGCCGCCTAGGACGTGGGTGAGGTGCAGGCCGGTGATGGAGTAGAAGGTGGCGCCGAACATGGGCGACCCCCACGGGTTGGAAAACATGTGCACGCCTTCCGCGGCAAGGCCGGACCATTCGCGCAGATGCAGAATCGCGAAAAGAACGCCTAAGGCTGCGGTGAAATAGGTCCAGCGGATGGCTTTGCCTTTGTCGCCCGCTTTGGCGTGACCGATGGCGATCAGCATGGTCAGGCTGCTGCTGACCAGGACGAAGGTCATCAGGAGCACGTTGAAGATGCTGGGATAGAACTTGAAGGGCGAGGGCCAGACGGGGCTGGCGTTCTTGAGGTAGCCGTAGGCGAAGAGCATGGCGCCGAAGGTGACGGAGTCGGAGATGATGAACAGCCACATCACCAGTTTCTTCGAGGGAATGGCGAAGGGACGGGCTTCCATGGTTTCGCTCCCGTGGCCTCCGATCACCAGGTTGGCTTCGCTCAAGGTTCCTCCGGTGGTTGCGAACGATGGTTGGATTCTTTGGGTACTCATATTGATATTCTCACAGTTTGATCCAGATAATAAACAAGAGATAGATCCAAAGGCCCGCCATGAAATGCCAGTAGTAGGACATGGCGTCAATGGTGCTGCGGCGTAAGGCCAAGACTGGGCGGTCGAGCTTGTGGATGACGTAGAGCAGGCCGCCGAGGCCGCCGAGGACGTGGACCGCGTGTACGCCGGTGAGGACGTAGAAGAAGGAGCTGTTGGGGTTGCTGGCCAGGAACAGCCCTTGGGCGCGGAGATTGAGCCAGGCCTGATATTGTCCGGCGACGAAGAGGAGGCCTAAGACCAGGGTGCCGTAGAGCCAGCGCAGGGGAACGCCGACTTCTTTGCTGAGGCCGCGGGCGAAGGCGGCGACGCGGCGGCGGGCTGATTCCAGGGTGAGGCTGCTGGCGATGAGGAGCAGGGAGTTCAGGAACAGAATCTTGGGGATGGCGAGGTGGTGCCAGTCGGAGGAGGCGGAGCCTTCGCGGACGAACAGCGCGCTGGTAAAGGCCACGAACATCATGGTGATGGCCGCGAGGGCTACCCAGATCCCGGTGCGGGCTGGCTCACCGGAGGGATCGAGGAGAGCGCGCAGGTCGATGTCGGCAGGGGGATTTCCTCCGGCGGAATTTCCTCCGGAGGGATGACCGGGTGCGTTCGGGGGCGGGTTGTGAAGTGTAGTTGCCATATCGGTGCGTTTTTCTGAGTGCTTAGCATCAGGTCAACGAATTGCAGGCTAAGCTCAAAGAAAAGCAGGTCCCTCCACTCCGCAATCGCTTCGCTTCGCGAAGCGATTGCTGCGGTCGGGATGACAAGAAGTTAAACAATGACAAGACTTACCCATTGGCTTCCGCCACTCTTTCGGGCGATGTTTGCATTACGAAATCTTTGCCGGACTCGCCTTTGACGTTGTACTGGTAGGGATCGTGGTAGACGACGGGATGCTGTCCGCCGAAGTTATCCCACGGCGGGGGCGAGGGGACGGACCATTCGAGGGAGGTGCATTCCCACGGGTTCTCCGGAGCGGGGGCGCCTTTGAAGCGGCTGTGGATGAGGTTGTAGAGGAAGATCATCTGGCCGAGGCCGGTGAGGATGGCGGCGTAGGTGATGAAGCGGTGGACGGGGATTAGCGGGATGAGGAAGTCGTCGGTGAAGGCGGAGTAGCGGCGGACGTTGCCGGCTAAGCCGAGGTAGTGGAACGGCATGAAGATGCAGTAAGCGCCGACGAAGGTGATCCAGAAATGGATCTTGCCGAGGGTTTCGGACATCATGCGGCCGGTCATTTTGGGGAACCAGAAGTAGGTTCCGGCGAAGACGCCGAAGAGGGAGGCGACGCCCATTACCATGTGGAAATGGCCCACGACGAAGTAGGTCGCGTGGAGGTAGATGTCGATGCTGGGTTGGGCCAGAAAGAGGCCGCTAACTCCGCCGCTGACGAACATCGAGATGAAACCCAGGGCGAAGAGGGAAGCGGTGGTGATGCGGAGCTTCGCGCCATAGAGGCTGGCTAGCCAGATCAGGGTGAGTATTGTGGCGGGGATGGTGATAATCAGCGTGGGGAAGGTGAATTCGAGCGACGAGTAGGGGTTCATGCCGCTGACGAACATGTGGTGTCCCCAGACCATGTAGCTGAGGAACCCGATGGCGATCATGCAGTTGATGACGACTTTGTGGCTGAGCAGAGGCTTGCGCATGCTGTTGATGAGGATGTGGGAGACGATGCCCATCGACGGCAAGATGGCGATGTAAACCTCGGGGTGTCCGAAGAACCAGAACAGGTGTTGCCACAGGAGAGGCGAGCCTCCGGCGTGGGGTTGGAGCTTATCACTGATGACCAGGCCAGCGGGGATGAAGAAACTGGTACCGGCTACTCGGTCGAGGATTAATAGCAGGCAGGCTGGGAGAAGAACTGCGAACGCGAGCAGGGCGATGCACGAAGTGATGAACCACGCCCATGACGGGATTGGCATGCGGCCGAGGGTCATGCCTTTGGCGCGGAGGTCTAGTGTAGTGGCTATGAAGTTCAGTGCTCCGAGCAGGGAACCAATGCAGAAAGTGAAGATGGAGAGGGCCCAGAGAGTTTGCCCCATGCCGAGGCCTGGGCCGGCATCGGAACCGACGGCGCTTAACGGAGCGTACGTGGTCCAACCGGAGATGGGTGGGCCGTCTGGGATAAAGAACGTCGCGATCAGGAAACAGAACGCGAGGAACGTGGTCCAGAACGACATCATGTTAAAGCGGGGGAAGGCCATGTCCTCGGCGCCGATTTGGATGGGCAGGAAGTAGTTGCCGAAGGCGGCGAAGGGGGCATTGGTGAGGACGAAGAAGACCATGAGCGTGCCGTGCATGGTCAGGAGGGAAAGGTAGTACTCGGGGGTCATGACGTCGCCGGGAGCACCGGCGGCGGAAAGGTAATGGAGGCCCCAGATTTTGCCGTTGGGGTTGATGAGGTGCAGGCGCATGAGCCAGGAGAGGAACATGCCGACGAAGACGGCGACCAGGGCGAGGCCGTAGTACTGCTTGCCGATGACCTTGTGGTCGACGCTGAAGACGTATTTGCGGAGGAAGGTCGTCGGGGGTCCGTGGTGTACGACGTGGGTTGAAGCTTCGGCCATTGTTTTCTCTTGTGGTGCGAAGTTAGTGTTCAGGAACCTGAAACTTTACCTCGGGGGCTAAAGCCCCTCAATTTTCATGCTGTTATCGCAGGGCTGAAGCCCTGCGCCGCCCAAAATCTTCCACCGAAATCCCCACACAAGCCAAAAGAAGCTTGTGTGGGGCACCCGGGCGTTCTTCCTCAGAGGCTAAAGCCCTCGAGCAATGCAGCCCTAATTGCCGGGGCTGAAGCGCTGCTCCTCCAAAAAGCAAGAGCAGATTCCTCCCGTTAGTCGGAATGACAAATCCTTTTCATGCTTTACTGCTGGGCTGCTTTGTCTTTGAGCCATTTGTCGTAGTCTTCCTGCGATAACACGTTTAGGTACGCTTTCATGTTGTAGTGTCCGAGGCCGCAGAGCTGGGTGCAGACGATTTCGTAGCGGCCGGTTTGCGTGGCGGTGAAGTGGAGCGATAGATCCAGGCCCGGAACGAAATCCTGCTGGATGCGGAGTTCGCGGACATAGAAGGAGTGGCCTACGTCCTTCGCATGCATCATGAGATGGATTTCATGGTGGACGGGGATGGCGAGTTCGCCGGTCACGATGTCGTCGCGGGAATCGACGTCGTTGGCGGGGTCGAGGCCGAAAAAGTTCTGGTTGCCTTCATCGATTTTGTCGGGATGCAGAGGGCCGAATTTGCCGTCGGGGCCTGGGTAGCGGAAGTAAAAGGCGAACTGGCCGGCTTGGGTTTGGATTTGGACGGCGTCGGGGACGGCGGGGCGGAAGTAGACTTCGGCCCAGGCTTTCTGGCCGAAGGCGCCGAGGGCGATGACTTCGGTGCCAACGAGGATCAGAGCGGCGACGACTAGGCCGGTGGCTCCGCCGGGGATGCTTTTGATCTTGCTGTTTGGGGAAGAGGACTTCCAGACGAACAGAGCGAGGACGAACTGGGCGGCGAGAAAGGAGATGCCGACCTCGACCATGGTGTCGTTGAGTTGGGCGTCGATGAGGTGGCCGTGGGTGGAGATGTCGGCGGGCGGCGCCCAGGTGTGCCGGATGATGGGCACGGCGGACGCGATGGCCAGGATGACGACGATGATGGCAAATGTTTTACCCATGCTGCCTCGTGTGTCTTGCTTTTGACTCGAGCGCCTAAAGGCGCTCTTGTTTGGAGCGTTGTTGGCATCGCTGATGTCATGCGTTGCCCTGTTTCAAAGCCTAAAGCAACTGCAGCTCCCTCCCGTTGGTCGGGATGACAAATCTTTATTTACCCCAGATTCCTCGCGCTGACCGGAACAAGTCTTATTACAGCAGGTCCCTCCACTTCGCAGTTGCTTCGGTTCGCGAAGCAACTGCGACGGTCGGGATGACAGCGTTTTTATTAGTAGGCCTTCGCCTTGAACGTGAAGTCGACGTCTTTGGTTTCGTTGCCGGTGATGGTCACGTCGGCGGTGTTGGTGCCGTAGTTCTCGTGCCAGGCGGTCAGGGTGTATTTGCCTGGAGGTAGATTCGGCAGGGTGAATTTGCCGTCGCCCGTCGAGATAGCGTAGTGCGACGTTTTCAGGACGGCGAAGTAGCCGCGCATCCAAGGATGTACGTTGCACTTGACGGGGATGAACTCTTCTTTGTCGAACTTCTCGGAGAGCGGCGGTGTGCCGGGGGGCTGGGACTTGTTCCACTCGCGGTTCAGCTTGGCGAGAGGGTGGATGTTGTGCGAGGTCTGGTCGGAGTTCACGACCTTGAGTTCCTGGCCGATCTGCATCGCCAGAACGTGTGGTGTGTAGCGGCAGTTGTGCTGCTCGAAGGTGACTGCCTGGCTGGGTGCGGATTTTTCGTCTGGGGCTCCGGCGGAGATGTACACGACGACGTTGTCGAGCGTGTTTCCGGCGCCGGTCACCACGGATTCTGTTAGCGGCGGGGTCGTGTAGGCTTTGGCGCAGTTGGGTTCCTTGGACATGTCAATCGTCTTCGGCTTGGCCGGGGTGCCGGTGTAGGTGATTTTGCCGCTCACGGTGCCGGCGAGCATTAGGCTCGGGCACAGCAATAGGGCGGATGTTATGAGGACCTTTGTGGACCGCATGGCGGGCTTGCTCCTTCTGAAATTTTAAAGTACTACCTTTATTTATTACTTTCGGCCACCCTGGGGTTTTGCCTCAGGCTGGGGTGCGGGCTGGGATGCTGGAGGTGTCGCCGGGGTTTCAGTTTTCGGAATTTTACCACCGGCGGCGCGCAGGACTTCATTTTCCTTGCTGTGACGGTTGATTTGCAGCGTGCGCAGGTAGTGGACCAGGTCCCAAGCGTCGTTGGGCTGGATCACGTCGTTGAAGGAAGGCATGGGCGTGCCGTCGACGCCGGTCATGAAGATTTTGTAGATATCCTGATTGGTGTTTCCGCATTTGAAGCGGGAGTCATCGGTACCGGCGGCAAAGTTGTAGGGGCGGATAGGGTTGTCCTTGCTGTCGGTGAGGGTAGAAGCGGAGGGTCCATCGCCGCGACCCTGCTGGCCGTGGCACTTCCAGCACTCGAGCTTCTGGAAGAGTTCGGAGCCGTGAGCGATGCTTTGGATGGTGACAGGCGGTTCGGCTGGGATCTTCAGGATGTCGCCGGGTTTATCGGTCTTCCAGCGGTCAGAGAAGGTTTTGATGTAGGCGACGAGGTCGATGCGGGTTTGTTTGGTCAGCGGATCCCAGTGGGGCATGTTGGAGTTGGTGAAGCCGCGGGCGACAGAGTTGTAGAGATCCTCGTCAGTCGGGAGGGTGCCGGTTGGTGTGGAGCGGCACTTGAATACTGCCGCCGCAAAGTCGCGCGGCTTCGGCTCGATCCACTGCGCGTTCTCTCCGTTGCCGTCACCGTACGGCCCATGGCAGCCAATGCACCAGCGCTGGTAGTTCTGCTTGCCCGCGGCAGCATGGCCGGTTAGCTTGCCCACACGCGTCTCCTGAGCCCGCGCCGGGATGGCGCAAACCAAAATAAGACAAATCAGGCTCAGCAAAAGGCTCATCCACATCGCGCGATTGAAGGTTCTTGTCATGATACGTGTCCTTGAGGTGCTCAGTTAGGAGTTGCCAGTTAGAAAATAAAATCAAAGCCTAAGAATAGGCTGCTGGTGGTCGAATCCTTGAGCGCGTCCGTGGGATCGGTAAACCCGCCGCGCGTGCGCAGGATTGAGTATTCCGGGTGAATGGCAAAGCCGTCGCGGCTATGCATGAACGGGTAATACCGCGCGCCGATGGTGAATGCATCGATGTTTCCGAGGTCCGAAGGATTGGTCGTGGGGTCGTCCGGTTGCGGCTGCTGCGACATGCGAATCGCTTCGTAGCGATTCACGATGATGAAGCGCGGGTTCAAGGTGAAGTGGGTTTCAATCAGTGCACCATTCCAGGTCGCGTCACGGGCGCCGGCAGGCAACGGAACGGATCCGTCCGTGGCGGCGCCGGTGGCCAGGTATTTGTCTTCCATGCCGTGCGTGAACATGGTCGTGATATCCAGCTTCTTCAGGTACCACATGCCGTAAAACCCGATGCGCTCGAATGGTTTATTGCCTTGGCCGTCGCCGGCGATGGGCGTCCCTCCAGAATTCAGAAAGTACGTAGGCAGCCGTCCAAAGTAGGCGAAGCCGCCCACCCTCTGCAGGCCGAGCCCGCCCACTTCAAAGGCCTGGCTGCCCGCAAGGAAGACATCGTAAGAATTGCTGGTGGGCAGGCCGACATTGCCATCGACGCTGCTCAGCACCGAGACCGAATAGCGGGTATAGCTGTTTTTGGAATGGCCCATGACTTCGAGGCCAATCTGGTTGTCGCCGATGCCAAAGGGACTCGTCTGCGCGGAAACCGAGGTGAGCGGCTGGTAGTGGTAAATCTGGTAGGGGCCACCGGTGTTGGAGAGCGTCAGGTTTCGTTTTTCCGAAAAGACGTTATCCAATTCCATCTTGCCCATCTTCACGTTGAGCCAGGAGGTCTTCAGCAAATTGTCGAAGCGTACCCAAGCTGACTCAAAGTGAAAAGCTCCGGTGCTGTCCGCCGACGGAACCAACAGGAAGGAAATGTTCTTGTTCAAGGTGCCTGCGGTCAGGATGTCTAGGCCCGAGAGATCGAAGCCATGCGTCGTAATGCCTTGCACGCCGGATGCGGCTTGATCGACTAACACCTTGTCGGTGTTCTCGCGGTGCCAGTTGGGCGTAATGCGGAAGCTGACGGGCCAGTACGCCGGCTCGTGGAAAATCGGGGCGTCCTTGTCGTTGCCGAGCTGGTAGCCGTTGTCTTTGAAGACCTGGCCGAAATTGTTGAGTTTGGGCCAAGCCTCATGGCAGGCGGAGCAGGGGAGGCCATACTTTCGTGCGAATGCAGGAATGGCCTGCGCCCGCGGGCTCGCCGAAACGATGAACAAAGCCAGCGTGAAAAGAGCGAAGGACCAAGAGCCGAGAGCCGCTTGCTGGCGGCGACCACGTACATTGCGTGTGTGCATACCGTCTCCTGAGAGAAGCATCGGAAAATGAGAGAGAAGCTTGAGAAGCGAAGGGCCGAACGAGGAAGGAATTGGCGCGAGGCGGAATATCGGCTCAACGAATTTGGAACAACACCGCCAAAACGACGAAGTTATTGGCAAGACACTACCTCCAGAACGGCGGCCTGATTGGTAGGACCACCTGACACCTACCAACGGGCCGACGGGAATATTAGGACGTTTGTCTTAGAAATGCAAATAATTTGTAAAATAATTGTCAAATGTCATGCTTCGCCCAGATTTTCCTGTGGTTTTGTGCTTACGGGGAACTCGGCAATTCCCCATTTTTCGCCGGAGGTAAACGATTCCTCGAGTTCTGGACACAGGGTTCTGGACACAGGCTACATGGTTTTGCGCGGCGTGGGGCTTCCTGCCTTGGTTCATCCGATTTGGGTGACGGCGTGGCTAGGTTGGAGCCTGGGCATCCTCGCGCGCGGACCTTGGCCCGTGTATAGTCTCGATCAAGACAGCACGTATTCCGCCATGCGAAGTTTCTCACAGCACCCAAGTGGACGCACCCCGATTGCCCTGTTCCACTCCTGGGGCGCGGCCTGTCTGGCGGCGGTGCTTGTAGTTCTGTGGATACTCCCGGCAGCCGCCAAAATCAGGGAGAAAACGGCACCGGCACCTGGCACCCATATCGAGGTGACGGCTACTCTTGCGGACGCGCTGAAGGCGGTGGAAGAGGTGGCGTCGGACCCGACGGTGTATGGAACGTATGTTTACGAACACGATAAGACGCTGGCCGGGGCCCGGCTGGTGGACACGTCCTCCGCATTTGGGAAAGACGTCTCCGAAGGAACAACCTTCTACAAAGTTGTGAACGATGTGCTGGCTCCGCGGCACTTCAAAGATACCGAGGACAGTGGCAGCATCACCGTGCGGTACGTTGTGCGGGCGGTGAATCCTGGCACCGTCAGCATTCGCGTGGACGCTGTTTTTATTGAGTCGGCCCGGCGGGCTGTCCATCCCTCGGAGGGCGCGGTGGAGAGTGCGGAGTTTGGGCAGGTGCAGCAGCATCTGAACCGCATTCAGGCACGCGAGAGGGAAGCGCTGGAAGAGGCCAAGGAAGAGTCTGGTGTAGCGGCTGCGGCGGCGGAAAAAGGGAAGCAGGAGGCGACGAAAACTGAGGCCGTCACTGCTGCGGCTCCCGTGCCTGGGCCTACCCGGCTCAGTCCGGAAGAGGTTTCGTCAGCTCTCTCTGGTTCCGTGGCGGAATTGGAACAGCGGGTCAATCAGCTCCGGCACCAGGTGGAAGCCCGCGTGAAGGCCTCGGGCGCAGCCCTGAAATCCGCGCCGTTTCACACGGCGACCACGATTCAGGCGGTGCCGGCGAATGCTGAGGTTGCTATCGTCATCCTCACGCCGTATTGGTACGGCGTGCAGACCACGGATGGGCACACGGGGTGGATTCAGCGCAGCCAGTTGGAGGCTTTGCCTTGAGACAGGGCTGCCGACGGTTGGTCCTGGTCTCGCTGCTGGCGGCTGCATCGTTCGCGCAGGTGGGCGGGCAGGTTGGGGGGCAGAGCGGACCGCAGGAACGCAGCTTCGCGGCTTCCAAGGCGGAAGTGGAAGGTGCGTTGCGCGCCTTGCAGGTAGCGGCCGGGGGGCGGTTGCCTACGGCGGATGGCTTTATTGCTGACCAGAGTCTGCCGCTGGACCGCATACAGAGGGCGCACTATACATATGCGGTGGATGTTCTGCCCAGGCCGTCTGGTTCGGCGGTGCGAGTTCGGGCTCGCATTACGGCATGGTTCGCGGGTGCAACTCCGGCGCAATCGGGGTATCGGGAGTTGGCTTCGAATGGGCGGCTGGAGACGGATTTGTTTGAGCGTCTGGAGGATTGGTTGGCGCAAAAGGCTGGTGGCGCGCCAGCGGTGGCTGCTGCAACGGCATTGTCAACAACACCTGCAACAACATCCTCTGCAACACCGGCTGCGAAAGCTGTTACTCCGAATCCGTCGTTTGCGGTGCCGCGTCCGGGCGTCGTCTCGCTGCCGCCCCGCGGTTCGGTGGAGGCGGCGGCTGCGGGAACGCCTGGCGGCCGTGATTCCGTCGGCCAAGCGCAGGCGTTGCGCGAGGAGGCGAAGAATCTGGAAGAGATTTTGCGGAATCAGACGCATCCGACGGACCTGGCGGCGGTGAG
>Ga0137409_10001822_pt1 | contig 22946 bp, 18 predicted proteins | sample CZODoug1_16funga_FD_122059 | JGI IMG/M metagenome (GOLD analysis project Ga0137409, IMG submission 122059) | Vadose zone soil fungal communities from Angelo Coast Range Reserve, California, USA - CZODoug1_16fungal (Hybrid Assembly) | ecosystem: Environmental > Terrestrial > Soil > Vadose zone...
AAGGACGCCAAAGCCGCTGGCCGCTTCAAGGGCGCTTCCCTGCTCGAACTCGCTCTTAAGAACGTGGAAATCAACGGCAAGACTTATGACATCAGCACGTCAGCCCCCAGCTTCAGCCACAAAGGCAAAGGCAAACGTACTGCCGTTGCCGTCGGCGGCGGCGCCGCACTTGGTGCGCTGATTGGCGGGCTTGCGGGTGGCGGCAAAGGCGCGGCGATCGGCGCCGGTGTCGGCGCGGGCGCGGGCACAGGCGGAGCAGCCTTCACCGGAAAAGCCGACGTTGTACTTCCCGCGGAAACGGCCCTCACTTTTAAGCTGAAGGCACCGCTGGAACTCAAAGCCAAGTAATCAAATTCAAATCTCGCCGAACCCGGCGGCTTACGGTCCGCCGGGTTCATTTTTTCTCGCCACTACTGAACCGGTCTTTCACTTCCTGCGGAATCTTTTTGCTCTGTAATCTGTTTGACCCGTCCATCGCCCGCGCCGTCCACACTCTCTTTTCAAATCCCTCCGCAGCCAGCACCTCTCCACGAAAAAGTTTATGCTCCACCCTAAAGCTGCTGTTCCCCCACTCCACGATCTCCGACTCCACCGTCACCACATCTCCAAAACTCGACGGTACAAAAAATCGCGCGCTTGTCTCCACCATCGGAATTCCCGCCAACCCGTAGATCTTCAATACTTCTTGCTTCTTAAATCCCACGCTTTCGAACAGCGCATTCGTGCACGAATCGAACATCTCAAAAAATCGCGGGTAGTACACAATTCCCGCCGGGTCGCAGTCTCCCCACTCCACCTGTATCTCTTTCCGATTCTTCTTCATCTCGTTCGCCCTCGTGTCGCGCTTTGCGAGGAGTCTACCTTACGCCCTCGCGCCTAACGAAATCGTTTTTCCTTCGCCCCGGAACGTTTACACTCTTTTCATGCCGCTCCTCGATGGCCTCTTCTACTCCCCATCCGTCGAACCGTTTTTCTCGGACTCGGCTTCCATCCAGTTCCTGCTCGATTTCGAATCCGCCCTCGCCCGCGCCGAATCCATAGCTGGCGTCATCCCCGCCGCTGCCGCGTCCGTCATCTCCGCAAATTGTCGCGCCGAGCTTTTCAACCTTCCCGCACTCGCCGACGCCGTTCCCGCCTTCGCTAATCTTGCAATCCCTCTTGTCAAACAGCTCACCCAACTCGTCGCCGGGCAAAACGCCGACGCCGCCCGCTTCGTCCACTGGGGCGCCACGAGCCAGGACGCCATCGACACCGCCCTCATCCTCCAACTTCGTTCCGCATCCACTGTGATTCTTTCCGACCTCGACTCTCTCTGCGATTCCCTGGCCGCCATCGCCGACAAACACCGCGCCACTCCCATCGTCGCCCGCACCCTCCTCCAGCAAGCGCTACCCACTTCTTTCGGCTTCGTCGTCGCCGGCTGGCTCGACGCCCTCCTCCGCCACCGCGATCGCTTGCTCTCATTGGCCAAACGCGCCTTCGCCCTCCAATTCGGCGGTGCCGTCGGTACTCTTGCCGCTCTCGGCGCGCACGGTCTTTCTGTCGCCAAGCATCTAGCCGCCGAACTTTCTCTCCCGCTCCCAACCGCGCCGTGGCACTCCCATCGCGACCGCATCGCCGAAATTGCTTCAACTTTCGCTCTCTGCGCCGGAACCCTCAACAAAATCGCGCACGACCTCGCGCTTCACATGCAAACCGAAATCGGCGAGCTTGCCGAACCGCACGCCACCGGCCGTGGCGGCTCTTCCTCCATGCCGCACAAACAAAATCCCGTCTCTTGCGCCGCAATTCTCGCAGCAACAAATCGCGTTCCCGGTCTCGTCACCACCATCTTCACTGCGCAATCGCAGGAACATCAACGCGGTCTCGGCTCTTGGCACGCCGAATGGACCACTCTTCCCGAAATCGTTCGTCTCACCGCCGGCGCCCTCCATCACCTCGCCGCTCTCGCGCCCAATCTCCAAATCAACACGACGCGCATGTGCGAAAATCTTGAACTGACTCACGGCCTGATTTACGCAGAAGCCATCTCCATGACCCTCGCCGAAAAAATCGGCCGCGCCGCCGCTCACGAAAAAATCGAAGCCGCTTGCCAATCGGCAATTTCTTCGCGGCGCCACCTGCGCGACGTCCTCGCTTCCCAATCTGAACTCTCTTCCGCTGATCTCGATCGTCTCTTCGATCCGCTCAACTACCTCGGTTCGTCCTCCGCACTCATCGACGCCATTCTTCTCAATGCGCGCTCTCGCGGTAAATCACACCAGCGTTCCGCAAAAGGTTGACCGATGCCTTTCGCCGATCTCCACGACGTTCGCATTCACTACTCCCTCACCGGCCCGGACTCCGGTTCCGTCCTCGTATTGTCCAGTTCTCTCGGCGCAAATCTCTCCATGTGGGATCCGCAGCTCGCGGCATTCTCTTCGCGCTGTCGCCTTCTCCGCTACACTACGCGCGGCCACGGCCAATCTTCCGCACCACCTGGGCCTTATTCCATCCAAACTCTCGCAAACGACGTCCTCAATCTCCTCGACGCCCTTCACCTCGATCGTGTCCACTTCTGCGGCCTTTCCATGGGCGGCCAGACCGGAATGTGGCTCGGCCAACACGCGCCCTCCCGCCTTCACAAACTCGTTCTCTGCAACACTGGCGCGAAAATCGGCACGCATGAAGCCTGGAACGCCCGTATCGACGCCGTCCTTTCGAAAGGCCTCGCCGCCGTTTCTTCCGCGGTCGTCTCGCGCTGGTTTACGCCCGACTTCGCTCTCCTCCATCCTGACGTCGTGGCATCAGCCAAATCTATGATCGAGTCGGCCAATCCCGGCGGCTACGCCTCGTGCTGTGCCGCTGTCCGTGATTTCGACGTCCGCGACAACCTCTCATCCATCTCTGTTCCGACCCTCGTCATCGCCGGCGCCCACGACTTCGCCACTCCCGCCGCCGACGGTCGCTTCCTCGCGGAAAATATTCCCGGCGCACAATACGTCGAACTCCGCGCCGCGCATCTTTCCAACATTGAAGCCGCGGCCCAATTCACTTCCGTTGTCGAAAATTTTCTCTCTTCGTGAGGAAAAACAAAATGGACGATCGCGAACGCCACCAGCAAGGTATGAAAATCCGCCGCGAAGTCCTCGGCAATGACCACGTCGACCGCGCCACGCAATCCGCCACGGACTTCACTGCGCCATTTCAGGATTTGCTTACGCGTTATGCTTGGGGCGAAGTCTGGTCGCGCCCTGGCCTATCGCGCCACACCCGCAGCCTGTTGACGCTCGCAATGACCGTCGCTCTGAACCGTGAAGAAGAGTTCCGCCTTCACCTGCGCTCCGCTCGCAACAACGGCGTCACTCCGGACGAAATTCGCGAAACGTTGCTCCACGCCGCCATCTACTGTGGCGTTCCCGCCGCAAATCACGCCTTCAAAATTGCCGCTGAAGTTCTTTCCGAATCGCGGCCCTGAACCAGGCCCGCGGCGCGACGTTGCACCGCCGTCTGCGCTCTATTGCGGTTGATTGCCCTCGACCAGCGCGTTCTTCGCCGCCTCTTGTTCCGCCAGCAGCTTCCTCTGCACCGCAAATTCCTTATCCGCTTCTTCCTTTTTTCCGATCCGCATAAGCGCCAATCCCAAATTGTAGTGCGCTGCCGTATTCCCCGGTTGCAACATCGCCGCCCGCTGCAGCGGCCCAACCGCTTCCTCGAATTTTCTCTCCGCTATCAGTGCCGCTCCCCATCCCATGAACGCATCGCCAAAATTCGCATCCAATTTCGCCGCACTCGAAAACCGCGCGATCGCTTCCGTCCAATCCGACGCCTGCCGCGCCATCTCTCCCAAGATGTACTCCGCCGCCGCGTTCCGCGGATCAATCGCTAACTCTTCCGCAAATTCTTTTTTCGCTCTCGCGATCTCGTCCTCGCTCCCGCCGGGTTTCGATAGCAGCAGCCGTCCCATCCGGAAATGAATTCCCCGCGCGTCCGGCGTCTTTTTCAACACCTCTTCATACTGTTTCGCCGCTTCATCCCACTTCCCCTGCAACTCGAGTGACTCTGCGTTCAGTTTCCTGACCTCTGCCGATTCCGGCGCGATCGCAGCCAATTGTTGCGCCGCCCGCGTCGAAAGATCCGAGTACGCATGCACCGTCATATACAATACTTCCGGATCTCGCGGAAACGCTCGGCCCAGCCCCTGCAAAAATTCTCCCGCGCTCGCTCGGTCATCCATCGTCATCGCGCAGCGCAGCCCCAGCAAGCCTGCCCTCTTCTTGACCTCCGCATCCGTTCCGCTCGCAACTGTCCGCTTCAGTGTCCCCATGGCCTCCTTGCAATGCCCCTGTTCCGCCAATTCCATCGCCTTCTCCGCGGTCATCGCAGTCGAATGCGCCGTCGTAGCTGGCGCCTTTGCCGACTGTCCTGCCGCTACAAACGCAAAAACGGAGCACGCAGCTCCGCTCAGTAAAATCGGTTTCCTTAGAATGGCTCGCTCCAAACAAAAAAATGGGGCAGGCGGGGTGTTGCCTGCCCCATCGTACTTCACTCTCGGGTTAGTAGTAAAACTTCAGCGCAAACTGAATGTTTCTTGGCGATTGTGCGCTTTGAATCTGTCCCATCGTCGCTCCAATGCCCATGTTTGGAACGTTGAGGTTCACGTGGTTAAACGCATTGACGAAGTCAGTGCGGAACTGCAGCTTGTAGCGTTCGGTAAATTGAACGTTCTTTTGCAGACTCAGGTCAATGTTGTCGTACCCCGGTCCGCGTAGCCAGCCAAGTTGCGCTGGGCACGTTCCAAAAGTTCCCGCCGTTGGGACGTTGAAGTTTCCGTTGTTGGTGAAGTATTGGTATCCGTTAAAGCCGACTCCGGCCACTCGGCCTTGCACATGCGCGATCGAATCGCAGTTCGGCCGTGAACTCCGCGAGTTCGTACCGGAATGGTCGTCATCTCCGTATGGAGACATTGGGAACCCGGTGTGCAACGAGAGGATCGGGCTGATCGTCCACCCGCCAACCACTGCGTTCACCGCCTTATTCAGGTCCTTTCCGAATCGTTTCCCAGGTCCGATTGGCAGTTCATAGACCGCGTAAGCCGCCAGTGAATGCGTCGAGTCGTAGAAACATGGCGCCCATTCCGCCTTCGGATCGTAGATGTTCTGCCAGTACGGCGATGCGGTGGCCGCTTGCGCGCCCCACGAACCGTAGTAGCCGCTGTTGTCCGTCATGCACTTGGAGTAGGTGTATGCCACCTGATATTGCAGCCCGTTGCTCATCTGTTTCTGGATCACAGCCTGCAACGCGTTGTAGTTCATCGTGCCGTTCGACTGCGTGCCCGAAGTAAATTTGGATATGGTGCTCAGGAGTTGGGGGTTGTTCGCGAAGAATGGACTATCCTCGCTTACGCCTGGGGAAACCAGTCTCCGTTGTGAGTAAGAGAACGGCACCATCAGGTGCGTGCCCCTCTGGCCCACATATCCCAGTTGCACGGTCGTGTCCCTCCAGAATTGGTGCTGGATTGTCAGGTTCCACTGATCTGAAATCGCCGGCTGCACATTCGGATCCCACACGCGCAGCAGCGCTCCCGCAAAGCAGGAATCGTTCGGGCAGGTAAGGTCCGTGGACGTCGTCCCGACGATTCCGTCCGACGCCGTCGTCGCTGGCACCGGTACACCGCTGTACGGTACGTCGAGCTCTGCCGGGTTAAACGGTGGGTTGATCGGCAGACGCAGGTTCGTTCCGGTTCCCTCGAGATACGAGGAAATCGTGAACGCTCCGCGCAACACGGTGTGCCCACCAAGTGCTTCCGGTGTCCACGCAAAACCGATGCGCGGCTGGAAATCCTTCGCGCCATACACGCCCTTATAGAGGGACCGGCTTGCTCCGTTCTGGCCCGCAAACACGATCTGCTGCGTGGCCAGATCGTAGTTCACCTGCTGGTCCTTTGTTTCCACCCAGGGCGTGTGCGCTTCATAGCGCATGCCCAGATTGAGTGTTAGCCGATCGGTGATGCGCCACGTATCCTGCACGTACGCGCCGTAAACGTTGGTAGTCTGTTCCCAGGTCCTGCCAGTGCTCACGCCGCGACCGAATTCACCGGGAAGTCCAAGGAAGAAGTCCGCGCTTCCATCGCCGGTGTTGGCCGTCGCGCCCGAAAAACTGTCTGCCGTGAAGGTTCCCTTGAAATTCATGAAACCCAGTTCACCGTTGTTGCCGGAATAGAACGTCTTAATCGGCTCGTGCCAGAACTGGAATCCCGTCTTGATCGAGTGCCTTCCCTTTGTATAAATCAGGGAATCGTCGAACTGCCAGACGTGATCATCAAAGCTCTGCGTGACTAAACTGTCCCCAATCGAATTCAGGACGCTGTTACCAAACTGGAGACTCAGTAGTCCGTCAATCCCCGAAGGATTGCCGTTTCCTATGCCGATCGAGTTGCCGAAGGCTCCGACGCTAGACACGAAGCTCGAGCCCGTATTCAGCGTGATGTGGCTCCAGCCCATTCTGAAGTCGTTCATTAGATTCGGTCGCAGCGTGTGCGACCAATCTCCAACCGTATTCCAAATTGGCGCAGTCGAAGAACCGTTGGGGGTCAGTGGCTGCGAATTGATCGTCGGGTTGTTCTGCTGCGCGCGCGTGAACCGCCAGCTGATTCGGTCCTTGCCGGAGGCCACGTAGTCAACCTTTACGTCGCCCTGATTCGAATTCAGCTCGGACCTCGATGTATTGAGCGCGTTCCGCTGTAAGTCGCTGTTAATCGTACTTGGATAGAGCGATGACGCGAACAGCGCCTGCGCCACTGGGCTAATCATCCCGATTGGGATCTGATTGTTCAAAAACGGAGTTCGAGTTGCCGCAGCACTGCATGGAACTCCGCCAGTTCCGGTCCCCACCGCGCAAGGATTGTAGAGCTGTACGTGCTTTGCGGAAGAACCGGGAGCTGGTGCATTGCAACTGCCGGCGGTAAACCCGGTCTCGCACAGTCCGCTGAAGTCTCCGCCTCGCTCGGCTGTTGTATACACCGTGAGGAAATTTGCCGAACTTGGATGGTCGAACCTCTGGCCTTGGTAATCTACGAAAAAGAACAGCTCGTTCTTTATGACCGGCCCGCCGGTCGTTGCGCCAAACATATTCCAGCGCAACTTGTCGCGGCCCGCTCCACTAAAATTGTTGGACCAGCTGTTCGCATTCAACTTGTCATTTCGGAAAAACTCCCACGCATCTCCATGAAACGTGTTCGTTCCGGACTTGATCGTCGCGCTGACGATGCCGCCCTGGAAGTTCCCGAACTCCGACGAAGCGTTATTCGTGATCAGGTTGAACTCTTCGATCGCGTCCGGAGCCGGCGTGTATCCAAGCAAATTGTCAGACACTTGGTTGTTATCCATGCCGTCCAGCAAGAAGTTGTTCGATTGCTCGCGGTTTCCGTTGATGTACGGCCGCCCACCTCTCGACGTGTTGTCGCCGTTGTTGAAGCTGCTCGGATCGGGCGTCACAGCGCCCGGAGAGAGCAGCGTCAACTGCACATAGTTCCTTGTCGCCAGCGGCAAATTGTCATTAGTACGTGAGTCGATAATCGTGCTTACTTGGGTGGTGTCCGTCTGCAACACCGGCGGCGCACTCGTCACTTCGACGACCTGTGTCGCCTGGCCAACTTTTAGTTGAATCTCCAATCGCGCCGTCTGGTTCAGCACCAGTGTAATTCCCGGCTGAAGTGCTGTTTGGAATCCCGACGCTTCTACTCGAACGTCATAAGTACCGACAGGGATTCGGTTAATGTAAAACGCGCCTTCGGAACCTGTTACCGCTGTCCACGAAGTTCCCCGTGCTACGTCCTTGGCCGACACCTTCGCGCCACTCACTGCAGCTCCGCTCGGGTCCGTTACCGTTCCCGTAAGCGTCGCGGTCACCTCTTGCGCTAACGCCGCTCCGGCGCTCACCAATAACACTGCTACCAGGAGCGCTGTCCCCAATACGCGCATTCTCCTCATAACCACCCCTTTTTTGGAGACTCCTCCGCGTTGCGCGAAGTGTCCCCGCTCTACGTTTTCGGTCTTCCAGCCGGCATCCACTTCCCCCGTGCCAGCTATCGTCTCCGATGCTGCATAGCTATATAGCGGCAAAATTGTCTTGTCAATAGAAAAATATTGATTTATAAGATTTTCATGGCTGTTGCTCGCTTCACTCTATAGCACCCTTCGGGCGCGCTCTAGAGCGGTCAGTTCCGTAGTAAGCTTTCTGACGGGTTTCCCGGCGTCGAGGAGTTTGTTTCATGCCCCCCAAATTGCGTTCGAATATCCCTGCCTACCAGCGTATTCAGGGCGCTATCCGCAAGCGGATTGACGCGGGCCACCTTCGCCCCGGCGATCCCGTTTCCTCCGAGCGCGACCTCGCCAAAATGCATCAGGTCAGTCTGATGACCGCCCGCCACGCATTGGCCACCCTTGAGCACGAAGGCCTCGTCGAGCGTCGTCGCGGCATCGGAACCTTCGTCGCTACTCCTAAAATTCATTTCAACAAATTGATGAGCTACACCGAGCAGATGGCCGCCCGCAGCTTGACCGCGGCTTCCAAAATTCTCAGCCTCAAAGCGATCGAAACTGAACCGGAAGTCGCCGCGCGTCTTTCTCTCCCTGCTGATGAACCGCTCATCGAATTGAAACGCCTTCGCCATGCCGCCGACGAACCCTTCGCCCTCGAAACCTGTTACCTCTCGCAAAAAGAATTTCCCGGCATCCTCTCCGCGCCCCTCGGCCGTGAATCTCTCTTCGCGGTTCTCGAGCGCAATTACAGCGTCAAGCTTGGTTACGCCGACGAAGAAGTGGACGCCACTGCGGCCGATCCCGAAATCGCCGACCTGCTCGGCATCCCACGCCGCGATCCCTTGCTTCGCATTCGCCAGGTTATTTTTTCATCGGGCGGCAAAGCCATTATCTACGTCTTGGGTCTCTATCGCTCCGACCGCCACAATCTCGTCATCCGGCGTTTCCGTTGATGCGGCGTCGTCCAAACGCGTCTATTCTTGTGGGCTGTCCCGGGAGCCTCTCTCGTCAATGCTCGTCGTTCTGAAGGAAAACAGTAAAGAAGTCGGCCGCGAAGCGGCGCGCATCGTCGCTTCGTCTCTTCGCGCGAACCCAAAGAGTGTCCTCGGCCTCGCAACAGGTAGCACTCCGCTCGGCATGTACGAAGAATTAATCGCTCTGCACAAATCCACGGACCTTGATTTCTCGCAGGCCACTTCTTTCAATCTCGACGAGTACCTCGGCCTCGCACCCGACAACCCGCAAAGCTTTCACTACTTCATGCACTCCAATTTTTTCTCGAAAGTAAATTTCGCCGCCGACAAAATTCACATTCCCGACGGCGCTTTCCGAAAAGATTATTCCGCATACTGCGAGCAATTCGAACGATCGATCAAATCCGCCGGTGGCATCGATCTGCAAATTCTCGGCATCGGGCGCAACGGCCACATCGGCTTCAACGAACCGAATTCCAGCCTCGCCTCTCGCACCCGTTTGAAGGAACTCACGCAAGAAACTATCGAAGACAACAAACGATTCTTTCCGCAAGGCGCCCAGATCCCCGAATGCGCGATCACCATGGGCATTGGCACAATTCTCGACGCTCGCCGCATCCTTATTCTCGCCACCGGCAAATCCAAAGCCGCCGCGGTCGCCAAAGCCATCGAAGGACCTATCTCTTCTTCGGTCAGTGCTTCTGCCCTACAATTGCATCCCGACGTGACCTTCATCATCGACGAAGACGCTGCCTATGCGCTTACGCAACGCGACTACTATCGCCGTGTCCTCGAACTGACAAAAAAATACACGCCCGAAAAACTAACCTAGTCAAAGGAAAGAGATTCGTGATCATTGCAGGCGACATCGGCGGCACAAAATGCAATCTCGCTGCATACCTCGATCACAGCGGCGCTTTGAAACTCGTCTCCAAACAACGCTACGCCACTCGCGACTTTTCCAGCTTCGAACACCTCATCGAAACTTTCGCCGAACACGCTCTTCCCTCCGTTCCCAACCGTGCCGTCACCGCCGCGGGCTTCGGTGTTCCCGGCACTGTCGTCGACGGCCGGCTTCACGCCGCGCATATTCCGTGGGTTCTCGACGCCGCCTCGCTCGCCGCGCGCCTCAAATTGCCGCACGAACGTGTCGTTCTTATGAACGATCTCGTCGCCACCGCGCGCGGCCTGCAGAAGCTCGGTCCTGAAGATTTTCTTTTTCTCAATCGTGGTGTGGATCATCCCCAGGACAACATCGCCGTCATCGCAGCGGGCACAGGTCTCGGCGAAGCAGTGCTTTACTGGGATGGCCACGGCCATCGCGCCGCCCCCTCCGAAGGCGGTTCCGCCGATTTCGCGCCCCGCTCCGATCGCGAAATCGCGTTCCTCACTTTTCTGAAACATCGCCTCGCGCGAGTATCTTGCGAGGAACTTTTCTCCGGGCGCGGTTTCCGCCCCATCCATGAATTCCTCGCTCCGGACGTTCGTCATGCATCCTTTCAGCGTGCTGCCGGCGAATCCGCCGCGGAGATTACGCAGAACGCGCTGACCGGGTCTTGCGCTGCCTGCGTCGAGACGTTGGAATTCTGGACCGACGCATTCGGCGCCGAGTCTGGAAATCTCGCGCTGCGCGTGCTCGCTTACGGCGGCGTCTATCTGGCGGGCGGCATCGCGGTAAAGATTCTCCCGCTGCTTCAGAAAAGTTCTTTTTGCACGGCTTTTGCGGACAAGGGGCCGCTCAGTCCGATTTTGCAAAATATTCCGATTGCCGTCGTTCTAAATGAAGATGCGCCGATTCTGGGCGCCGCCCATGCCGCCCTTCACGCGACTCACTGATTGCTCTTTTCTTTGAAGCTCAGTTCTTTCACTTTTCGCAATTGCGGAAACATCCAGGCCCACAGCGCCGTCACGACGATAGCGCCGGCTCCGCCCAGAATTACCGCAGGGACCGCGCCAAATAATTGCGCCGTCACGCCCGATTCAAATTGTCCAAGTTCGTTCGATGCGCCAATGAAGACCATATCCACTGCATTCACCCGTCCGCGCATTTCATCGGGCGTGGCAACTTGAATCAACGTGCCTCGCACGATCACGCTGACCATGTCCGTCGCGCCAATCATGAAGAGTGCGATAAGCGAAAACATCATGCTGCGGGAAATGCCGAACGCCACCGTGAAAAAACCAAATGCGGCAACGCACCAGAGCATCGTCGCGCCAACATTTCTTCGCAATGGTCTGTACGCAATCACGATCGCCATAATTCCAGCGCCGACACCTGGCGCACTCCGCAAAAGTCCCAATCCCCACGGCCCTGTCTGGAAAATCTCCTTCGCATAAACCGGGAGCAGAGCTACCGCCCCGCCCAAAAGCACTGCGAACAAATCCAGCGATATCGCACCCAAAATTAATTTCTCGCGCCAAATATAACGAAACCCTTCAAAGACGGAAGAAGAACTGGATTCCATTTTCGCGCGCGGCTTGATCGCTATTTTCAATTTCAACAACAATCCGATCGCGATTCCCGTAACCACGGACGCAATCAAATAAACGGCGAAAGGCCCGCGAAAAATCGCGTAAATGACTCCGCCCAATACTGGCCCAAGAATTGTCGCCAGTTGAAAAATTCCCGAAGCCCAGGCAACGGAATTTTGAAAATGCTCTTCTCGAACAAGATGAGGAAGAATCGCGCGGCTCGCTGGCCCATTGAACGACCGGACGATTCCGAGCAAAATGAGCACGGCGTAAATTGCGAAAACCGAGCGCGTTCCAAAAGCCGTCAAAATCAAAAGAAGAACAAAACACAAACCAAACCCTACGTCGCAGCTAATCAGGACTTTGCGGCGGTCGAAAACGTCGGCGACGTGGCCAGCCAGGAGGAAGAGCACGATGCCGGGGAGGAATTGCGCCAGGCCGACGAGGCCGAGGTCGAGGGGGCGCTTGGTGATTTCGTACACTTGCCAGCCGACGGCGACGGCTTGCATTTCGAGGGCGAGCACGACGAGGCAGCGGGCGGTTTGAAAAATCTTGAACGCCGGATAGCGGAACGCGGCGCGCGAATCGTGGTTCGCGTCTGAAATTTCAGTTTGCGCCGTGGCCACTGGAGGATTACTCGCCGTAGGGAACCCAGATATTTTTTACCTGATACGCATGTTCGAGATACCAGCGCCCCTCGCCCTGAACGCGATCAAAAAAGTCGATGGCGCGGCCCTCGTTCGTCCAAACTTGTTTTAAGTTTCCGACCGAGAGGGCTTTCGCGTTTGCGCACAGCGACTCGTCGCCGTAGCACCAGACGGCATCGAGATCGTCGTGTTCCGCCAGAGTTTTCAACAGTTCAGACGAGCGGCCGGGAACTATATTGATGACTCCTCCGGGGAGGTCGCTGGTTTCAAACACTTGATACAAATCACCGGTAATCAGCGGATATTTTTCCGACGGAATGGCAACGATCGAATTGCCAGCGGCGATGAGCGGAAGCGCCAAAGAGAAAAATCCGATGAGCGGCGTACCGGCGGGGCACAGAACGCCGACCGTCCCAATCGGCTCGTTCATGGCGATGGCGATGTTGCGGAACGGCGGATTGTGAACAGCACCTTCATATTTGTCGGTCCATGCAGCATACGAGAAGAGGCGCTCGATACTGGCCTTGATTTCCCGATCCGCTTGCTTCGCGCCGACGGCAGCGGAGAGACGCTGCGCGATCTCAGGGCCACGTTGAGAAAGATTTTCCGCGATGTAGTAAAGGATCTGGGCGCGATTGTGTGCTGTCGTTTTCGCCCAACCATCGGCTTTGCGCGCGGCTTCCACGGCATTGCGAATGTCTTTGCGATTGCCGAGCGGAGATTCGCCGAGGAGTTGGCCATTCGCGCCGCGCACTTCGACGCTGTAGCCCGAATCGGGCCGAGCCTGCTTTCCGCCGATGTACAGCTTCACAGTGCGGTCGATGGAAGGATTTGCGACTTCGGCGGCGCCGTTCGTCGGAGCGTCCGTAGGCAGTTTACGCGCGCCTTTGAACCAAGCCGGTTCGAGATATTCGAGCAATCCCTCGCGTCCGCCTTCACGCCCGTAACCGCTTTCGCGATAGCCGCCGAATCCACATGCGGCGTCAAACATATTCGTGCAATTGACCCAGACGACGCCTGCCTTCAATTGCGACGCAACGTGAAGCGACACGTTGATGCTTTCGCTCCAAACGCTGGCAGCCAAACCATAAGCGGTATTGTTCGCCAGTTCGACCGCTTCCTTCGGAGTGCGGAAAGTCATCGCGGCCAGTACAGGGCCGAAGATTTCCTGCTGTGCGACGATCGAAGTGGGATGCACATTGCTCAAGAATGTCGGCTTGTAATAGAGACCGCGCGAAGGCATGGCAATTTCCGGCTGCCAGCAGGTGGCGCCTTCGGCGATTCCCTGCTTGACCAGGCTGTCGATGCGTTCGAGCTGAACTTTCGCGACGATCGCGCCGACGTCGATGGCCTTGTCAAGCGGCGAACCGACACGCAGCGTGCTCATGCGCGCCTGGACTTTACGCGTAAGCTTTTCCGCGATGCTTTCCTGCATCAGCAAGCGCGAGCCAGCACAACACACCTGCCCTTGATTAAACCAGATGCCGTCGACGAGACCTTCCACGGCGCCATCGAGATCGGCATCCTCAAAAATAATGAACGGCGATTTTCCGCCGAGTTCGAGAGAAAGTTTCTTGTGTGAAGCGGCGGTTGCGCGGCGAATCGCGCGCCCGACTTCGGTCGAGCCAGTGAAGGCAATCTTGTCGACATCCGGGTGCTTTACGAGTGCTTCGCCTGTCGAGCCATCACCGGTGACGATGTTGACGACGCCAGCGGGCAGACCAACCTCGGTGCAAATTTCCGCGAAGGCGAGTGCCGTTAGAGGCGTGAACTCAGCCGGTTTCAAGACAACCGTATTTCCCGTTGCCAACGCAGGGGCGATTTTCCAGGCCAGCATGAGCAGCGGAAAATTCCACGGAATAATCTGCCCCACGACTCCACAAGCGGAGTAGCCGGGAAATTCGTGGTCACGCAATTGCGCCCAGCCCGCGTGATGATAAAAATGGCGCGCGACAAGTGGGATGTCGATATCGCGGCTTTCGCGGATTGGTTTTCCATTGTCGATCGTTTCGAGAACGGAAAGACGCCGTGAATGTTTTTGAATTTGCCGCGCCAACGCGTACAAATATTTCGCGCGCTCGTGCGATGAAAATCCTTGCCAGACAGGCAGAGCCGTACGTGCAGCTTTTACGGCCGCGTCAACATCGGCGGCGCTTCCCTGCGCGACTTCGGCAATTTTTTCCAAGGTCGCGGGATCGGACGTCTCAAAATATTTGCCTTCGGAGGGAGCATGCCATTCGCCGCCGATGAAATGGCCGAAGCGGCGCTTGTGGGCATCGAGCCAGACTAAAGTTTCTTTCGGGTCCTCGGGAGCGGGACCGTATTCCATCGTTTTGTATTTTTCGACGACGCTCATGGTTTTGTGTGTCACGCGATCGGATGACGATACTCCGCGGAATAACGGCCGGTTGCGTGAAATTCCAGTTGGCGTTCGATGTCGGCGAGCATCGAACTGGCGCCGAACCGAAAGAGATGAGGCTCAAGCCAGGAGTTACCAAGTTCTTCTTTCATCAGCGCAAGCCATTCCAGAGATTGCTTCGCGGTTTTGATACCGCCGGCAGGTTTGAAACCGACGGCAGTTCCAGTTTCGTGCGCGTACTCGCGAATCATGCGGGTCATGACGAGACCGACAGGCAACGTGGCGTTTACGGTTTCTTTTCCCGTGGAAGTCTTGATGAAGTCGGCGCCCGCCATCATGGCGACAAGACTTGCCTTGGCCACATTGCGCAGCGTGAGCAGATCGCCGGTACCGAGAATCACTTTCAGGTGCGCTGGCCCACACGCGTCCTTGAACGCAACGATTTCGTCGTACAGTTTCTGCCACTGAGCGCCGAAAACGTGCGCACGGGTGATGACGACATCAATTTCCTGCGCGCCCGCAGCGACGGAGCGGCGGATTTCCGAAACGCGATCTTCAAAGGGAGAGAGTCCCGCGGGAAAGCCGGTGGACACAGCGGCAACATTTATTTTCGTGCCTTCGAGCGCGCGGCGCGCGGTTTCCACAAACATGTGGTACACACAAACTGCGCCGACTTGGATATTCAGCTCCGCGATTCCGAGTTTCTGAACAATGTCGTGCCGAATGGGGCGACGGGCTTTGGAACAAAGGCGGCGAACACGCTCTTCGGTGTCGTCACCGCTGAGCGTCGTGAGATCCATGCAAGAAATGGCGCGAAGGAGCCATGCCACCTGCCAATCTTTTTTGACGGTGCGCCGCGTGCCGAGCGTTGCGGCGCGGCGCTCAACGGCGCTCGTATTTACGCGGACACTCTCGACCCAATCGAGGTTCAGCGAGGTCCCGCGATTAGGCTGGAGGGGACGGCCGGCCAGGGTTGCGATGGCATGGGACGAGCTGGTGATGTCGTGGCCATGGCGGTCAACGATATCGAGGCGGGGAGGATTATCGCGACTCATGCGGCTGCTCCTGGAAGAATGCCAAAACGGAACGGAGTTGAAGGAAAGAGGATAACATGTCGGGGAGGGCGGGCGAGGGGAGGGGTATATACCCCCTTTTTTTGTAACTGCAGATTCTAAAAGGCTTTAAGTCGTTTGTTTTGTAACTGCAGATTCTAAACAAGTTAGAGTCGCAAATTGCGTAACTGCAGATTCTAAACGGCTTAGCGAATTGGAAGCGACCTTCCACAGATAACTATATCATACATAATAAGGATATGTAACAAAAAAATCGATGAAGACGCAGATTGGGATTATCGGAGCGGGGCCGGCGGGGCTAGTACTGGCGCATCTGCTGCAGCGGGCGGGCGTCGAGTGCGTCGTGCTGGAAGCGCAGACGCGACAATATATCGAAGAGCGGGCGCGGGCAGGTGTACTGGAACAAGGGACGGTGGACCTGCTGAACGAGCTTGGCTTGGGCGATCGGATGATGCGGCAGGGGCTGATGCACTATGGCGTGGAGCTGCGATTTGGCGGACGCGGGCACCGTATCGATTTTGCGGATTTGACGGGTGGGAAGGGCGTAATGATTTACGCGCAGCACGAAGTGATCAAGGATTTGGTTGGGGCGCGGCTGAACGCACGCGGAGAAATTATTTTTGAAGCGGGAAGTGTGAGCGTCGAGCGGCCGGAGAGTGAGAAACCAGTTATCCGGTTTGAAAAAGATGGGGCGGCGAAAGAACTTAAGTGCGATTTTATTGCGGGATGTGACGGGTTTCATGGAATTTGCCGCGAGGCGATTCCGGCGGGAATTTTGAAGACGTACGAGAGAAATTATCCGTTCGGGTGGCTGGGAATTCTGGCGGAGGCGCCACCGACTTCGCACGAATTGATTTACGCGAATCATGAACGCGGATTTGCGCTGATGAGTATGCGTTCGCCGAAGATTAGCCGGCTGTATTTGCAATGCAAGCCGGAAGAGGATTTGAACGAATGGCCGGACGAACGGATGTGGGAGGAATTGCAATTGAGGTTTGCGACGCGGGACGGATTTTCGCTGACACGTGGGCCAGTGATTCAAAAAGGCGTGACGGGAATGCGGAGTTTTGTCGTCGAGCCGATGCAGTATGGACGAATGTTTTTGGCGGGAGATTCGGCGCATATTGTTCCGCCGACGGGGGCAAAGGGACTGAACTTGGCGGTGGCGGACGTGCGCGTTCTGGCGGCTGGATTCAAGGAGTTTTACGCGAGCGGAAAACGAGAGATGCTAGAGAGATATTCTGAGATTTGCATGCGGCGGGTTTGGAAGGTGCAGCGGTTTTCGTGGTGGATGACTTCTCTGCTGCATAGATTTGATAGCGACGGAGATTTCGATCGAAAGCGGCAGATGGCGGAACTAGATTATGTGACGAGTTCGCGCGCGGGGATGACAACGCTGGCGGAGAATTATGTTGGGTTGCCCATGGAGTGAGACGCAGAGAGAAGGATTTAACACAGAGATCACGGAGAGAACCCCTGCGCCATCTCGGAAGATCGTTCTCACAACTGGCAGGCTTACGGGCAGCTATGAATCACAGCTACGGACCGAGATGGTTCCCACGCTTCCACCTCCGTAGCAAGCCGGTCAGGAACCCACGTAGAGCTGGAAGGGGGCCCAGTAGAAGGGGCGGCGGGACGCGCCCTTGGCATGAACCAGAGCGAGCTTGGCATTGCGAAGAGCAGTAGCTGGGTCTTCGCCGTGCGTGACGCCTTGATAGAGACGATCGAAAATGGGCGGAGTCGAAGCGGTGCTGGTTTCCCAGAGGCCGGCGACGACGTTATGGGCTCCGGCGCGCAGAAAGGCCCAAGAGAGACCGATGAGGCCCTCGCCGGCGAAGTTACGCCTCCCCGAACCGTCGCAGGCGGAAATGGAGACGAGATAGGCGTTGAGGCGATGCTGCACAATATCGCGGGCGTAAAGTTTGTAAGAATCGCCTTCCCGGGTAAGGATGATGGCGGATTCGAGGGGTTTTGCGACGCTGGCGATGCCGTGTGTGGCGAAATGCAGGTAGGAATATTTGCCGGGGTCGCTGGAGAGATAAAGGGAGGCCCGGGCATCTTTCTTGAGAAATAAAGTAGTGCTCTTTTCGTCGAAATGGCTTTGGACAGCGTGAATTTCGTCACGAGCGTCACCAAGGCGCGGAAATTCGTTGGTGGGAGGATCGGGATCGCCAAAAAGCAGGAGGTTCGGGGATTTGGGACGGCGGCTATTGCTGACGTGCGACAAGAGAGAAAGAGAGCTGGCGACGGAGATCGTGGCGTCTTCGATCCAGTAGTGAGGATTGGCTCCGTAAACGGGAAGGGACTCAAAATTGAGGCTGCGAAGAGGGCCGTCGGGAAGGACGATGACCCGCGAACCCTCCGGAATGGCGTTCTCGACGGGCTGAATCAGCAGTTCGTAAAGCTTTTTGCCGCTGGCACTGACCGACTCGAGCAGATCGCGGGGATCTTCGAGGATGGAGCGACGATAGGATCCGACAAGGGCTTCTATCTCTCCCGCGCTTGGGAGCGTTCGAAGGGTGATCTTTTCCGGCGAAATGACCCAGAGGTGCGAACCTTCCTGGCCGAGTTGATAGAAAAGCAGAGTTGCACCGAGGCGCCGCGCTGTTTCTTGAGGATGGATGGCGAAGGCCGAGGCACTTTTTGGCAAGGCGGGTGTCTTGCCGCCGGCGTCGGCGTTTGCTGACGGCGAAAGGCCATGCTCGAGAGTTTGCGCGCGACTAAGGTCGGCGATCTTAAGGGCATCGAGCGGACGGTCCTGCGACAGAAGAAAATTCACATATTGATCGTAAAAACGGATGGCGCTGGAGAGGAAAGACAGCCGGAAATCTTCGTGCTGGATGGAATCGCGAGCCGCAGAGATGGTATTGATCGCCTGGGTAAACTCGCGTTCCGCCAGGATGAGCTTGCCGCGAGCGGCATGGGTTTGCGCAAGCCCTGCCTGGGCTTCCCAACGAACGGAGGCGGGCGAAGCGGAATCCGCGATTATCTCCACATAAGAGGTTTCCGCCTTGGCGAAGCTACCGGTATTAGCCGCGAGGTCCGCGGCGATCAGACGGGTATAGAGCTCGCGCGTATGGTCGGGTGCGGGAGCCTCGCGGCGGAGCGCGTCGTCGATATTTTTCCGCGCGGCATCGAATTGCTTGCGAGCAAGCGAGATCAGGGCGAGATTCTGCAAACAATAAATGGCGACATCGCTGTCGTGCAGGGAATCGGCTAACTTCAGGGCCTCGCTAGAGTTGATCTGCGCGGCCGAATAGTTATGCAGGTCGTAGTACACGTCACCGACGGAACTCAGCCAGCGTGCTTCGTCAACGACCAGGCCTGCGCCGTGTGCGGCGCTCTCGGCTTGCACAAACTGACTAAGGGCATTTTCGAGATCGCCCATTTCGCGATAGCTCCAACCGATGTTACCCAAGGTCTTTGCGGAGGAAGCGCGGGCGTTGAGAGATTGCGAAAGCTGGAGTGAGTTCGTGAACCAATCGATCGCGGCGTCATAATGCTCAAGCCACACCAAGGTTCGGCCTAAGCTTCCGGCCGCATTCGTCTCCAAAAATGGCTGCTTGTAGAGCCGAGCTTGGTTCCACGCCACCTGAAAGAAAGAAAGCGCCTCGCCAAGGGCTCCGCGCGCAAGGGCGACGCTCCCTTTCGCAAGGAACACTTCACCTAAGAGCTGAGGCTGCTTCGTGTTCGCCAATTGTTCCGCGTCGGCCAGAGCGGCCTGGGCTTGCTCGAACTGATGCAAGTGCCCATGCGCGATTGCCTTGCAAGCCTGTCGACGCGTCGCGAAATCCGTGGCGGCGAAACGCGAAGGCAGCGACTCGGCAAGCAGGCTAAGGACCTTCTCATCGAGTCCCCGCCAGAGGAGGACTTCGGCCCTCAAAACATGAAACCGCCAGTACCACTCCTCGTCCTGAGAAGCGAATTGTGCTTCCGCACTGGTAACGTGCCGAAAAGCAGAGTCGAGTTCCCCGCGCTGAAATTCAAGCCGTATTTCGGAATATAAGTCGCCGGGAGACTTTTGCGGTACTTTCCGGCATCCGAAAGCGACCAGGAGGATAGTTGGCAGTACAAAAAAACTCAGGGATAACCAGTGCCGTTGGTTCTTGAGCCGCCGCCGGAACCGCTGCCACTGGTGGTGGAGCCCAGCTTGAAGCGGAGCATGGTGAGAGTTTTCTCGGAGTGCTTTAGGAGCAGTTCGCCGAAGAAGACGGTGCCAAAGCCGCGCACATACAGACCATGGGTGCCGACCGGCTTGATGTCCTCTGATTTGTGTTCGACCGTAATCTGTTTGAAAATCGAGCACAGAAAAACTCCATTGATGTCCTTAGTGGTGAGGTCGTGCTTCGCTCCGAAAGGATCCTTGGCGGCGTTCTGGAACTCGCCGCCGTCTTTAAAGGCAGTATAGGCCTTTTCAAAAGTCGGAATCATGTTAAGGAGCGGAAGGTTCAATTCCAGATGGATGGGAATTCCGCCGATCTGGAGATTATCAATTCTGCTGCCGAGCCAGGTGATATCGCCTTCGCGTGCGTTGGCCTCGTGCTTGGAATAAAGGCGGGAGACGATGCGGTCCGCAGTGAGGACGTTGAACATGTTTAGATGTTCGAGAACGGAGGTGGCGAGAGTGTTGTGGGTGTCGTCGTCAGCCTGGTGGCCGCCGGAGACGTGAGAATGCCCATGCTTGAACTTTATGAACTCACAGAACTCAAAATCGTCCACGCGAGAATGGCCGTGGCCGCCGGTAATGGGCAGGGCGCTTTGAGCCTGGACGTCAATCTGATGATGAAACGGGCGAGTGAAATTTGCGCCGAAGGCATGCGCACACGCGTGGTAGTGGAAGACACGGGCCGGCATCGGGGACATTGGCTAGCACCTCATAAACGTGATTCCAGAGTGAGTAATGCTGCCAGAACTTACTTGCTAAATGCAACAGTAAAGGGCAATTCACCGGCGGAGAAACTGGAGCCGCCGGCCTGATCGGAAATCACGAGTTTGTATTCGCCCTCCGGCAGGCCAGCGGGAAGGTGAAAAATGACCGGAGATTGCGCGCGAACCTGGGAGATGCGGAGAGAGGCGACGCTGGCACCGGAGGAATTCCTAATGGATGCGAGAAACACGGAATTGGGATTGCGCGGGGCGGAGGTGACGTCAAACCAGAAGTCGAAGGCCTGGCCGGGAGCAACCGCGACGCGGGAGCCAGACGAGCCGTGGACGGTGGAGTCGACGAGAGAGAACGATGGAGGAGCTTCCGCTTGGGCATCGACCGAAGCGCCGGAGTGTTGAATGTGCGGAATGGTGACCAGATTCTGATAGCCAATCACGAATAGCAGGGCTGCGAACGCCGGGACCGCGACGAGAGGCTTGAGCCAATTGAACCAGCCGGCGCGTGGAGCGCGCGCAACCTTTTCGGGCACAGAGGACTCGGCGAAATATAGGCGGCTGGCAGCAGCGAAGGCGACGCCGGCACGAAGATTGAGCGCACAATCCGCGCAATCGAAGTAGTGCTCTTCAAATTGAGCGCGGTGAAAGGGCGAGAGTTCACCAAGTATATATTTTTCAACAGCTTGCATCCGCAGTGCTTCCGTGTGGTCCATGTTCTCCATCCGAAGGTATAGTGCAGGGACCCGGTAAATCGTTTCACTTTCTTTTCTTCACTGGCTCGCGCGATTTGGGCCGCAAGTCCTTATTTTCCAACACGTCACGGAGGTGCTCAATAGCGCGATGCATCAAGACGCGAAGGTAGTCCCGGCTGACGCCAAGTTCGGCGCAAACATCGTCTTTTTCCATTTCCTCGAAGAAGACGCGGCGAATCAGGTCGCGCTCGCGCGGGACCAATGATTTTATGGCTTCCCTGACTCGTTCGTTGACTTCTTCGGCGATCGCTAACTTCTCAAGATTCAGTACCTTATCCGGAATTTCGGCGTCGGCGTCTTCACTCGGTTGGGTCTTGCCCTGTTTGCGGTAGAACTCCTGCAGAACGAAATTGCAGACGGAATTAACGTAGGAGCCGATGCGTTCCGGGTGGCGAATGCCGTTTTCGGTTCGAAGGGCACGGAAGACACGAATGAAGGTCTCTTGTTGGACGTCATCTATAACGTCGGCGGCGAGATAGCGGGCGCGCAGCTTGATACGCAGAAGCTGGCGAAAGTATCCGACAAAGTGCTCTTCCGTTTCGGGATCGCCGTCACGGAGACGTTGAACGTAGTCGACGTCAAATAGATAAAGTTCCACTGGGAGAGCCTTAGGACTGGGAAGTATAGCCGCGACTTCTGGCGTGGGCAATGAATCGTTCGTTTGCTGAAAAAATTAGTGTAACGGTTGTGAACTGAGGCGCACTACACGGCCATGGGAATCCTGAAGATCGGAAACCTACACCCTCGGGACGAGTAATCGTTCCGTGGCGTGCCCCTGAGGCGGCGGACCGGGGTTGAGTGGGAGAGCCAATCCCGATCCGCCTCCCTTTTTATTTTGGGGAGAGGTAAGAGGAGAACTGCGTTGCGCGAACCAGTAGTTGGGGAATTTGGGACCGGACCTGCCTTCGTTTCAAACTCCAAGAAAACCAGAAAATCGAAGGTCAGGCGGCGCGAACAGGTTGTAGCGTTGCGAGCGGAATTTGTTGTGAAGCCCGGACACGAGGGAAGAGTTCGCGAAACGCTCGACTCGATCCTGGAAAACTCTTTTGGCAGCGATCAAGAATTCTTGCAGGCACTGGTATTAGTCTCCGAGTTGGAATCGCGCCTGGTTACGGTTCTGACGTTCTGGCAGTCCAGCCGATTTGCCGAAGCGCGCGAACGGCGGGTGCAGTGGCTGCGCCAGAAACTGGCGCCGTATATCGACCAGACAATGCGGGTGCAGTCGTACCTGGCACAAGTAACTGAAGGAAAGCGTGAAACGAAGCCAGACGAGACGGTTTCGCTGTCCGACAGCTATCCCGCAACCTGTGAAGCGCTGGCCGCAGCAAACTAGCCGTAACTATTCGCAACTTTCACTGATACGTTTCACAGGGATTGCACACGACTAGTCCAGGGGGAAGTTATGGCCGTACCAGTAAGAGGGCGTCGAGAGCAAGAGACCAAAGGGGATTCGGGGGACCTACGTGCGATGCACCTTCACAAACCTTGCCGTTATGATGGTTGCCTGGAGCATGGAGCTACTGCCCTTGGCGATGAAGATCTGTGCTGCGATCATTTTGTTTTGCGTTGTTATGAATTCCTCCAGCAGATTGATGCAGAACGAGGCAAAAACAGCGTCGATTTCCTCTTCACAACCGATTTGAAAGATTCGGTGAACAACTGCCTGCACGGGGCGCTCGAAATTTCACTGCGATCAGAATCACTCAGCAATCTGCAGAAGGCGCGGCTTCTGGATATCATGCTGTGGGCTGGGGAATTTATACATCG
>Ga0137409_10001824_pt1 | contig 22923 bp, 20 predicted proteins | sample CZODoug1_16funga_FD_122059 | JGI IMG/M metagenome (GOLD analysis project Ga0137409, IMG submission 122059) | Vadose zone soil fungal communities from Angelo Coast Range Reserve, California, USA - CZODoug1_16fungal (Hybrid Assembly) | ecosystem: Environmental > Terrestrial > Soil > Vadose zone...
ATTCTTTGCGCTTCGGCGAGATAGGCTTCGCTTCGCCGGATAGCTTCTTCCGTGACTCTACGCTCCGTGATATCCATTATCGCGCCGACAACTTCTTGGTTGCCTGCCTCGTCCCGCAAGCAAGGTGCAAGATCATGGAGATGTCTTATCGAAAAGTCCGGCGTCATTTCTTGCCCTTAGGTACGGACCGGCTGAGGTTCAAGCATCGGTGCCTACGTCTGCGGCTCGGTGCCTTCCTGCTCTCGTGGTCCGCTGGACGACACTTTGACTCTTTCCCGATTCGGAGGTAAATACACTTAGGCATTATTTCGATGTTATTTTCGATATCTATTTGCAGATGAATGGGTTACATGCCAGCATTGGCGTGGTCAGGCAGGGGAGTTTAGCCACGACGAGATGAATAGGTCGACCAATCTGGCCGAGCGAGTCCGATTTGGAACGTTTGAACTAAACGTCCGAACCGGTGAACTTATCTCGTTCGGACCGGGGGCCGCGGAAGCTGGGTCCGCAAAGGTCCTGCTCCGCGAGCAGCCCTTCCAGATTCTGCGAATCCTGGTGGAGCGCCAAGGCAAAATTGTTACCCGCCAGGAAATAAAGCAGATTCTTTGGCCGAACGATACCGTGGTGGAATTCGATCGGAGCATTAACGTTGCGATGGCGATCCTGCGCAAGGCGCTCGACGACGATGCCGACAACCCTAAATACATTGAGACTCTGCCGCGCCGCGGATACCGGCTGATCGCCCCAGTCGAATGGCAACAGAGTTCGACAGACGGGACTCCGGACTCAGTCGAACCGCAAGTCGCTACTCCCACCCCTCTACCGGGAGGCGTACTATTCGTTGGCAAGCGCGTCTCCCACTATCGCGTTCTCGGCATCCTCGGCGGTGGTGGAATGGGAGTCGTCTATGAGGCTGAGGACCTGAAGCTCGCCCGTCGAGTTGCGTTGAAATTTCTCCCGGAGGAACTGAGTGACGACCCGAAGGCTCTGCTGCGCTTCGAGCGTGAAGCCAAAGCTGCGTCCGCGCTCAATCACCCGAACATCTGCACGATTTACGGGACAGATGAATACGAGCACAAGCCTTTCATCGTGATGGAATTGCTGGAAGGCAACTCGCTCTCTGCGCAGCTGGCTGGTTTGCCGGAACCACTCCCTTTGCCGACGGTTCTCGAAATTGCCATTGAGATTTGCGATGGCCTCCAGGCTGCGCACACAAAAGGAATTATCCATCGCGATATCAAGCCCGCGAACATATTTCTTACGAACCATGGAGCGGTCAAGATCCTGGACTTCGGCCTGGCGAAATTGGCCGCAACACAAGAAGATCAGGAGCCTTCGGTTGTGAAAGCTGAGGATCCCGCACCCGATGCGATGGGGCACTCTCCACGAGACAAAAGCCTCAATTGCCCGGCCAACCACCCGACTCTGACGGTCGCCGGGACTCCGGTCGGAACCGCCAGCTACATGTCTCCCGAGCAGATCAGCGGAGAGCCTCTGGATGCCCGCACGGACCTGTTTTCGTTAGGGATTGTACTTTACGAAATGGCGACGGGTCGACGCGCATTCGAAGGCCCGACCGCGGCGATTGTGCACGAGGCAATCCTCCATCGCACGCCGACATCGGCTCATGAATTGGCCTCGCACGTACCGCGCAGCTTGGAAGCCGTAATTTCCCGAACCTTAGAGAAAGATCGGACGCGGCGACACCAATCGGCTTCGGAAATCCGCAAAGACCTGATGCAAATCCAAAGAGAGATCAATCCGCGTCGGCGCTTCCTGCGTTATTCGTTCGCGGCGGCGATGTTGCTTCTGCTCGTCGGATTGGCAGCATGGGGGTACTGGCAGGTCCGCAACAGCGTGACGCTTTCACCTTCGGATACCATCGTGCTTACCGATATCGACAATCAAACGGGCGATGCTGCCTTGGGCCAGGGCATGAGCACGGCTTTACAGGTTGCTCTAATGCAGACTCCGTATCTCAATCTCCTGGGACCGGACAAGCTCCACGAAACGCTTCACGCCCTGAATCTGCCGAACGATACGAAGGTAACTGTGTCACCGGAACTTGCGAGGCAGGTCTGCGAGTACACGCATAGCCGGGGCATTGTCTCAGGTTCAATCATGAATTTGGGTAATCGGTATGGCATCGAACTACAGGTCATCAATTGTGCGACGGGAGCAAAGTTCGCGCGCGTGACCAACGAAGCGGAAACGCGCAATGACCTTGTTCGTGTTCTCGGTGTGACTGCAACTCAGGTGCGCACCAAGCTCGGGGAGTCGAAGGATTCCATCGCCAGGTTCAACCAGCCGCTCGAATTGGCCACTAGTTCGTCTCCCGATGCTCTTCAGTTTCTGGCGTTGGCCTACCAAAGCCATCTGCATGGTGATTTGCCTGCGGCGATGGCTGATTACAATCGCGCCATCGAGAAGGACCCGAACCTGGCTCTGGCCTACGCGGCGGAGGGGAGTATATATACGTATGTGGGCCCCGAAGCCCGCGCGACAGAGACTCTTACGAAGGCCTTCGCATTACGAGAGCGTCTAACCACGCCGTCTCGCTTCCAGGTAGAGACTGCATATTACGGTAATGCAGAAGGGGAATGGGACAAAGCTCTTCCGATTGCCGAACAGTGGGTGCATGCGTTTCCTCACGATGTAATCGCCCGGTACAATCTCAAGGCTACCCTGGAGTCTCTCGGTCGGCCGGAAGAATCGCTCGTTCAAGCGCGGGAGGCTGCCCGGCTACTGCCCAGTGTGTGGATGTTCAGAGGGCTTCTTCAGTCGGCCATCGCAGCGGGACGGCTCGACGAGACCAGAGCCACCTACGAGCAAGTGAAGTCACTCCACTTCGATGATTCCGAGGCTCACGCCTTCCGTGCGCTTTTAGCTTTCCTGCAGAACGACCCGTCTGCAATGCAAGCAGAGTGGGCTTGGGCAGCGCAAAACCCGGCCGTGGCAGGTCCGGTGATTTTCCGAGAAGCAAGGGTCCAGGCTTACCACGGCCGATTCCGTGAATCGCACCGGTTGACCCAGCAGGCCGTGGATTCCGCGAAAAAATCGGGAAATACTTCTGATGCCACCTTTTACCAAAACAATGAAGCACTGCGAGAGGCCGAGGCCGGGCGTTTCGCCGAGAGCCTGCATCTGTTGAGTGAACCCCGCGGACGCAATGACAATCGCAATACTCGGTCCCTTGCCAGCTTAGTGAGTGCGCGAGCCAACGATCTGACCGAAGCGCAAAAGCGAGCTGACGCCCTGGAGCAAGCATATCCCCACGACACTCTGATTTTGCGTTACAGCCTCCCAACGATTAGGGCCGCCATAAAGTTGCGTCAAGGACATCCCGCAGCGGCCATCGAACTGTTGCGCCCTGCAACAAAATACGAAATGGCTCAAGATCTCCCCTTTGACAATTTGTACCCGGCGTATATTCGCGGGCTTGCGTATCTACAGATGAAAAAAGGGAGCCTGGCGGCACCTGAATTCCAGAAATTGATCGATCATCCGGGCATAGTGGGAGATTTTGTCACCGGAGCCATCGCGCATTTGCAATTGGGGCGAGCTCAAGCGATGACAGGTGATTACGCCGCGGCACGAAAATCGTACGAAGAGTTCTTGACCTTGTGGCGAGACGCCGACCCCGACTTGCCTGTCTATAAAGAAGCCAAAGCGGAGTACGCTGCTCTCATCAAGACTCGATTCGCGGAGGGATTAGCTAGCTCGAAGTATTAACGACTGGCTTTTTTGGAGCTGAGCGCGCGGCTCGTGTGGGGAACGGTGCGGCGATTTTCGGTGCGCTTGTAGTTGTAGAGTTGGCGGTCGGCGGCTTCGATGAGTTCGTGGGCGGAGCGGCCGTCTTCGGGGTAGACGCCGACGCCGATGCTGACGCTGATGGGCGGCTTACCTTGATCGGTTTGCAGACCGTTCTCAATGCGATGGGCGACTTGTTCGGCCATGCCCTTGTCTGAGTCAATCATGAGGAGAGCGAACTCATCGCCGCCGTAGCGCACGGCGAGGTCTGTGGAGCGGCAGTGTTCGCTCATGACGGTGGCGAGGCGCTGAAGGGCGCGGTTCCCCGCCAGGTGGCCGTGAAGATCGTTGATGCGCTTGAGGCCGTCGAGGTCCAGCAGAAGAACGGTGAAGGAATGATGGCTGCGCTCGGCGCGGCGGACTTCCTGCTCGAGGCGGTCCATGAATTCGCGGTAGTTGGCCAGACCGGTGAGGGCGTCGTGACGGGCCTGATGGTGAGCCTGCTCTTCGTTTTTCTTGCGGGCGGTGATGTCCATCGCGGAGCCGAGGCAGCCGGCGATTTCCGCAGCAGGCGTGCGTAGCGGTTCCAGGCGTACGTCCAGGACGCGGTTTTTCCAACCGAGTTCAAATTGCGAGGAGAGTCCGCGCAAGGCGTCGTAATGTTCGGCGATAGGAGTGGTGTGACGGTCGGCGCAAGCGAGAAATTCGCAAACACTGCGGCCGACGAGAGCGTCGGGGAGAATTTTTGCGGCGGCGAGATCCTTGCCCCAATTTGCCGTGATGCGCAGATTCTGGTCCGTCATCCAGTGAAGGCCGGGCATCTGCTCGATGATGGAGCGGAGGGGGGCTTCGGCCAGGGTGTCGGCGCCGCAGGAATTGAGTGTCCGCGCGCGCTCCAGAAATCCCGTAACGTTCCCTTGTTCATCGCGGACGAAAAGACGCTTTACCCTTAAGAACTTGCGTGATCCATCTTTATGGAGGCGCTCGGTGGTCTCGGAGCACGCCGAGCCGTTGCTTGCTGCCAAGGAGAAAATGTTCTGTAAGCCCGGCCACTCATGGAGCGGCACGAGTCGACTGAGGGGCTGCCCGGTGATTTCTTCAGCGGGATATCCGTAAATGCACTGCGCGCCCTGGCTCCAAGTGTCGATGGCGCCATCGAGGGAGACGCTCAGGATGGCGTCCTCGGGAGATTCAAGAAGAGCAGCGAGCAAATGCTCGCGGGGCTGACGATGCGGCATGGCAAACGAACCATCTTTCAGGAAGGGGGGATGTATCGGTACTGAGAGGAAACTTCCCGAGGGCGAGAGGGTCGAGCCGACGGGCGGTTCAGGGCTGTGAACCCAGTCACAGCAACAATTCGCAAATTTTACCATGCCGAAAGCCAGAAGCAATGGCTGAGTTGTAGTGATTTGACCAGTTGGTAATGGAGGTCGAGGGAAGGAGGAGAAGGATGGAAAAAGAGGAGGATGTCCAGATGAAAGTAACTTGCAAATGATATCGGACTAAGTTAGTCTGATTTAATAGTTGCAAATCACTTGCAAGGAGAGTCCGTGGCCTCGGTCCTTCGGTTCATTTCGCTTGGCCTTTTCGCGATTTCCGTCGTCTCGTTTTTCTCAGCTATCCCCGCTCTGGCCCAGGAAAACCCGTACATTGTTGCTTACGATCACTATCTCGAAGAGCCGGGCAACCTGGAGATTGAATACTTCTCCACGTTTGGCACTCAGCGAGGTGGCAATGACTTCCATGCCTTCTGGGCAGAGTTTGAATACGGCGCCACTGCCTGGTGGACTACGGAGTTGTACCTTGATGGCCAAACAACATTCAACGAAAGCACCATCTTTACCGGCGTCAGGTGGGAGAACCGGTTTCGCCCACTCAAACATGAGCATTTCATCAATCCGGTTCTCTACGTGGAATACGAGCACAAGAGCGGTGCGGACAAAATCTTGAAGGAAGGGGAAGGTCACGACGTGGAGTCGGACTTCCTTACTCCAAACTCAGAAGCGCGCAAGGAACATATCAACGAGATGGAACTGAAACTCATTCTGTCGAGCTCGTTCAAAGGATGGAATTTCACGGAGAACACGCTGGCAGCCAAAGATCTCTCGAATTCACCGTGGGAATTCGGCTACGCGCTGGGGGCCAGCCGCCCGCTGGCACTGAAGGCTTCGGCGAAACGTTGCACTTTCTGTCCGCAAAACTTTGTCGCCGGGGTAGAAATGTACGGCGGACTGGGAGACCGGCACAGTTTTGGGTTTCATGATACATCGCACTATTTGGCGCCGGTCCTGGCCTGGAATTTACCATCCGGGTGGACATTGCGGGTTTCGCCGGGATTTGGTTTGAACGATAACAGTCACCAATTCCTTATGCGCTGGGGGCTTTCGCGAGAAATAACGGGATTTGGCTCGATGGTGAGCCGGTTGCTCGGAGGGCACAAGTGAAACCCACGGCCGCGGCGCTTATTGTCTGCGCTTGCTTTCTTACCGAGTCCGTCGTTCTTGCGCAGAACGGGAAAACCGAGAAGCTTTCCGTAGTCGCAGGGCCAAAATACGACCCGGCCATCTACGCGGAATTGCAAAAGGCGCCGGAAAAAGCGCGGAACCGTGCCAATCCGCTGCAGAATGATCCCGAAGCGGTCGCCGCCGGTTCCGTTCTATTCGAACAGCATTGCGCGGAATGCCACGGGAACGCTGCTGAAGGCTCGCGCAAAGCTCCGAGCCTGCTGGTTCCGGAGGTACAAAACGCCACGCCCGGAACACTTTTCTGGGTGATCACCAACGGAGTGGTGCGGAAGAAGATGCCGGTTTGGTCGAAGCTGCCGGAGCCGCAGCGCTGGCAGCTAGTGCGGTACATCAAATCGCTCGGTGGGCCGCCCCCGGTGGCGGAAACCCCTGCTGCAAAACCTTGATGGAAAAATTCTAGTTAGCAGACTTGGCGGCTTCGTTCAGAATCATCGCCAGGCGCACACCCGCTTCGGCGAGGGCTGATTCCACGGCCTTGGCGGCATTGGTTTGGTAGGCCTCGCCGACGGCCAAGTGCTTGTCAAACATGCGCTTTCCGATGTGATTGTCGTCGGCGCAGCTTTTCGGTTTCATGTCTGGTTCGATAGCGATTTTTTCGGGGAAGGCATCGTAGACGGAATTTTCGGCGCGTTCGTGGCTTTCCCAAGTCCAATTGTCCACGTGGATGCCGGCGGCCTCCCAGGCGGCGCTCTCGGGGTGAAATTTTTCGTCGAGTTCGTCGGCGTAACGATGGGGATTGGAGATTTCCATGTCGCGTTCGACAATTTCCGTATCCCAGAGTTGATGAAGGTTGGGCGAATAGTCCTCGCGCTCCGGATGCTGCGGGTTAAGAAGCGGCTCGTGACGAAAATACTTCACCGCCACACAGTTTCCGCCGTTGTCGGCATTGGTGATGGCGTGAAGCGGCTGATGCATGTCGCCGACAAAATGAACGAGGTAGCGGATGGCTTCGGCGCGCTTCAGGGGATCGGCGGACTTGTCTTTCAGTATGGCGCGCTGCTCTTCGATGGCGCGGGTCACGCAGCCTTCGGAGCCGCAGTATTCGCTGAAGTCCCCCTTGTGCTTGCCGCGAGGAATATCGATGTAGTGCCAGGGACCATTTTTGCGTTCGTTGCGCACGTCATCGGGCCAGGTGGAGGCGTCCACGAGCAGGTCGGTAGTGGAATTGCCGCACCAACGTTTCAGCTTTGGATCAATAGGATTGTCGCCCATAAGTTTCTGGAGAAATTGCTTGGCTTCAGGCGTCAGGTGGTTTTCTGCGATCAGAGCGACAGTCTGATGGCCTTTGCAGCCCCAAGCTTCGGCGGGAGGCGCGGCACTGGCGAGAAGCCCAAAAGTGCCCGCGAGTAAAACAGACTTAAGATTCATGATTTTGCCTCAAGAGAATTTGCCCGGCGCGGGGCGGCTCACAGTCGAGCTGGTAAGACGTTTCCCGCCGCTGCCGAGGTTTCAAGCGCTCAGCCAGCGCCCGATGGGTCTCCACGATTCGGTGTGATCGCAGATCACGCGGAGCGCGGCGGTGATAGGAATGGCCAGAACCAAGCCCATGCCCCCCCACACCCAGCCCCAGAAGAGCAAAGCGATGGTGATGGCCACGGCATTCAGGCGCACGCGGCGACCGACGAGTTGCGGCGCGAGCAGGTTAATCGCCAGCACATGGATGGTGGTGAGCACGACAGCAATCAGGACGAATTGTCCGATAGTGTTCCACTTCGCCAGCGCAATGATAAAGGCCGGCAGCCAGGCCATCACTGCTCCGATGTACGGCACCATGTTGAGGAGTCCGGAAGCGATGCCCGTGAGAATGGGATACTCCATCCCGATGAGCCAGAAATAGAGGCTGCTTGCCGCGATCACAATCAGCGTGACAATGCTCATTCCCGCGAGGTAATCGCGCAGGACATCGCGCAAGTCTTCCAACGTTTCCTTGACTTGCGTGCGCCGCGAGACGGGAAAGAGTTCCAGGGTGCCGTGCCAAACCTGGCGCTTCTCCGCAAGCATGAAGAAAACCAGGAAGGGCATGAAGGTAATTTCCAGGAATAGCGCATAGAGGGAACCAGCCCCGCGGAAGATCAGCGAACGAACGATGCCGGGTTCCGTGCGCACCGCCGGAGTGGAGGGAGGGCCTTGGTCAGGCGCAATCTGGGAAACCTGACCTTCGATTCCCTTGATTTTGCCTTCGACGGCGCTCGCGGCCTTTTGCAGGACAGTGCTGTATTTCGGCCAGTTCTCGGCGAAATCGGAGGTGCGCGTCCACAGGCCGTAGCCTGCCGCGGCCAGCACGGCGATGAGGATCAGCACCATGACCATGGCGCCAAGCGTTCGGGGCAGACCTATTCTTTCCAGGATTTCCACGGCGGGATCGAGAAAGTAGGCCAGCAAAATGGAGAGCAGCAGAGTGATCACCACGCCGGCGGCGTAATAGAAAAACAAGAGAATGATGGCGGCGGCGATCACCCGCATGCTGAAGTTGGAACTGGTGAAGCGAACGAGCGATGGTGGCGTTTGCGTGGCGGACAAGAGCGGCTCCGGTGCAACACGTTACCACAGTCTCGCAAAGCGTTTGTGTGGTCGTGTGAATCTGTTTCGAGATAGCAAGCCCCGGGCTTGTGGATACGAAGTTTGCGGATAGCCCGTTGATATCCCGTTTATCCAAAAGACATGCGCGGGACGGGGCCGTCAAGTTGTCGTTTTTACGTGTGTTAAGATTTTCCCGGGTCTTCCACACGGCAATTGGCGGCGACCGGGCCGGCACGGCACTCTGGAGAGACAGGCTTCTTCCCATGGGAAAAGAGTTCTTTGGAACGGACGGGATTCGCGGCGTCCCTGGCACGCCGCCGCTGGACGACGACACGCTCTATGCCACTGGGCGCTCGCTGGGGGAGTATCTCAAGCGGGAACACGGCGCGGCTCATGTGCTGATCGGCATGGATACACGCGAATCCGGCCCGCACATTGCCTCGTTGCTTGCTGCGGGACTTGCGCAGGCGGGCGCTACCGTGGCTTTCGCCGGAGTGATTACTACTCCGGGCGTGGCTTGCCTGGTACGGCAAAATGATTTTCAAGCCGGCGTGGTTATCTCCGCATCACACAATCCCTTTCAGGACAATGGAGTGAAGTTGTTTTCGCACGCGGGGATGAAATTTCCCGACGCGGTGGAGAAAGAACTTGAGGCCGGGATATTGAAATATCGCAGCGAAGCCGCGCCAAGGAATCCGCCATCGCTCATTGCGGATGAATCCCTGGATGCTGAATATCTCGCGTTTCTGCGGAAGCGGTTTATTCCCGGCGCAAAGCTGACCGGTTTCCGGATCGTTTTGGATTGTGCGAATGGGGCCGCCTTCAAGCTCGGGCCGGAAATGTTTCGTTCGCTGGGAGCCGACGTGGTGGCCATGGGCGTTTCGCCGGACGGGCGGAATATCAACGCCGGATGCGGCTCGTTACATTTGGAGGGCTTGCAGAAACGCGTGGTGGCAGAGAAGGCGCGTCTTGGCGTGGCGTTTGACGGCGATGCAGACCGCGCGCTGTTCGTCTGCGAAACGGGAAAAATCGTGAACGGGGACGGCGTGCTGCTGGCCGTAGCGCGGCACCTCAAATCGCAGAACAAGCTGACCGGCGACCGCGTCGTCGCTACTTCGATGTCCAACCTGGGCCTTGAGCGCGTTCTGGCGCGCGAAAACATTGGGCTCGCGCGCGCGGCTGTGGGCGATCGCTACGTGCTCGAAGAAATGCTTCGCAGTGGCAACGTGCTGGGCGGCGAACAATCCGGGCACATCATTTTTCTGGAGGACAGCCCAGCGGGCGACGGCCTGCTTACAGCTGCGAAGATTGCTTCGCTGGTTTCCATGCACGGCAAAATTGAATCGCTTGTCGATGGCCTCAAGGATTATCCGCAACTGATCGTGAACGTGAAGGTGCGTTCGAAACCGCCGCTGGAGACGCTTCCGGAAGTTTCGCGCGCACTAGCTGAAGCGCAATCCGCGCTGGGCGACAATGGCCGCGTGGTTCTGCGCTACTCCGGTACAGAACAGCTTGCGCGCGTCATGGTCGAAGCCGAACACGAAGCCGACGTGGAGCGATTCAGCCAATCCCTCGCCAACGCCCTGCGCTCCTCGATCGGCGCTTGATTAACTTCCGGAAAAACGCATGATTATTTTCAAAAGGCTGCGCGTTAGCATCGTAATGTCACTCGTTTTGATGAGTGGCCTTCCCGTTGGAGCTCAAACGCGCGCCGTTGCACTGACGTTTGACGATCTACCGGTAGCTGACACCAAAGATCCCACCGAAGCTCTATTTGTCAATCGCGCCCTATTAAACGCCCTAAAGAAACATCATGCCCCCGCCATCGGTTTTGTAAACGAGAAGACCGTTGAAGAATTGGGAAGCGAAAACGGCAAACGAATTTTGCAGCATTGGGTGCGAGATGGCTTTGATTTGGGAAATCACACATTTTCCCATGCGGACTTGAACAACATTACATTCGAGCAGTTCAAGCAGGAGGTGGCGAGGGGCGAAGACTCCTTTCGACCAATGCTCGCTGAAGTGGGCAGGACTCCGCGTTTCCTGCGCTTTCCTTTTAATCACACGGGCGACACAAAGGAAAAGCATGATTCCGTAGCAGCTTTTCTGAAACAGCGCGGCTACCAAGTTGCCGCCTGCACGATCGACAACGAAGATTACTTGTTCAACGCCTCGTACATTCAAATGCTCGCAAAGAAAGACGACGCCCAGGCAGTGAAACTCCGCGCGGAGTATCTGGCCTACACCGCCGTCGAAATTGATTACTACGCCTCTCTTCATAAGCAGATATTTGGCCGGGAGATCCCCCAAGTGATGGTGCTCCATGCCAACCGGCTGAACGCTGATGTACTCGACGAAATTCTTTCTCTTTTTGAGGAGAAGAAATACCGGTTCGTCTCCTTGGAGGCCGCGCAATCCGATCCTGCCTACCGTGTGCCGGACACCTTTGTAACGAAGTTCGGACCCATGTGGGGTTATCGCTGGGCAAAGGAACTCGGCATTGAAGTGGATGGAAGCCTGGAATCCGAACCGCCTGCCTGGATCGCACAATACGGCAAAGAACCGGTGAAACGATAGCTCCGCGCGAAATCCCTCGGCAGCTTCTCATGCAAGAAATCGCGGCCTCCCCGTTCTAACCGTGAAGTAATAGGAGGCAATGCCATGATTGACCGTTTGCGATCCCTCGTCGTTCGAATGCGCGAGAGTTTTTCTGCCCGGCCCCGCCTTATGTTGGCGGGATGCGTCGCGGCCGGAGTCTTCCTCGTCCTCTTTTCCGTGTCGAAGCCGGGCCTGCCGCCCGTACATCAATCCGGTGCCACTTTTCCGCCGAGTAGCGTAAGTCCGAACAGCGAATTCCTGCCGCTACCAAGCGTTACGTCCATGGGTGGTGAAACGAAAGAGCTCAATACGCGGCTGATGTCTCGCCCGCCATCCGAAGCTTACAAAGTGGGACCACGAGACGCGGGAGGATTGCTTCAGGAGCCGCGTATTGCCTATTCCGCGGAACTTACGGTCGCGACAAAGGAATTTTCCCATTCGCGCGCTAGTCTGGAAGAGATTCTCGAGCGCCGTCACGGCTACGTAGCCAAGTTGCGCATGGTGGGCCAGCCGGCGGGGAGCGTCCTTTCCGCTACGCTGCGCGTGCCGTCGTCGGAATATCGCTCCGCTCTAGCGGAGTTGAAGGCTGTGGGCCTCGTGGAGCACGAGGAAGAATCTGCCGACGAAATTACCCAGCAGCACGGCGAACTCGAAGCGCGCCTCGTGAATGCGCAAAACGAAGAGCAACGCATCCAGCGAATGCTGCAGAATCGGGACGACAAGTTCAGCGACACGACATCGCTCGAACGCCAGGTGGCGATGCTGCGCGGTGAAATTGAGCGCATCGAAGCGGAGCGGTCCGCCTTCGGGAGCCGCGTCTCTTTTGCAAACGTTTTCTTCTCCCTGCGGGAAGAACGCACTTCGCCGGCCGAGACCATCGGTGCGAAAGTTCGCAATGCCGGGTTGAGCGGCTTGAACGACGCTCTTGAGAGCATCTCCGTCATCCTGCTGTTCCTGGCTAGCCGAGGGCCGCTGCTGGCTTTGTGGGCGGTGCTGATCTACGTTCCGGCGCGCTACTTCTGGCGTCGGCGGTCGCAGTTGGCCCTCAGCCAAGCCGCCGCGACCAAAAACTCGTGATCATTCCAGCCCGAACCAGGCCGAGAAAATCGGTCTGGTCCTGGAACTTTTACCTGCCCGGAACATTTTCTTTGAGAATTTGAGATCCGGCGATTCGTCAAGACGACTGCTCGCGCTTCAGCGCAAACGCTTGCATTGGTCGCGATCGAAGTCGTCCTCACCGATTCGCAATAACGATATTTTGTCTGAGGTCGCCGCGAACGCTTGACCTGCGCGAATGGCGTCACGATGGCGGCTCGGAGAGTCTTCGCGAAGGAAACTGCGGAAAACACTCCCAAAGAATGGAGAGTTCCGAGACGGTTCTGTGGGATTTTGTAGACTTAGGCGATGTAACGTCGTTTGTTCCGAGCCATCCCCATTGCTAACTGCCGTGCTTTCAACCAACTCGGGAGTTGCACGTGGAACATTCATCGCTGGCATCCCGTTTGCTCTCTGATTGGTCACTTAAAAGATTGGCTTCCCGGGGTGGCCGGAACCGATCCTCGACTCGGTTACCGGTTTGGGGCGTCAATTACGAGAAGGGGGCTTGCACCAGCCCCCTTTTTCATTTTAGAGCCCGCCGTATTTCTCCGCGATTCAAGAGCCTTGCCTAGCTTGCCAATTCGCACAGGATTTCCGGCGCGACCGTTTACGTACACGCTCTTCCCTACTTCTTTCCGGCTGAAAACTTTCAACTGGGAACTGTGAACCAAAAAAATGAGCGGCCGCTGGGGGGAGCGGCCGCTCGGGCGTGGGATGGAGGATCGTAATCCGAAGTCAGCTGGGTTTGTCAGACCGTTAGGCTGCGCTCGCGAGCAGCAAAACGGCACAGGAGCACTGATGCTCCAGGAAACCCAAAGAACTCCCGACTACCTGCCTAGTTTGCTTTGCGGGAGATTCGCGGTCTATAGCTCGCGCGATTCATTCTGGCCAGTACTTCTCGCTCCCCGTTTCGCCGCGAAATTGGTACGGAGGTACTTGCGGCTAGACGCGTTCCACGATCATGTGCTTTAGTTTCTTGATGCTGGCTTCATCGCGTTTGTAAAAGGTCCATTGCTTGATGCGCTTGGCGCGCACCAGCCCGGCGCGCAGCAGGATCTTCATGTGTTCGCTGGCGGTTGGCTGGCTGACGCCGAGCTTCTCCGCGATGAGCACGCCGCACACGCCGTCTTCGACGAGGTCGCCGTCCACTTGCGGACGGAAATGTCTTCGCGGGCGCTTGAGCCATTCCAGGATTTGCAAGCGGCGTTCGTTCGCCAGGGCGCGCATTAGGACTTCTGTCTTCATATAGACAATTAGGAAACTCCCTAAGTATAATAGCAGAAGTGCCGCGACCGGCAAACCGCGTTCGGGCTCTCCGCTGGAATAATAGTCCGGTCCGGCGGGTCAACGTCAGTGGAAACTGACCAGCATGCACAACACAGAGATCACCCGGGAACGCATCATTGCCGCGCATCAGCTCATCAAGTCGCACATCCGGCGCACTCCCGTAATAGAAGTCGACAGCGCGGACTTCGGTTTGGGCCCCATCAAATTAATGTTCAAGCTGGAATTGCTTCAGCATTCCGGCTCGTTCAAAGCGCGCGGCGCTTTCACCAATTTGCTGACGCGTGCTATTCCGGCGGCGGGCGTTGTCGCCGCCTCCGGAGGCAATCATGGCGTGGCCGTCGCGTTCGCGGCGATGAAACTCGGAAAGCCGGCGCGAATCTTCGTGCCCACTGTTTGTTCCCCGGAAAAGTTAGAGCGCATTCGCGGCTATGGGGCGGATCTCGTGGTAACCGGTGAACGCTATGCCGATTCCCTTGCTGCCAGTGAAGCCTGGGCCGCTGAATCCGGCGCACTCCGGATCCACGCCTACGACCAAGTGGAAACACTGCTGGGGCAGGGAACGGTGGGTCTGGAATTTGAAGAACAAGCTCCCAATCTGGATACTTTGCTGGTGGCGGTTGGCGGCGGTGGTCTGATCGGCGGGGTGTCTGCCTGGTATTCCGGCGGAATCAAGATCATCGGCGTCGAACCAGAGGCCGCCCCAACGCTTACAATGGCTTTGCAAGCAGGCCGTCCCGTGGATAGCCCCGCGGGGGGCATCGCCGCCGACTCTTTGGCTCCGAAACGTGTCGGCGAACTGATGTTCCCCATCGCACAGACTCATGTACAAAGCATGCTGCTGGTGTCCGATGCAGCGATTCAACAAGCTCAGGAAGCGCTCTGGAAGGTTCTTCGCATTGTGGCTGAACCGGGAGGCGCCGCGGCCTTGGCCGCGCTGCTCTCTCGCCGTTATCAGCCCAAGCCTGGCGAGCGCGTCGGAGTCCTGGTTTGCGGTGGCAACACCACTGCCGTGGATTTCAGCCGCGGCGCTGCAACCGCGCAAAGCAAGCCTGCCGCGCATATTTCGAGTCAAGCAGCAGCCAAATCAATTTAAGGAGCCGCGATGTCCGTCTACCAACGTCTCGAAGCGCTGAAGATTTCTCTTCCCAAGGTTGATTCGCCCGTGGCTGCCTTCGTTCCGGTGGTTCGCACGGGCAATCTGCTCTTTGTTTCCGGTCACATCGCGAAGAAAGATGGAAAGCCTTGGGCCGGCAAGCTTGGCGAGAATCTCTCTACCGCGCAAGGCAAGGAAGCGGCTCGCGGCATCGCGATCGATCTTCTGGCGACGCTGCACACCGCCCTCGGCGACTTGAACAAGATCAGCCGCATCGTTAAATTGCTAGTCCTGGTGAACAGCGCGCCCACATTCACCGAACAGCATCTCGTCGCTAACGGAGCTTCTGAACTGCTTGTCGAGCTTTTCGGCGAGAAAGGCGCACACGCCCGCAGCGCCTTCGGCGTCGCCCAAATTCCCCTGGGGGCGTGCGTTGAAATCGAACTCGTGGCCGAACTTCAATAGCCAATCGCAATCGTGCTAGAGCTGTCGAATCACTTTTTCGAGATGGTCGATCAATTCGTGTAATTTCTCTCGGTCTTCGCTGGAAAAAACGGAGAGCGCCTGCGCCAGCGATTCCACGCGGCGCCGGCGGCCTTCTTGCAGGATTCTGGTTCCCTTGGCAGTGGCTGCAAGCCGCACGCGCCGCCCGTCTTCGGTCTTCCCCCGGCGCACCAGCCCCGCGCGGACCAGGCCGGCGACAATGCGGCTCATAGTCGGTGGGCGGACTTGCTCCGCCTCCGCGAGCTCTCCGAGCGAGCGTGGACCGCCTCCCAGCACCAGCACCGATAGCGCCGAAAGCTGCGAAGGGCCGACGCCGCTTTCGCGGTCGCGCACCCGCAGCCTGCGCAACAGGTGAATGGCCGCGGAGTGCAGCCGGTCGGCGGTCTCGAAAGTCTCCCCGCCCGCTAAACGTTTGGACTTGACATCCGTCATAGAATATAGTTAGCTATGCTAACTAAAGTGCTCCCGGAGGTAAATCGAAAATGAGCAACGCGCCGGCAAGGCTCGGAATCACCAGCATCGGGCAAATTGCCATTAATGTGCATGACCTGGAGCGCGCCACGGCATTCTACCGTGATGTGCTGGGTCTGCCGCTGCTTTTCACCGTGCCGAATCTGGCGTTCTTCGATTGTGCCGGCGTGCGGCTGATGCTGAGCCGCGCGGAATCGCCGGAATTCGATCATCCCAGTTCCATCCTGTACTTCCGCGTTCCGGACTTGAATGTTGCTTACCAGAAACTGGTCGAACGAGGAGCGCAGATTTTTGCCCCGCCGCGCCTGATTGCCCCAATGCCCACGTATGACCTGTGGATGGCGGCGTTCCGAGACACCGAGGGCAACATTCACCAATTGATGAGCGAAGTGCCGCGCGCGAAGTAGCCTTCTGTCTGCGCGGGGCTTGTCCGCAATCCCGCGCTACAAGCGTCGCGCGGATTACGCTATCCTTCTACAACTATGCATGACCTGAACTATTTTAGGGACCACCTCGATGTTTTCGCCGAGATGGCGAAAAAGCGCGGCGCCGCGCTCGACTTGGACGGTTTTCGGAAGTTCGACAAGGAGCGCCGTGAATTGATCACGGCAACCGAACAGCTGAAAGCGCAGCGCAACAAAGCCAGCGACGAAATCGCGCGCCTGAAGAAGGACAAGCAAAACGCCGACTCGATCATTGTCGAGATGAAGCTGGTTTCCGAGCGCATCAAGCAATCCGACGAACGCATCGCTGAACTGGATGCCACCCAGCGCGAGCTTCTCCTCACCATTCCGAATATTCCGCATTCGTCTGTGCCTGTAGGAACCAGTGCCGCGGATAACAAAGAAGTCCGCCGTTGGGGCGCGCCGCCGAAATTCGATTTCATTCCCAAGCCCCACTGGGAAGTCGGTGAGAGCGCGGGAATTCTCGATCTCGCCGTAGCCACGAAAATTACTGGCGCACGGTTTGCCGTTTACAAAGGTTGGGGAGCCCGTCTCGAGCGTGCTCTCGCGAATTTCTTCCTGGACGTGCACACTCGTGACCACGGCTACACGGAGATCCTGCCGCCGTTCCTGGTGAACTCCGCGTCACTCACCGGCGCGGGCCAGTTGCCGAAATTTGCCGCGGACCTCTTTAAGCTGGAAAACACAGATTTTTGGCTCACTCCAACTGCCGAAGTCGAACTCCACAACCTGCATCGGGACGAAACCATCCCCGAAGAAAAACTTCCCATTCACGTGACCGCGTGGACGGCTTGCTTCCGCTCCGAAGCCGGAGCCGCTGGAAAGGACACCCGCGGTATCCTCCGCCAGCACCAATTCCAGAAGGTCGAGCTCTTCAAATTCACGCATCCGGAGAAAAGCTACGAGGAGCACGAAGCTTTGGTGCGCAATGCCGAAACCATTCTCGAAAAACTCGGCCTGCACTATCGCACCATTCTGCTGTGCACCGGCGACATGGGTTTTGCATCCGCCAAAACGTACGACCTTGAAGTGTGGCTGCCTTCCAGCAACGAATTCCGCGAAATCTCTTCCTGTTCAAATTGCGAGGCGTTCCAATCCCGCCGTGCCAGCATTCGCTTCAAGCCCAAAGGCGGCGGAAAGAGTGATTTCGTACACACTTTGAATGGTTCCGGACTTGCTGTCGGCCGCACGTGGATCGCCGTGGTTGAAAACTATCAGCAGCCGGATGGCTCGATTCTGATCCCGGAAGTCCTCCGCCCCTACATGGGAATTGACCGGATTCCGGCACGCGGGTAGGGACTGAAGCCCGTATGCGCGCGAATTATTGTGCTTTGGCAGCCTTCTTAGCCGCGACCGCTAAATTCCCATATAACTCACTGTAAATAAAAGGCTTAGACTCACTTTGAGCTTGATTTTGCCAAAGAGTCAGCATACAATTCGCCTCGCAACCCCTTGAAATCACACCTTTTCGTTTGACGGGCCCTTTTCGCCTTGCATACACTCCCCTCACGGCCCAAATGGGGTAATTTGGTAAATGAGGCCGTTAGGCACACACTAATAGAGATGAGCTTTCTTGCCCGCGTCGTGAGATTTCTGTTCTGGCTGCTGGTCCTTTCCTGGGGACTGCGTTTGTTGCGCCATATCGTGGGCGCTATGCTCCGGAAGAACCAGGGTCTGGCTCCGCAAAGTACGGATTCCGCTGACGGGATTCCGGCGGCTTCCACGGCGCGCCGCCTGGTGCGCGATCCGGTGTGCGGCTTGCACGTGGACGAAACGCGTTCCATTCCGTTACGCGAAGGGGACGAGCTGGTTCACTTCTGCTCCCCCGCTTGCCGCGATGCGTACGCCGGCAACGTAAGGAAGTTTGCGGCGAACGGATAAAGCGAATTTACATAAAGTGAATCTTGAACCTGGGCCAAGTGAGAACAGAGTTTCTTAGACAAATCGCGTAGACGAAAGGACCGACGCCAATGGCCACGGTCGCAAAGCCCACAGCCCCGACAAGACAGATCGGCGCACCTCCCATGGTGCCGCGCATCGCCCCCCGCGAGGACCTGAATCCATTTCGCATCGCGCAGATTCAGTTCGACATGGCAGCCGAATTCCTGAAGCTCGATCCCGGCCTGCGGCAGATTTTGCGGACGCCCAAGCGCGTGCTGGAAGTTTCCATGCCCACGAAGATGGACAACGGCCAGGTGAAAGTGTTCACCGGCTACCGCGTGCAGCACAATGTGTCGCGAGGGCCAGGTAAGGGCGGCATCCGTTATCACCCCAATGTCACGCTCGACGAAGTAAAAGCGCTGGCGATGTGGATGACCTGGAAGACGGCTGCAGTGAACGTTCCCTTTGGCGGAGCGAAGGGCGGCGTGGTGTGCGACCCCAAGCGCATGTCCAAAAGCGAGCTCGAACGCATGACGCGCCGCTACGCCAGCGAGATCCTGCCGATCATCGGACCCTCAATGGACATTCCCGCGCCAGATGTTTACACCGACGCGCAAACAATGGCCTGGATCATGGACACCTACGCCATGACCATCGGCCATTCCGCGCATGGCGTGGTGACCGGCAAGCCTCTTTCCATCGGCGGTTCCGAAGGACGCGGCGAAGCCACAGCTCGTGGGCTGCTCTACGTGGTCGAAGAAGCCTGCAAACTCAAGAAAATCTCACTTCGCGGAGCGACGGTCGCAATTCAGGGGTTCGGCAATGCGGGCGCGACTGCGGCGCGGCTATTTGCTGAAAAGAAGGCAAAAATCGTGGCCCTCAGCGACACCCGCGGCGGCGTCACCAATTCCCGGGGCATCGATCCTATCAAAGCCATTCGCTATAAGGAGCGTTCCGGCACGGTTGTGGGCATGCCCGGCGCGTCGCGTATCACCAACGACGAATTGCTAACGATGAAGTGCGACATCCTCATCCCCGCCGCGCTTGAAAACGTCATCACCCTGCACAATGCCGAGGCCGTGAAGGCCCGCATCGTCGCCGAAGCCGCCAACGGCCCCACCACTCCGCATGCCGATGAAATTCTCGCGCGCCGCGGCGTCATCGTGCTGCCGGACATTCTCGCCAACGCCGGCGGCGTCACCGTCAGCTACTTTGAATGGGTGCAAAACCAGGAAGGGCTGATGTGGGACGTCGACGAAGTCAACGCGCGCCTGCAGAAGATCATGACTCGCTCGTTCCACGAAATGGTGGACACCATGCGCAAACATCACGTTCCCCCGCGCGCCGGCGCGATGATTCTCGCCGTCGGCCGCGTCTCGGAAGCCACCCTCGTACGTGGCCTCTTTCCGTGATTGAGCGTTGTCGGTGCCTATAGCCGATACGCACGCGTAATAAATTAGGGAAGCGCTTCTCGCGCCCCGCGTGGCAGAGCGTTGCCAGGGCAGCCCGGCGGACGCTCTCTATCAACACGCTCTACATAAAACGCGCTGTCGTGCTTCGTTATGGTGAAAAAAAGTTCAGCTGGCACGTCTCCTGGCAGATCGTGTTCGCCGCTTCCCTCCAACTGCAAGCCGATTTGCCACTTCGCTGTTTTATCTGATGCCTTACACGGCTGAACGAAGTCAAATTCCGTATCGATTTTCTCGCGGCTTTCCCGGTTCAACCGGTCATGCCATTGCTGTAGTTTTGTTGTGTCCGCACTCGAAGCCCAGGCAGCAGCGGCTTCCCACTTCAGAGCAACCCATTCGTCCAGAAAGTCTTCCGGCGCCAGTGCCAAGGGCGGGATCCGTGTGACCCGGTTTCCGGTAACTTCATAATTCCGGACATGCTCGCGCGTGACGATGCTGTCATCGAGACCCTGGGCAGCCACAATGTGAAGCTCGAAACCTTGTGGATTGAGGGTCAGCCGGTAAGGCAGGTCCGTCCCAAGATAAATGCTGGTGTGTTCGTCAAGCAGCACCGCGGGGTGATTGGCGTCCTCGCCCGGGCGCAAAACTTTGTAGCGCAGTTGCTGCCAATTTGAACTGCACCACGGATTCACATCGGCAGCGACAACATACCAATTGCCTTCAGCGTCCGGAGCGGAGACGGCAAATTGGAAGGAACCTTGCCCCCCGCTGATATCCTTATATCCGTTGGATTCCTCCACAAGAATGAGTTGCCACGCCGTCCCATTCCGGCGATAGAGATTGAAGGACGCATCGCTACCGCAAGGAATCGTCAAGTTGGTGACCACCGCCATCAAATCCGGATGCCGCGCTGGCTGGCGCACGGTCACGTCATAGAGATTGCCGAAATCGTCTCCGTCCGCGGTGTAATACCCATCCCGCTGAACTGGATTCTGAGCCTCGATGCCTGACTTCTTCAGGTCCGCGAGGATCAGTTTATGCAGAGTTTCGGGTGAGGAAGAAGAGTGCTCGTTGAGCGTTCGCTCGATGATCTCCCGCAGCCCCGCCTTGAATTGGGGAAGCAGTTTTTGAACTGCGGGCGGAATATCGCCGGACGGATTTCGTTTGCCTCCCGTATCGATGGCGCGGAGCTGTTCCGCCACGTCATGCAGCTTGTCCGTCTGCGCCTGAAGAAAAAGGAAAGGCGAAACGATTAGAAAGGTGAGCAGTGGGAAAACGCGCGGCGCAAAGTTCATAGAGTTATTTCCAGAACGCAATAAATGATGGAGCCGGCCCGCTGCAGCTAACCTCCTTGGTCTGGCCAAACAAGAATATCATCAAGTTTTTTCTTGCGTTGAAGTTACAGCGCGCGTACATTCGCAGGTGCCGGTGCGTCTCGCTGACGCGACCGGCTATTTTCGTCGTTGGAGTAAAAAAAAGACGATGAGCACGAACGGACACGGCCACCCAGCGCCGCCCATCCTGCTGACGATCGCAGGTTTCGATCCTTCCTGCGGCGCCGGCACCGCCGCCGACTTGAAAACGTTCGCCGCGCACGGTTGTTACGGCGTCGCCGCTATCACCTCGCTGACAGTGCAGAGCACGCAGGGCGTCGAAACTGTTCACAACACGCCGAGCGCGGAGCTGCGCGCGCAGCTCGATGTGCTGGCCAAGGATTGCGAGATCGTTGCGGTGAAAATCGGAATGCTAGGAAATCGCGGCAACGCCGTCGTGGTCGCGGAATTCCTCGATGCGCACAAATTTGCGCACATCGTGCATGACCCGGTCATGAAGTCCTCCAGCGGCGCGGAACTCCTCGATGCCGGAGGAATCAAATTTGTCGCCACGGAACTGCTGAAGCGCGCCAGCGTCATCACCCCGAATGTGCCGGAAGCCGAAGTGCTGACCGGCCTCACCATCAAAGAGGTCGCGGACATGGAAGCCGCGGCGCGTAAGATCGTCGAAATGGGCGCCCGCGCGGTCATCGTCAAAGGCGGCCACATGGAGCGCGCCGTGGACGTTCTCTTCGATGGCACCGACCTGGTCCAGCTAGGCGGCGATAGGGTGAAAACAGAAAACACCCACGGAACCGGCTGCACGTTTGCGTCAGCCATTACCGCGCTGCTCGCTTCCGGTCGCTCTCTCCTGGAAGCCGCCACGCTCGCCAAAGCCTACGTTACAAAAGCCATCGAAAAAGGCTACCCCATCGGGAAAGGCCGCGTGCCGCTCGATCATTTCTACCGCCAGCGCATCGAGCCGCCCGCCCGCGGCATCCACGAAGTCCCCCAACACGGCATGCACCCTGCCGCCGAACCCACCGCCCACTAGCAGTTCACAGCAATCGCCCGCAACCCGCGATGCAGCTCTCTGCGGCTTCTGTCTCTCTGCGTTCAGTTTTTTATTGTTTGTAGACGACGCGACCGCCAACGATCGTGGCGGCCGCTGCGCCTTTGAACGCGCGGCCATCGAAGGGAGAGTTGCGCGACTTGCTCGGCGACTCTTTCACATGGTAGGTCCAAGTGTGATTCGGTGAAAAAATGGTAAGGTCGGCGGGCTGGCCCGCAGCGATCTTGCGCTCGATGCCGAGTACGCGTGCCGGCCCCGCCGTGAATAGCTCGACCATCCTCATCAGCGACAGCCGTGAGCTCTGCACCAATTGTTCCAGCGCCAGCGGCAGCGCCGTCTCAAATCCCAAAATCCCGAACGGCGCGCGGTCAAACTCCACGTCCTTCATCGCCGGTTCATGCGGCGCATGATCCGTGGCAATCGCATCCACCGTCCCGTCCGCAAGCCCCGCCAGCAGCGCCTCGCGGTCTTCCCGCCCGGCCAGCGGCGGATTCATCTTGAATTTCGAATCGTACTCGACGTCCTCATCAATCAACGTGAAGTGATGCGGCGTCACTTCACAAGTCACGCGCAGCCCGCGCGACTTCGCCCAACGTACTTGTTCGAGTGACGCCTTCGCAGAGAGATGCGCCACATGCAGCCGCGCCCCGGTCAACTCCGCAAGTTGCACATCGCGCGCCACGCAAACCGACTCCGCCGCCGCCGGCATTCCGCGCAATCCCAGCCGCGTCGAAGTCACTCCTTCGCGCATCACCGCGCCCGCAGCCAGCGAAACGTCTTCCGAATGCTCGATCACCGGAAGATCCAGCGACCGGCAGTAATCCATCACCTGCCGCGCCAGTTTGGCCGTCGCGATCGGTTTTCCATCATCGGAGACCGCCACGATTCCCGCTTCCTTCATCGCCGCGATTTCCGCAATCGCTTCGCCCTTGCTCCCC
>Ga0137409_10001825_pt1 | contig 22915 bp, 18 predicted proteins | sample CZODoug1_16funga_FD_122059 | JGI IMG/M metagenome (GOLD analysis project Ga0137409, IMG submission 122059) | Vadose zone soil fungal communities from Angelo Coast Range Reserve, California, USA - CZODoug1_16fungal (Hybrid Assembly) | ecosystem: Environmental > Terrestrial > Soil > Vadose zone...
TCGATGAGTACGGTCCGGCCGCCGCTACGCACCACGACCACGTTCAGCGGCCACTTGAACACGTCCGGCGGCTGGAGCCTGTCGTCGAGCCAGGCCGCCAGGTCGGCCGGGTCGGCATTGGTGGCCAACGTCGTGGCTGGCAGCGGAAACACCCCATCGCTGATCACCAGCACGTCAATCTCGCCGACCCGCAGCGCGTAGCGCGACGGAACCAACTCGTCGGTCCCCGTTCTACCGGGGTGTGAGGCGATGTCCAAGCTCATGTTTGTCTCCTCAGTTGTTTCGATGCAAGTCTTTGCCAACAGACCGATCAGATTCAGGTGGCTGATATTCCTCTGCTTCAAGAAAATCCAGATCGGTATTGGCGGGCCATCCGGTTACAGAGTGGCTTATCTTCAACTTCGAGATCCCGCCATTCTTGAACAGAACGGCGGCTACTTGAATGATGCGGGGATGACTGTTCAGACCACCCCAGCATGAGCCTGAGCGCCAAAGAAACTATCGCAGACATTATCTGCCGGGTAGTCGCGAGTCAGACGGGATGGTCTGTGCCCGAACGTGCGCGAGCATCGTGGCGATGACGTCGGGATCTTCGATACATTCGATCACGCTGAGCTTGCCGCCGCATTGGGGCAGGTCGCGATGTCGATCGCGAATACGCGCTTCAGGTGCTGCATCCGGCGGCCGATTCGGGTCCGCGTGAGGTGACCGGGAGAACATCTCTATTCGTCCGATGAGGCTGGCGGACGACTAAAGTCCCCCAATTCACGATGGGGAAGTGACTACGGTGCGCTCAAGAACCGCGTCACCTTGCCGAATTCGGCTCCGTCGCTACCGAAGATTTCATGCAATGCGCGACGAGACGCACCGACGTGCAACGATCTGTGCCTGGTTTCGGGTCGGTGATCGCAATCCCGTCCAAATAGCCGCCAAGCTCGTCAAGAACCGCTCCACGGTTCGCCTAAGCTGGCCTCGGAGACCATTCCCAAACGATGAGGTTCAAGCACATGACTGAAGGAAGCTTCGAAGGTGTCGAGGGCGTCAAGATATTCACGCGCGAGTGGCAGCCGGCGAGCGAGCCGCGCGGCGTGGTCGTCATCTCCCATGGATTGAACGCGCACAGCGGCCTGTACGAATGGGTCGCACAGCAGTTCACATCCAACGGGCTCGCCGTCTACGCGCTGGATCATCGCGGCCGCGGCCGCTCCGAGGGCGAGCGCTTCTTCGTGAAGAGGTTCGCGGATTGGATGAAGGATCTCGCGACCTTCATCGACATCGTCAAGACGCGCGAGCCGGGCCTGCCGGTGTTCCTGCTCGGTCATAGCGCCGGGGGCGTAATCGCCTGTGGCTACGCGCTGGAACACCAGGACGAGATCGCAGGCCTCATCTGTGAGGATTTCGCGTACCAGGTGCCGGCGTCGGACGTCGCGCTGGCAATCCTGAAGGGGGTCAGCTACGTGGTGCCGCACGCGCACGTGCTCAAGCTCAAGAACGAGGACTTCTCCCGCGACCCGGCGGTCGTGGCGGCGCTGAACGCCGACCCGCTGATCGCCAACGAGTCGCAGCCGAGCGAGACGGTCGCCGAGTTGGTGCGCGCCGACCAGTTGCTCAAGAAAAGCTTCTGGCTGATCACCCTGCCGCTCCTCATCCTGCACGGCACCGCTGACAAGGTGACGAAACCGAGCGGCAGCAAGGAGTTCTACGAGAGGGCCGGCTCGAGTGACAAGACGTTGAAGCTGTACGAGGGCCACTTTCATGATCTGCTGGCCGACGTCGGCAAGCAGCAGGTCATGGCGGACATCCAAGCCTGGATCGACGCGCACCTAGAGACGGTCGCGCGCAGCCGGCGCGAGCGGCCGAATGCGGCCGCGGCTTCTTCGCAGGTCCGGCGGCCAACGTGAGGAGCAGACCATGGGACGCAGGATGACTTTGGATCAGAGGTCGAGGAGAAATCCAAATGCTAGACATAAGTCCATACAGCCCGGTGGATGCGTGCTGCTGCTGGTCGATCTTCAAGCAGGGCTCGCGTTCGGTGTGAGCTCCGAGGATCGTCAGACGCTCGTCAACAATGCGATTGCGCTCGCGCGCGCCGCGGTGGTGTTTGGTCTGGTGTGCTGGAGTTCCGGATCGACTTCGGGCCGGTTCGGTCGCACGGGCGACCCTTCGGGGCCACAATGCTTCATGACCGGCATGGCGATGGCCGGCGGCAAGTAGGCGATCATGGACGTATATGAGGCAGTCACAAGCCGACGGGCGGTGCGCGGGTTCACCGACGAGCCTGTGTCGAGGGTCGTGCTGGAGCGCGTGCTGTCCGCCGCGGCTTGGTCGCCGTCCGGATCGAACATCCAGCCGTGGAATATCTACGTGCTGACCGGCGCGCCGCTGGCCGATCTCAAGACGCGCGCCGTCGAGCGCGTGTGCCACGGCGACCCCTGGGACGAGCGGCAGTACGAGATGTACCCGCCCGCGCTGAAGTCCCCGTACGGAGAGCGCCGATCCGCCTTCGGCAAGGAGCGCTACAGCGCACTCGGCGTTGCGCGCGAGGACTGGGAAGCGCGCCAGCGGGCGGCCATCGCCAACTGGAACTGTTTCGGCGCGCCCGCCGCCCTGTTCTGCTACGTCGACCGCGTCCTGGGCCGGCCCCAATGGGCCGACGTCGGCATGTATCTGCAGACCGTCATGCTGCTGCTCCGCGCCGAAGGGCTGCACAGTTGCCCACAGATGGCGTGGTCGCAGGTTCGCGAGACAGTCGCTGAGTGCCTGTCACCCTCGGACGGGCTCATCCTCTTCTGCGGCATGTCGATCGGTCACGAGGACCCCACGGTGAGTTACGCCCGTACGGGCCGCGCCCCGCTCGACGAGACGGTCACGTTCGTCGCCGGTTAGTTGCTCGCTTCCCGGAAGCCAGGACCATTCCGCGGGAAAAGTCCGATGTTCGATCTCATTGTCGCGCGGCCCGAGACGGAGGCAAAAATCAAAGGGGCCGCGGACGTTTGTCCGCCGCAGCCACTCGTCAGGCCGATCAGTCCGGTCGATTCGAACGCCGTGCTGATCTGGCGGCACTGCGCCGACGGCAGCGACACTCTCTTGCGGGACTTCTGCAGCTCGGTCATCCTGCTTCTCCTGATCGACTGCGACCGGAGGTTCGCCACAACAGCTTCACCGAAATCCGCGGGCCAGGAGTAACCGATGCAGATCCCTCAGGACACCCAATGAAACTCGCGGCGCTCCAAGGGTCATACCGGCACAAATGCCGGCGTCGAGCATCCAGCCTGGCAATACCGTTACAACACCGGCTCGATCTCAACATGGACAACGCGGCCGGCCCGCTGCTCGCTGTATTGCGCTCGTACACGTCGCCTGTAGAACGCATGCCAGCGGTAGTGAACTTCAACTTCATGCCCGCGCAAGCGCGTTATTCGGCGGGCAGGACCGCGTCCACACCTTTTTTCTTCAGCAAGACCACGACGAACTTTGCGGGCTTCGTCATGCTCGCGTTGCGCCCGACTGTGTGCACATCGCCGGGGCCTTCGTAGAAAGTCTGTCCTGGCGTCAGCGTGACCTCCTTGCCACCCCTGACCCCTTCGACGATCGACCCTTCCAGCACGTAGACGAATGCGTGTGCATCGTGTCGATGGATGTGTTCCACAGTTCCGGGGGGATAGGTGACGGTCAACATCAACATCTCTTTTCCGGGCAGTTCGGCGAGATCCTTCAGCATGATTGGAGCTACAATGGGCTGCGGCTCTGAGGCACGCGCAGGCTGTGTGAGCTGTGCGCAAAATGCGAGTACTAGGGCCGCTCCAAGAATCCGTAAGGTTGACATGGCTACACCTTTACTAGGAGAAAGAGGGATCGCGCCAGGACAATGCAGCGACGATGACGCCTGGCGCGTCAGTCACGACTTCCTCGCCGAAGGGTTCGTCCGCGTTCTCGAGCCGAACCGGGCTGCCGGTGCGTAACTGAAGTTCATCCATCCACACATCGCAACTCGCCATCCAGGCGGGATGGATTTCGTTGCTGTCGAGCGCCCGCTCTACGTGGACGAGCACGCGTAGACCTTGTGCGTCCCTGAGTGCCCACAAGCGGCGGATCTCGGGACGAGAGTTGTACCACGCAGAGAGAGCGGCGGATTCGCGTGTGACCACTGCGCGCTACTCCCTGAAGGGTGAGTTCATCAGGAGGTCCACCGTCGAGGGGCGCTCGTAGCCAGGCACGAAACGCTCTCCGAAATCGCGTGCGAAGTTGTCGTACGTCGAGTCCGGCCGTGTCTCGACGATACGGCAGACGGCATGCGCGAATTGCTGCTTCATTCTCAGCCGCGGGAATACATCAACGATCTCCACGATCTGCGCCTGAGGCAGTGACTCGTAACCCCAGCCGCCCCAGTCGAGTCCAATGCCCGCAGTAGACAGCGCGACCTCCGTCTCCTTGTACAGAGCGATGGAAGGAGTGGAGTTCAGGGCGACGGTATCCCAAACGAGCTGACAGCGGCGATCGTCGAGCCCCGCGCCCTGGCCGAACTTCCGTGCGGCATTCGCGCCCTCGACTTCAAATCGTAATGGGCCGTCGAAGGCCGGAGTCAGCCCTATGTCATGAAGGAGCGTAGCAACCGCCAGTACTTCAGCGTCGTGCTCGACCTGTTTCAGCCGCGCTAGGCTCACGGAAAAAAGCCAGGACCTCATCACGTGATTGAACAGGTAGGGTTCGGAGTGATGGCGTGCATACTCGATGGACCGCGCAATCACAGGCGTGTCTGGCACCAGAACACCTGCCAAGACGCGCGTTTCTCCGGCGCTATACACTCGCCGTTCAATAGCCGTCGTTGCAGTCGACATCGGCGCGTTTTTCTCGATCGTATTCATCTTCAGTGCCTCGCGTAGCGGTGTGCCGTTGCTTTGTCGGGGCAATCAGTTCGGTGCTGTGGGGCGGCTGAGCCAGCTTTCGAATCGCGTCGCGCCGAGCCGAGAATTGCCCGCGGGCACGAGGGATTGATCGTTCAGCTCGGTCCCGAAATAGCGAGCGTGAATGTCTGTGGTGACCTCGCGAGCGTCGTTGTTCTTGCTCAGTAAGCGACGGATGAGCTCGTCAAATCGAAGTTTTTCAGGGCCGGCCACCTCAACCGCGGCATTTATCGGCGGGTTGAGCACGAGATCGGCAAGTGCGGCGACCACGTCATCCGAAAAGATTGGCTGCACCAGGGCTGGTGGGACTCGAATCGTTTTTCCGTCACTGAAAGAATCTGCGACGCGGCCCATGAACTCGAAGAACTGGGTGGAGCGCAGTATCGTATACGGAATCCCGGAGGTCTTGATGAGCCCCTCCTGAACCATCTTTGCGCGCATGTAACCGCTATCTTTCAACCGGTCGGCGCCGACTATAGAGAGCGCTACGTGATGTTTCACTCCAGCAGCAGTTTCCGCGGCAACGAGATTGCGACCCGATGTTTCGAAGAATTTGAGGACCGCCGCGTCCTCGAACGACGGCGAGTTTGTCAGGTCGACGACCACCTGAGTGCCAGCCAGTGCCGCCGCCAGCCCCTCCCCCGTGAGGGTGTTGACGCCTGAGTCGGGGGATGCCGCCAGTACTTCATGGCCCTGCTGACGAAGTTTCATTACGAGCTTGGATCCGATGAGGCCGGTGCCACCGATCACTACAATCTTCATGTGCTATCTCCTAGAGTTTGAGACCGACGCGTGGCGGCCAGCAATGTGTTGCCGCCATAGTCATACTACGCCCTGATAACTGATTCATTAACGGGGCTGCGTACAGTGGTGCCATCCTGAGCGGTCGTTGCAGGAGTTTCTTGACCAGATGAGCAGCCACTTGAAGGGGATTGCGATGGCGGAACGCAGAAGCGCTTAACCCAACTCTCTCAAAGCTGCCTGGCAGCTTTGAGGTCACACGCCTCGAGCCCTTCGGTAAGCGACCTTGGAGAGGACAGCAATTGACGAGCGTCGTCGCCACGGCCCTGACTCGCTCGAAGACGCGCAAGCGTCATGGCAGTTCGTAGTTCCGACGCAAAAGCGGACTGGCGGCGAGCGCCGGTGAGCGCTGATTCGTCCGGATGTTCGGCGCAACAAACTACTGCACCGCTGACAAAAGAGGTGCAAAAAGAGACCCGGCTGCTTGTGCGTTGGCACAACGCCTACTGCCAACAGTTCAGAACGGAAAGCAACCTGGTGAGATTGGCTGCCAGAGCGCCGCTCAACGCACGACTTCGACGGATACGGTAAGTACGTACCCCGCTCCTCGCTCGGTGCGTATCAGTTGATCGCTGGCACCGTGCTCTTCGAGTTTTTTGCGTAGACGACCCACTTGGGTGTCGATCGCGCGGTCGTAGACCTCGTCGTCGTGCAGGTGCGACATGCTGAGCAACTGCTCCCGTGTAAGCACCCGCTGCGGCGCCGCGAGAAACGCCGCAAGCAGGTTGAACTCCGCATTCCTCAGCGTCATCACTTCACCCTGCGGCGACCTCAGGCGCCGTACCCGAACATTCAGCTCCCAGCCCGCAAAGCGGTAAGCCCGTATTTTCGCCAACCCATCCGCCACAGTTTCGTGGGCGCGTGAACGGCGCAGCAGGGAGCGAATGCGCGCCAGCAGCTCGCGCGGCGAGAAGGGCTTCGTCAGGTAATCGTCCGCGCCGAGCTCGAGTGCCATCACCCGGTCGGCTTCCTCCTTGCGCGCCGTCAGCATGATGATCGGCATGTTGGAATCGGCGCGTATACGGCGCGCGATGTCCATTCCGTTCTCGCCGGGCAGCTTCAGGTCGAGAATCATGAGGTCGATCATCTCGCGCGCAGTCACGTCGGGGATTTCCCGTCCGCTCGCAAGCGCTGTGACCCGTATCTCGTTATCACCCAGGTAATCGACGACCATCTGGCGTATTGAAGGATCGTCATCGACGACCAGAACGTGCGTCGCAGCAGGCGACATTTTCTCGGGCGAAGTCGCAGTCACCTGTGTCGGCACTCCATTGAGCATGGAAGGGGAAGATGCACGCGAAGTATCGCACCAACGTGTATTTCCGGGAAGCAATTGTGTCACATGGCAAAAATCCGGGTGATCGTTACACAGTCCTGACCGATTGGCAGTCTGAAATGGGCCACGGACAATAGGCGTGCGTTCGTGCGCCCGCGGATTGGGACCGAATCGAGCAATCGTCCAGAAGAGGTATCGTGAAACAGAAGGGGCGCATACTAGTCGTCGAACCAAACGACCTGATTCTTGGCTTGCTCGAGCGCTGGCTGGACGAGGCAGGCTATACCGTTGTCGTTGAAGCCTCGCAGAGGCTGCCCCAGGCGGTTCGCGAGGGAGGAGAACCGCACCTCGTCATCATCGACGTCCCGACGCCCCGCAGTGCTGAGAAGATTGTCAAGTCCGTCAGGGAAGTGTTTGCTGGTCCGATGCTGCTTCTCTCCGCGACATTCAGACGGGGTACGGGCTCTTTGAGCTATGTGGCGCGCCAGCTTGGGGTGCGCAAGATCCTGCCGAAGCCGTTCACGTGCGGCGAGTTACTGTCGGCGGTAGGCGAGTCGATCGACGAGCCGTGAGCGGAACGTCAGACAATTCGGTTCGCCCGTCGTCTGATCCGATACGGTACTGCGCAGGCATGGGATTCCGCCTAACGGGTTTACGGCGAGGGCGACGAGGTTGAAGACCTGGTGCGGGTATTCGACGCCCGAGGCGAATGGTGCCTAGTGGATGCGCTCCCGGGCGGGCGCGCGTTTTCCGGCCATGATCGGCCTGCTACAGTCGATACGCTGCATTGCGGCCGCCGTTATCGTGACGGTGCCCGGGACGAGAGGTCCTCGCCTACGACCGCGCAGGCATCGAGCGCAGCCGCCAGAGCAAGTCGCCGACTTACCGTCCCGCAAGTGTTGATCAATTCGGTCGAGTCGACATTTGGCGAGACCTCTGTCTTGCAGGCTGTCGGCCGGGGTCCTAATATCCAAGTCGACATATTGGCCATCGGGCTGCCGCACTGTCTTGTGCTCCAAGGCTCTAGAGTTTAGGTCGTCGGGGAGGAAGGTGAGCGGATGCCTCTAGCACGAGACCTGTGGCCCAGCGCAAAAGCGCTCAGGCGCGATGGCGAGTACGTTCTGTTTCGGCGCACTGCCGAGCGGGATGCGGACAATATGCTTGTCGTCGCGACTGCTTCAGAGCAGCCCGCACCCCGTAGCGTAGAGCGACTGAAGCACGAATACGCACTGCGCGACAGTCTGGACTCGGATTGGGCTGCCAAGCCGCTCACGCTTACGCACGAGCACGGGCGCAGTCTGCTCGCGCTTGTCGATCCGGGTGGAGAGCTGCTGAGCGGGTTACTCGATCGGCGCTGGGAAACAGGCACCTTTCTACGCGTTGCCATCGGAATGTCGGCTGCTCTTGGCCGCGTTCATGCGCAGGGCCTGATCCACAAGGACGTCAAACCCGATCACGTCCTGGTCGATCCTGCTACCGGCGCCGCCTGGTTTACTGGATTTGGCATTGCCTCGCGCCTGGCGCGTGAGCGTCAGGCGCCGGACCTGCCGGAAACGATTGCGGGAACCCTCGCATATATGGCGCCCGAGCAGACGGGACGCATGAATCGGTCGATCGACGCGCGCAGTGACCTCTATGCGCTCGGTGTCACGTTCTACCAGATGCTCACCGGAGAGCTGCCGTTCGCCGCCACTGACCCGATGGAGCTCGTCCATTGCCATATCGCGCGCCAGCCAGCGCCCCCCATCAAGCGTGTCCTTGAGATACCCGCCGCGCTCTCTGCCATCGTCGTAAAGCTGCTCGCGAAAACGGCGGAAGAGCGATATCAGACAGCGGCGGGTGTTGAGAGCGATCTTCGGCGCTGTCTCTCAGATTGGGAGGCTCAGCGGCGTATCCAGGATTTCGCGCCGGGCGATCACGACGCTCCGGATCGCCCCATGATTCCTGAGAAATTATATGGGCGCGACCGTGAGGTTGACGCTCTCCTTGCTGCCTTTTACCGCGTCGTTTCCGGCGGCAGGCCGGAACTGGTGCTCGTCTCCGGATATTCCGGCATCGGTAAATCAGCGGTCGTGAATGAGCTCCACAAACCGCTAGTTCCGCCCCGCGGCTTGTTTGCATCAGGCAAGTTCGACCAGTACAAGCGCGACATTCCTTACGCTACGCTGGCGCAGGCATTTCAGGGTCTCATCCGTCCACTCTTGGGCAAGAACGAAGAAGACTTGTGCAAGTGGCGCGAGGCGCTGCGCGAGGCGCTGGATCCGAACGGATTGCTTATCGTCGAGCTGGTCCCGGAACTGAAGCACATAATCGGTGAGCAGCCGCCAGTGCCGGAGCTGCCACTACAAGAAGCGCAGCGACGCTTTCACCTGGTCTTCCGACGATTCATCGGTGTTTTCGCAAGACCCGAGCATCCGCTGGCACTCTTTCTCGACGACCTGCAATGGCTCGACGCGGTGACGTTGGACCTGATGGAGGATCTACTAACGCAGCCGGACATGAAGCACTTGATGTTGATCGGCGCCTATCGGTCCAATGAAGTGGACCCCACACATCCGTTGTGTCACAAGCTGCAAGCCATGCGCCAGGCCGGAGCGTTACTGGAGGACATCGTACTGGCGCCTCTAACTCGTGAAGACCTGGAGCAGTTAGTTGCAGATTCTCTTCATTGTGATCCGGGGCATGCTGGCCCGCTCGCGGAATTGGTTCATGACAAGACCGCCGGCAATCCATTTTTCGCGATCCAATTTATTTCTGCACTTTTTGAAGAGGGCTTGCTCACCTTTGATCATGTCGAAGGGCGATGGTCTTGGGATCTGAATCGCATTCACGCCAAAGGGTATACCGATAATGTGGTGGACTTCATGGTCAGGCTGTTAACCCGCCTGGTCCCTGAGACCCAGAACGCATTGAAGCAGCTGGCCTGCTTGGGCAATAGCGCAGAGTTCACGATCGTACGTCTGGTCTACCAAGACTCAATGGAGCAAATGCATGCCCAACTCGCGGCAGCAGTCGGGGCGGGATTTATCTTGCGCTCAAAAGATTCGTATCACTTCCTTCACGACCGCGTTCAGGAGGCAGCGTATTCTCTGATCCCGCAAGAATTGCGCGCACAGACGCATCTCCGAATCGGCATGTTGATGGCATCACACACATCTCCAGACAAGCTTGAGGAAGGAATCTTCGAGATCGTCAACCAACTCAACCGTGGCTCTCACCTGATCACGTCGATCGCCGAGCGTGAACGCATCGCAGAATTGAATCTCATTGCGGGTAAGCGCGCAAAAAATTCAACGGCGTACGCCTCGGCGCTTAAGTACCTCCGCGCGGGACGGGGATTATTGACGGACGAGACTTGGAATCATAACTACCACCTTGTCTTCTCAATCGAATATCTCTTGGCCGAGTGCGAATTACTGACCACGGATATGGCTGCTGCAGAAAATCGACTTTCCATGTTGGCCGAACGGGGGAAGAGCGCACATGATATCGCTCTCGTCACACGTTTGCGCCTGACGCTCTATACAGCTTTGGATCGCAGCGATCGTGCCGTGGAGGTCTTTCTTGAATACTGGAGAGGTCGCGGCACGGATTGGTCCCCGCACCCTACCGAAGATGAAGTATTGCGAGAGTACGACCAAGTCTGGTCCTTGCTGGGAAACCGACAAATCGAGGAACTCGTTGACTTGCCCTTGATTAGCAATCCGGATGTGCTCGATGTTCTAGATGTGTTCACTGAGATCGTGACACCTGCGATGTTCATCGATGCCAAATTGCTTGCTCTCGTGATTTGCCGGATGGTCAGCCTCAGCCTAGAGCACGGCAACAGCGACGGATCGTGCTACGCCTATGTGTGGTTGGGTATGCTCGCTGGACCCCATTTCGGAAACTATCAGGCCGGATTCCGGTTTGGGAAGCTTGGTTACGATCTGGTGGAGGAGCGTGGATTGCATCGCTATCAAGCCCGCACCTATATGTCTTTTGGAACTCTTATCACCCCATGGACGAGACACGTCAAGACAGGGCGAGAGTTCCAGCGTCGCTGTTTCGACGCCGCGAACAGGGTCGGTGATCTCACTTATGCTGCATACAGCTGCAACGTGTTGTACACAAATTTTCTCGCAGCGGGAGACCCTTTAGACGAGGTGCAGCGTGAAGCTGAGACTGGTCTCGAGTTCGCGACTAACGTGCGGTTCGGGCTCGTCATAGATTGCATCACCGCGCAGCTCGGGCTCATCCGGACACTTCGTGGCTTGACGGCGAAATTCGGCGCGTTCAGTGACGAACGCTTCGACGAGCTTCGGTTCGAGCGTCATTTGGCAAGTACCCCTGCTTTGGCGCTGCCGGAGTGTTGGTACTGGATCCGAAAGGTACAAGCGCGTTTCTTTGCGGGAGACTATCCTTCCGCGATAGAGGCGTCATTGAATGCAGAGCGACTGCTCTGGACATCGCCCGCCTTCTTCGAAGGGGCGGAGTATCACTTTTACAGTGCACTCTCGCGAGCCGCGACCTTTGATTCTGCAACGGACGACTCGCGACAGCGTCACTTCGAGGCTCTGGCTGCTCACCAGAAGCAGCTTGAGATATGGGCGCGGCACTGCCCGGCGAATTTCGGCAACCGCGCCGCACTGGTAGGCGCGGAGATTGCACGCGTCGAAGGCCGAGAGCTCGACGCCGGGCGCCTTTACGAAGAGGCGATCAAGTCAGCGCGTAAGAACGACTTTGTCCACAACGAAGGGCTCGCCTACGAGCTTGCCGCGCGCTTTTATTTCGCCCGGGGCTTCGAGGACATCGGGACTCTCTACTTGCGCAAGGCCCGGCATTGTTACCTGCGGTGGGGCGCTGATGGGAAGGTGCGGCAGCTCGACGAAACATATCCGGGCATTCGGGAAGAAGAACGGGCGATCCCTCCGATGGGAACTGTCAGAGCTTTTGTCGAGGGACTCGACCTCGCGACCGTGATCAAGGTATCGCAAGCGCTATCCGGCGAGATGGTGCTCGAAAGCATGCTCGGCACCCTCATGCGCATCGCGATCGAGCATGCCGGCGCCGGGCGCGGGCTGCTGATACTTGCTCGGCCCGGCGAGCATCGGATCGTGGCGGAGGTTACGGCTGACGGAGGCACGGTTGACGTGCAGATGCGCAACCTTTCGGTCGCCGCGGGCAGCCTGCCGCAGTCGGTCTATCACTACGTGCAGCGCACGCACGAGAGCGTCATCCTCGACGATGCTGCGGCGCAAGGTCCGTTTACCTCAGACCCGTATATCCGTCAGCAAGGGGCGCGGTCGGTTCTGTGTCTGCCGTTGCTCAAACAGGCGACGCTGATCGGAGTGTTGTACCTGGAGAACCCGCTGGCGGCGCGTGCATTCACGCCGGCGCGGATCGCCGTTCTGGACTTGCTTGCGTCACGGGCGGCGATCGCGCTCGAGAACGCCCGACTCTACGCCGAGCTGCAGAAGGCACATCGGCTCGAGGCAATGGGAACTCTGGCCGGCGGCATCGCTCACGACCTCAACAACATCCTCGGCGCTGTTCTCGGATACGGCGAGATGGCGCTGCGCGATGCGACTGCGGGAACGCGGTTGCGGCGCGATTTGGAGGCTATCATGGCCGCCGGCGAGCGCGGCCGCGCGCTGGTCGAGCGCGTGCTCGCCTTCAGTAGAAGTGGTGTGGCCGAGCGTGTCGCTGTGCACGTGGAGAAGGTGGTGGGCGAGGCGCTCGATCTGCTCGGGCCGAAGATGCCCGAAGGGATCCTGCTGGAAGCACAACTGAGTGCAGGTGCCGCCGCCATCCTGGGAGAGCCGACGCAGGTGCATCAGGTCCTGATGAATCTGGCGACGAACGCAATCCAGGCCATGCCGGCGGGTGGAACCCTGGCCGTATTGCTCGAAGTCTTTCACTCCGAATGCGCACGCCCCGCGACGGTCGGCAACCTCGACGTCGGGGAGTACATTCGGCTCACAGTGACCGACAGCGGAGTCGGCATTTCAGCCGAGATCATGGATAAGATCTTCGATCCATTCTTCACTACCAAAGAGGCTGGTGTGGGTACCGGCCTTGGCCTCTCGCTCGTGCATGGCATCGTGATGGATCTTGGCGGCGCGATGGACGTAAGTAGCAGACCGGGCGCAGGCAGCACGTTCACGGTCTTCCTGCCGCGATCGGGAGATGCCCTTGAGGCGGTCGAAAACCTGGTCCCCAAACTGCCGGGCGGCAATGGCGAGTACGTGGTGGTCGTCGACGACGAGGAGCCGCTCGTGAAGCTTGTCGCGCGTACCCTGGAGGAGCTCGGTTACGTGCCGGTCAGCTTCACCTCCGGCATCGCGGCGCTCGCCGCCTTTCGTGACGATCCGCAGCGCTTCGACGCCATGATCACCGACGAGCGCATGCCTCGCATATCGGGCTTGGCCTTGATCCGTGAGGTGCGGGGACTTCGCCGCCAGATGCCGATCCTCCTGATGAGCGGTTATGTGGGCGGCGGGCTGCTGGAGCGTGCGCGTGAGGCCGGGGCGGATGATGTATTAAAAAAACCGCTTTCTGCGCATGATCTCGCGACAGGCCTGGCGCGAGTTCTGCAGAAGTAAGAGAGGTGCGCCGGGTCCATCCCGAGGCGAGGCAGCGCTCATCGTCGAAGACATAGCACATCGTGCCGTTCGTCGCAGGCATGCCTGGCACCGGCAACGCAGTCTCCCCAACTTCACCCCCCGGCGTTCCTTCCGACTCTTCCGATGCCGACGTCCCGGGCGTTTGCGCCAAGGGTTGCATCTAGGTTGCACATGCCACAGACACGTCGCGCGCTGCCTCAAACGTTTCGCCGGTGTCACCAACGTCATTCTCGAATGCGGCCTTGCAGACAGCCTGCGACTTGGCGGGCGTTCAATACGGTGCCATGAGGTGACGCGTTTTGAAGCCCGGCTATAGAACTCGAGGTTAAGAAATGCCAACCGAAGCTGTCCTTTTACCAATCAATTGCGAGGAGTCAAGATAGTGAACACGATTACGAGCAAAGACGGCACCGAGATCTACTTCAAGGATTGGGGCAAAGGTCCCGTCGTCACCTTCTCCCACGGATGGCCCCTTAACTCAGATGCCTGGGACGGTCAGATGCACTTCCTGTCGCTGCGGGGTTTCCGTGTGATCGCATACGACCGGCGCGGCCACGGCCGATCGGGCCAGGCATCCTCTGGCAACGACATGAATGGCTACGCCGATGACTTGGCTGCCGTCATCGAAACGCTTGATCTGCGGGACGTCACACTTGTGGGACATTCGACCGGCGGGGGCGAGGTTGCGCGCTACATTGGGCGCCACGGTACGAAGCGCGCGGCCAAAGCCGTATTGATTGCCGCCGTTCCGCCTCTCATGCTGAAGACTGCTGCGAATCCCGAGGGCCTTCCGCTGGAAGTCTTCGATTCAATCCGTGCGAGTGTCGCCAAGGATCGCTCGCAGTTCTACAAGGATCTAGCCGTTCAGTTCTATGGCGCCAATCGTGCGGGCGCGAAAGTCTCGCAGGGAATTCTCGACCAATTCTGGCTTTGGAGCATGCAGTCAGGTCAGAAAAACGCGTATGAATGCGTCAAAGCATTCTCCGAGACCGACTTCACCGAGGACCTTAAGAAGTTCGACATCCCCACGCTCGTCCTCCATGGCGAGGACGATCAGATCGTGCCAGTGCAGGACTCCGCAAGGAAGTCCGCAAGACTCATCAAGGGTGCGAAGGATATCTATTATCCCGGCGCACCGCACGGCCTGACGGCCACGCATCAGGATCAGGTAAATGCAGATCTACTCGCATTCCTACGCAGCTGACGCACGCAGCGGTAACGGAAGGCCTCTCCAGATCGACGGAGAGGCCGCTCCGGCTCTCCGCGCGCTGATGTCAACCTTCAACAACGTGAGAAACAGCCATGTCTGATGAAAGCCATACACTGATGAAATCATCTTGGGCTGGAGCCACATCCAACTTCTTATGTGGTGAACACCATCCCGACTCGTCGGAATCCAGTAGCCATCTGCAATCCTCAATGCAGCAAGTACGATCGGTGATGGCCGAGCTATTCACCGCGCTGCGCGGTGCTTTTAACGACGAGCACGGCTCGCCGGAGGAGCGTTTGCGTCGCGCGTCAGCGATTCTGCAAGCCGTGGAGGAGCCGCGACTGCACGCGCAGGCGCACGTGCGCGGGGGCCTGGCTCCCTGGCAGGTCCGCAAAGTGACGTCATTCATTGAGACGAACCTGGATAGCTCTATCAGAAGCAAGAATCTTGCCAGTGTTGTGCGCTTGTCCCCGTGTCATTTCAGTCGGGTATTCCGCAATAGTTTCGGAGATTCGCCGAGCGAGTACGTCATCCGACGGCGGATCGAGCGTGCTCAGGGACTCATGTTGTCGACTGACGCGTCTCTCTCTCAGATTGCGCTTGACTGCGGTTTCGCCGACCAAGCGCACCTTTGCAGGCTCTTCCGTAGGATCGTCGGCGAAAGCCCCGGCACCTGGCGCCGGGCACGTGTCAGCCCGCCCACATAATCTTGGCGCCGGTGCGTCGAGAGGGGCGTTCCGAGCTCTATCTCGTAGTACTAACCGAGTGGATTTGTTGCAACTTGCCGCGAACTAAATTTATCCAGATATAGCCATATGATCGCCGCCAAAAGGACCCGATTCATAGCACTGATTACGTGCCTCGCAGGCGTCGTCGCCTTCGGCGGATGTACTTCGGTCGCCAAGAGAGCGCCGTTGGGCGCTCATCCGAAGGTCGATGGTGAATCATCAGAGACTATTCGAACGCTCGGTATAGATCATCAATTTTCAGAACTATCAGCCGCGAGCGTCGCTCAGCGACTCCGTGCGTCGGGCACTGCAGACGCGTTCTCCATCCTCGCGCTTTCGGGAGGCGGCGCTAACGGCGCCTTCGGCGCAGGCGCTCTGGTGGGGCTTGCCCGCTCAGGGACGAGACCCCGGTTCTCCGTCGTCACCGGGGTTAGCGCCGGTGCACTAATCGCCCCCTATGCATTTCTCGGCCAAGAATGGGATCAGCAACTCATCGATGCCTACACGGGTGGACTGGCTGACCATCTTCTTCAACCGCGCGGCCTCGGCGTGATTTTCGGCTCAAGTGCCTATAGCGGAGCACCCCTGAAGAAACTGGTTGACCATTACCTAAGCGATACTCTGATCAAAGCGATTGCCGGTGAAGCAGCTTCTGGCCGCCTCCTGCTCATCGCCACCACGAATGTCGATACCGGCGAGACCGTCATCTGGGACCTCGGATCGGTTGCCATGAATGGTGGTGTTCGCGCAAAAACTCTTATCCGAGAGGTATTGGTTGCATCCGCGAGCGTACCGGGAATGTTCCCACCCGTGATCATCCGCGTCGAGGCCAACGGTGCGACTTATGATGAAGCTCACGTCGATGGCACCACGTCCGTGCCCTTCATTGTCCCCTCGGCTTTCTCGCGGATCGCAGAACGGCAAGATCGTGCAATGCCATCTCCGGCCGTGTATGTCATCGTTAATGGGCGATTGAGGGAGGCCCCGCTATCGGTGCAGCTGCGCTTCGGATCGATCATGTCCCGAAGCATTTCGACCGGCCTTACCCACATGGCGAGGACTACCCTTGAATTGACCGCAACCACGATGCAATTGGACGGAGCAGATCTTGAATACTCCGCGATCCCGGTCGCGTATCCATACTTTGCACCATTTGACTTTCGCGCTGCACACATGCGCCAGCTATTCGACTACGGCTACGAATGCGCCCGCGCGGGGCGACTGTGGGTCCCCGCGCAACACGCCTTCACCAATGGCGGAACTCGCGACGGCACGGCCGCGAGTCGGAACATTGTATGTCCGGCCGATGACGATCTCATTCGCCGATTCGCGCTGCGCTGAACTCTCGGCTGAGACTCGGCGCGACATCGGCCAGCGCCATGCCTGAGCCGTTGCCTTGGACAGTGGAATACGATTCCGCGGTTCGAGGTCAATCGTGAAGCGTCGAGACCAGTGGTGGATGGCGGATGGAGGCACCGCACCGATGAGCGCTGCAGTGATGACAACCGCAACAACAATATCCCGGGCGCGTAAAGAGCGTACTGAACGCGCGCGCCGTGATGGGTCCGATCCTATCCGTGGGAGACGACGTGTCCCCTGGCGATCGATGGACATCCCATCAAGCGGTGGAGGGTCGGACCCACGGATGAGGCCGGCCCGGTCCCATCGGCGTGGAAGGTGTCTGCGGTACGGGCCGAGTCGCAGCAACCCCTTGTCGTGGCCCTCGACGGACCGATCGATGGCCGGGATGCGGGCTACCTGGCCATCGCCGAGGCCGACGGACGCCGAGTGGCAGGACGAGTCCGGCTGACGGCCGCCGAAAGCACCTGGACGTTCACTCCGGACGCACGGTGGCGGGCGGGTGCGCACAAGCTTGTCGCTCGCGGCACCCTGGAAGACCCGGCCGGCAATCGGCTGGGCAGCCGCTTCGAGACTTCCATCTATTCGCCGCCCGGTCCTGCGGCCGATGCGGTGGTTTCCTTCGCTGCAATTTCGCCGCGCAGCGGGGCGGCGCGTTAGCACGGGGCGCCCGTCGAATGTCGGCGGGGCTGCCGATAAGGCACTTACCTGAGGACGAATATCAACCGCATTCCGAATCGAACCATCCTGGGTTACGGACGCATCCGAACAAGGGGTGCGAAATCGAGGAGCACAAGAAAACGATGCGGGTAAGCGCTTCGCCTTTGATGGAGTCGTCGTTGCCGCCTGACGCCCCCGCAATCCCGTGCAATTAACCTTGATCTTGTTCAAGAGGCGGCCCCATTAATCCCCGAGGATGGCCCCGCGCCGAACTGCTTCAAGTGATTGACCTTGGAAACCCAATGAAACGCGGCGAGGGTCACACACACATGAACATGGCGGCAAGAAATCGAGAACTGACCTAAATAAGCGGAGCGTGAATGTTTGGTTGTAGCCTATGAGGATGCTTTAATGTTTGTGGAAAAAATGCTATGCGCAGCGGTCAAGCGACTCGTATCCGTTGGAGACGGCGTTCCTCTTATCGAAGCAGCAAGACCTTTGAGCGACTTCAATATCGATCTTGTGGTCGTATGTAGTGCCGATGGTCAGCTGGCCGGCATCATCACAAAGACGGACGTCGTTCGCAAAATCTGTCTAGGATCCGGCTATACGACCGCAGCATCAGATGTGATGATGCGGAACGTCATTCTCTGCCATCCAAGCGATCTATTGCGCGATGTCTGGGCCGTTATGAAAGAACGCGGCGTGAAGAACATCCCTGTCATCGGCCAAGACTCTCGGCCGATAGGGGTACTCAATGCGCGAGATGTTCTTGAGGCTCTCATGGAAGAGGCGGAGTACGAAGAGGCCCTACTCCGCGACTATGTGATGTCTGTCGGCTATCATTGAGTTCGTGTCGGGATGTGATGCGCGCACGATACGTCAACTCGGTGCCTTGAGCCTTTTTGCGCTGCTGTACCTCTCGGTGGCTGTTTTATGCGCCGGGCGAGTGGTAATTGGTTGCGTAATGCCAAATTTCCGATGAACTGGCATGGGGCCCGATTCATTGTTTTCCGACCTGGTCGAAGCGACTTCGACCCGCTGCGAACCGGACAGCACCCGCCGCGAAGCGGACGATCGCTACACTACGATGCAACGGCGACTACCAGCAAAACAGCGTCATCGCCCCCGTTCATGCCCTTCGGCCGGCTGTAAGCGCCGGACCGCCCGCGTCGGCTGTAAGCGGTAACGCGTCAATAGCTCCACGTCCGAATGACTCGATTGCTCATTGACAGACCGAGCTGCCCTCAGTCGACCGCTGGTAGTAACGATCCCGCCATTCGGTAGTCACGACATCCAGAACGCATCGGAAGCCGCCGGCCATACTGTCATCACGGGATCAAGGCATGCCATCGAGGTAGGAAAGCGGTTCAAAAATCGCTCTTTCGATCAATAAGAGAGACCGCCATTGCCGGAACATGGCACGGCGTCCAAATCCACCAGATCAATTAAGTCTCGCAAGGGGGTTCGCCGAGGATTCGTTCCTCTCCATCGGACTCGAAAGAAACCGTGTAACAGTTTTTGAAAATGAATAGGGCTACTGAATATGAGCGTCAAACAAGGCAATCGATCCGAGGAATTCTTGAGCTGGATAGACGCGCGGTTTCCGCTCTCGAAATTGTGGCGCGAACACGTGTCGGAGTACTACGCCCCGAAAAATTTGAATTTCTGGTACTACTTCGGGGCAATTCTATTGGTCGTACTCGGGCTGCAGCTGCTGACTGGAATATTTCTGGCGATGAACTACAAACCGTCAGCGCGCGAAGCGTTCGACTCGGTTCAATTCATCATGCGCGATATCCGGTGGGGGTGGCTCATCCGCTACGTCCATACAACCGGGGCATCGGCTTTTTTCATCGTCATTTACCTGCATATGTATCGCGCGCTTCTATACGGTTCCTACAAGGCTCCGCGGGAGTTGCTTTGGATGATCGGAGTGACAATTTACCTAAGCCTCATGGCCGAGGCCTTCATGGGGTACGTTCTTCCCTGGGGCAACATGTCATATTGGGGGGCGCAGGTCATCGTCTCACTGTTTGGAACGATTCCGTACGTCGGCGATTCGGTCGTTGAGTGGATCCGTGGCGACTACTACATCGGAGACACAACATTGAATCGTTTCTTTTCACTGCATGTGATCGCGGTACCACTTGTTTTGGCATTCCTTGTCCTGGTTCACATATTGGCGCTGCATACCGTAGGGTCCAACAATCCGGACGGAGTGGAGATCAAAGAGCACAAGGATAAAGAAGGGGTGCCGAGTGATGGGATACCGTTCCACCCGTATTACACAGTGCATGACACGGCCGGGGTGATATTCTTTTTGACTTTGTTTTTCGGGATAGTATTTTTTGCGCCAGGTATAGGTGGGTACTTCCTTGAGGACGCCAACTATGAACCGGCCAACGCCTTGCAAACGCCACCACACATTCGACCAATGTGGTATTTCACCCCCTTTTACGCCATTCTACGGGCGGTACCGAACAAGTTGTTCGGCGCGGTGTTGATGGGAACCGCGGTTGCCGTTCTTTACTTCCTGCCGTGGCTCGATCGCTCGAAAGTGAGGTCAATTCGCTATCGCGGTTGGATTTCAAAGGCATTTCTCTTCGCGTTCGTCTCCAGCTTCTTGTCGCTTGGGTACATCGGAATGCAACCCGCTGATGCGACCTTGACGTACATCGCGCGCGCGTTAGTCGTAGTCTACTTTGCCTTCTTTATCTTGATGCCGTGGTACACGAGGATTGATCCAAGTAAGCGTGTCCCGGAACGGGTCCACTTCCGTGAACATTGATGTCCTGGGATTGCTTGGCTGAAAGGAGCCCGACCCGTATGGATCAGGTGTTGCTCATTAGGCGCTATTGAAAGCCGAGGATCGCAAAAGTCAGTGCGACATGTCCCGCTACGATCGATTCGGTGCTGTAGCGCGCGGCGGAATCCGAGTTGCAGTCGTGGCGAGCCGCACAAACGATAAGCTCTCGCGAATCGGATCATGCCGCAATCGGCACGAATACACTTCCTCAGAACTACGATCGTCAAACCACGAATTGACCGGGCGGGTGAGGGTTGAGATCACGTGCGGCCACCGGCCTGCGGCGACGGATCAGTGCAATGCGCGGGACTTTTGCGGGACCCGGTGCTGCTTTGTTGTGCTCGATGGTGCCAATTGCAACGGGCGCCACGCGGTAAGTCATTGAAAATGCAAGCTCATAATGCCGAGGTCGAGGGTTCGAGTCCCTCTCTCACCACCAATACTATCAATGGGTAGAGACTCGCTGGGGAATCCCTGATTCCCCTGTAAGCGCAGGGTAAGCGCGAGGTGCAACACCTCGCGCTTCAGTCCTCTCTGTACGTTGAACAATTTCCTGTGCGCTTATAAGCCTCACTAGGCCGATCCGTGCTGGCTGCCATCGGACCCGCTGCTGCCGTTCACGGACGCCCGAAAGCCCGCCACTCCACACCGAAAAAGGCGGACATTCGGAACGACCGCTTTTCTCCTCGCATGAGCGTTGATACCACAACACCAGAGAACCACGTCCCGAGAAGTCGAAAGAAGAGACGGACACCGATGCCTTGACCAAAGTAAGCGGCTGAGGGAGCCCCGAGCCCACGACGATCGCCGCGCAGCGAATGGACCGGAAGTTGGCTATCGGGCCGATTGCGGTTGCCCGAGATCGGCATCAACGCGCCGCTTTGACGCTTCCAACATGCTAGCAGCACGTAAGATGGGCACCGCGAAGTTCGAGCCGGAGAAGTCCGACAGGACGGCGAAGTTCACTCCAATCACTTTTCCGCTGGCATCGAATACCGGGCCACCCGACCCGCCATGAGTTGTTTGCGCGTCGTAGACCAGCCGATCGGGGCCAACGACGCCAAGGTGGCCCTGCGTCACCAGCGGTCGGATCAGCTTTCTGCGTGCAAGCTCTTGCACAAGACCTTCCGTGGAGTTCCCCGCTGCCCGGGCGATCTGTTTGAGCGTGGGCTCGTCGATACGTGCAAGAATCCCTTCGACTCCCGTCGGGTATCCGATCAAGACGACCGGGCTGCCGGAAATTGGGGCTTGCTGATCGATCGCGACCGGCCGCGGGCGGCTCAGAGGCAAATCGACTGAGGCCAGCCCAAGGTCGAAATCCTCGCTCAGGCTCTGTACGTGCAGCGGCATTGGCGTTTCGTACCCCGGAAAATAAGCCCACATCCATTCGATGGTCGGCTCAAAAGTGTCGCTGGGTACAGGGACCGCTTGCGCGTTGTGCCACCACGGTTGGAGTACGTGGTGATTGGTGAGGATGTGACCGGCGGTATCGATCAGAAAGCCGCTTCCAAATACATGTAGGTAAACGGGCCGGCTGCCGCCCTCAGTGGTGAGAATGACATTGCCCTTGTTATCGGCCAGCGGATTGCCGTTCGCGTCAATACCGGCAAACATAAGTCGAGCGCCGCTCTCCCTGTCGCGAAACCCTACGATCACGTAAATCAGACAAACGCTGTTTGAATAATCCCGGACGATCTCCTGTGCGATACGCGCGTCGGTCTCGAGTTTTCCGATCCGGGAGTCGGTTTGTTTCAAACGGCCGTCAAGATCAGCCAGGGAGGCGCCCCTCGAAGTAGATATCTGCTTGCGCAGGTCTGCACTCTCTGCCCGTAACTCTTCCAATTGCTTGCTCACCGAAACACTCAATTCCTGATTCTGCGCTTCGCGGCTCTTTTGTGCGCGCTCCAGAAGCTGATCTTGAGTGAGTATCTGTGAGCGCAGACTCTCCAGCTGCATAACCAGGCTCGCGCTCGATTTGCGACTGATCTGCGCGTTTCGGACAGCAATACCTACGCCGATGACCGCTAGAGCAGCCACCACCGCAAGTACAATCCAGCGTTTCTTCCCAGTCTCCTTTTGCGTGACAATCGCGGCCAGCGTCGCTTCAGTTTCGAGTTCTTTCCTCTTGGCGTCGAGCACCTCCAAGCGCAAGCGATCATCTGGTGCCTTCTCGCGCAGCTGCGCCCGGATACGGGCGAAGAGCTCAACCCGCTCAAAGGGAATACTCAGGACATCATCCGCACCCAGATCGAGAGCACGGCTGCGCTCCAAGGGCCCACCGTCAGCGAGAAGCATTATCTTCACTGGCGCCGTGGCCTCATTGCCCTTGAGCTGCGTCAAAAGGCCACAGCAGTCGAGCGTGCGCACATCCGTCTGCAGCAGGATCAGATCAGGCTGCTGCTGAAGAACTGTCCTTACATCCGCGCTTTCCGGTGTGGCAACGTCGTACCCAGCGCGAGAAAGCTCCGACATGAGGCTCGCGCTCAAATCGTGAGCGACACGAAACAAGAGAATCTTCGGCATGCTCCATTCTCGCATTAAGCCGATCTTCCGCTCAACATGC
>Ga0137409_10001829_pt1 | contig 22873 bp, 14 predicted proteins | sample CZODoug1_16funga_FD_122059 | JGI IMG/M metagenome (GOLD analysis project Ga0137409, IMG submission 122059) | Vadose zone soil fungal communities from Angelo Coast Range Reserve, California, USA - CZODoug1_16fungal (Hybrid Assembly) | ecosystem: Environmental > Terrestrial > Soil > Vadose zone...
CGACGACGCCTGGGTGCGCCGTCGGCGTCGCCACGGACGGCAGGCCGGTGCTCGCCAGGGGCTACGGCATGGCCGACCTCGAGCACGACGTCCGCGTCACGCCCGACACGATCTTCGAGGCCGGCTCGGTGTCGAAGCAGTTCACCGCCGCCGCGGTGCTGCTGCTCGCGCGCGAGAAAAAACTGTCGCTCGACGATCCGGTGCGCAGGCACATCCCGGAACTGCCGGATTACGGATCGCCCTTGTCAATCCGCCACATGCTGAATCACACGAGCGGGCTGCGCGACTGGGGGAGCGTGGCCGGCATCGCCGGCTGGCCGCGCACGACCCGCGTGCACACACACGCGCACGTGCTCGAGATCGTCAGCGGTCAGCATGCCCTGAACTTCACGCCCGGCACGCGCTGGTCGTACTCCAACACCGGCTTCAATCTCGCCGCCATGATCGTGCAGCGGGTCAGCGGCACGCCGTTTCCGGAGTTCACGCGCACGCGGCTCTTTCAACCGCTTGGCATGACGCACACCTCCTGGCGCGACGACTACACGCGCATCGTCAAGGGGCGCGCGATGGCGTATGCCGACCGCAACGGCGAGTTCCGGACCGACATGCCGTTCGAAAATGTCTACGGCAACGGCGGGCTGCTGACGACGGTCGGGGACCTGCTGAAGTGGAACGAGAACTTCACGTCGCCGGTCGTCGGTGACGCATCGCTCGTCACCGAACAGCAGCGGGTGGGGACGTTCAACGACGGCCGGCCGCATGGCTACGGCCTCGGCCTGTTCGTGGGCACGCACAAGGGTCTGCGCGAGGTGTATCACAGCGGATCGACGGCGGGGTACTCGGCGTTTCTGACGCGCTTTCCCGACGAGCGCGTGTCGGTCGCCGTGCTGTGCAATGCGACCAGCGGGCAGGCCACGCAATACGCGCATACCGTGGCCGACATCTTTCTCGCCGACCGTTTGAAGCCGTCGGATCCGGTCGCGAGTTACACGTTGACCGACGCCGACGTCGACAGGATTGCCGGCCTGTATCGCAGCGACGACACGGGTCTGCCGGCGACGATTGCGCGCGAGAAGGACGGCAGCCTGCGCGCGGATCGCGTGCCGCTGCTGCCGCAATCAGCTCTTCGATTCCTCACGGCGGGGCGGCAGGTCTGGGAAGTCGACGCGCACGGCATGCGCCGCACCGATGAATTCGGCACCGTGGAAGAGTTCGCACGCGTGCGGGCCGCGAGCCCGACGGTGCAGGATCTCGAGACGTACGCGGGCACGTATGCGAGCGACGAGGCGGAGACCGTGCTCACCGCGTTGGTCGAGCACGGCAAGCTGGTGTTGAAACGGCGCCCCGACACGACGATCGGGCTGACGCCGATTTACGCCGACGCGTTCGGCGCCGGCGGGCCGGGCACCGTCATCTTCCGGCGCGACGCGAGCGGCCGTGTGACGGCGTTGAGCGTGAAGCAGGACCGCGTCTGGGACCTGAAATTCAACAGGGAAGCACGGTAGTTGGCGAGCTGGCGAGCTGGCGAGCTGGCGAGTTGGCGAGTTGGTGAGTTGGTGAGTTGGTGAGTTGGTGAATGGATCGATCTATTCAGCCAATCACCAATTCACCAAATCACCAATTCTCCAATTCTCCAATTCTCCAATTCTTATGGGAGCACCGCCGTGATGTTCCTCTTCGGGACCTGTCCGACCGGAATCTGGGTCATTTCCTTGTGCGTCGCGACGTCGACGACCGACACGGAGTTCGAGCCCGCGTTGGCGACGTAGACGCGCTTGCCGTCGGGCGTGAACGTCAGCCAGTCCGGATGGTGGCCGACCTTCGACTCGCCGAGCATCTTCAAATCGGGCAGCGAAAAGAAGTAGACGCGCGTGTTCATCTTGCTCAACACGCCCAGGATCGTGCCGTCCGGCGTCACGGCGAGCCCGTGCGCCGGCGCACCCTGCAGCCCCTCGGTTACCCTTTCCGCGGCGGGGAGTTCGGGCAGCTTGATGGTGTCGGCGATCTTGCGCGCGGCGAAGTCGACGGTGAGGAAGCCGTTGAAACCCGAGAGCTGCACGAAGATGCGCTTGGTCGAGCCGTCCGGGTTGGTGTCGAACGCCATCGGGCGCACGCCCTCCGAGGTTGGCAGCGTCCAGACGATTTCTTCCGTCTTCTGATCGATCACGTTGATCTTGCGGCCGGGGATCGAGCCGGCGACGACAAACTTACCGTCCGGGGTGACGTAGGTGTTGTGGATGCCGCCTTCGGTCCGGATGCTCTTCACGCGCGTCAGCGTGGCGGTATCGATCACGTCGACCGCTCCCGCGCCCGCGACGATCGCGACGTAGACGCGCTTGCCGTCCTTGCTGACCGCCACGTTGTTCGGGTGGTTGGTCAGCGGAATGTGCTTCGTGACCTTCAACGTCTTCGCGTCGGCCACATCCAGCGTCGACTCGGCTTCGTTGGTGATGTAGAACCTGCTGCCGTCGGGCGCGACTGCCGCGCCGTGGTTCACCTCGATGTCCTTGATTTCGCCCACGACCTTGTTCGTCACCGGATCAATCAGCATCACGCTGTCGCCGGCCGCGTTGGTCTGGACGATGCGCACGGTGGCGGCGTGCAGCGTCAGAGCGGCGACCGCGGACAGCGCCAGGATCAAAGAAAGTTTGGTCTTCATAGCCAGACACTTTAAACTACTCGGCCATGTGGCTGATCCTTTTTTTGAGCTTCCTTCCCCAGGCGGCCTCGACGCTCGATTTCGACTACTTCAAGGCGAAAGTGCAGCCGCTGCTCGCCGAGAAGCGTCCCGGCCACGCCCGTTGCATCACGTGCCACTCGACCGGCACGGCGTTCCGGCTGCAGCGGCTGCCGGCCGGTCGCGCCGCGTACACCGAAGAGGAGTCACGGAAGAACTTCGAAGCCGCATCGCGGGTGGTTCTGCCCGGCGTGCCGCTCAAGAGCCGGCTGTTGACGATGCCGCTTGCGCATGAAGCCGGCGGCACCGAGTTCCATCCGGGCGGCAAGCACTGGTCGTCGCAGGACGATCCGGAATGGAAAGCGCTCGCTGACTGGGTCAAGAGCGCGGCGAGCCCCGGGCGTCCGTGGGAACGCTGAACCCATTTCGCTACTACCTCCGCGTCCGGTACGTCGAGTGTGACGCCCAGAAGGTCGTCTTCAACTCGCGGTACGGTGAGTACGTCGACGTCTCGATCAATGAGTTCCTCCGCGCGATCGGCGTGCTGCCCGACTTTCTCGACGGGCACCTCGATTTCCAGCTCGTGAAGCAGACGATCGAGTGGAAGGCGCCCGCACGCTTCGATCAGGTGCTGGAGCTGTCCATCGCCGCGACGCGCCTCGGAACGACGTCGTTCACGATCGGCACCGACTTTCGCATCGCCGGCGACGACCGGATCATCGTCTCCGCTGAAACGGTGTACGTGCTCGTCGACGGCCGCACGCTGACGAAGCTGCCGCTGGGCGACACGCTGCGCGCGGCGCTGCAGGCGGGCGCCGCCGGCCGCACGACCGATCACGCCGCCTGCGAGCCGTATGTCAGCGCGCCGCGGTCCTGAGCGCGTCGAAACGGCGCGGCTCGTCCTGCGGCGGCCGCAGGCGAGCGAGGCCAACCCGATCTTCGCGCGCTACGCGAGCGACGCTGAGGTCACGCGCCTCGTCGGTTGGCCGCGGCATCGCACGGTCGACGATACGCGCGGGTTTCTGAGCTACAGCGACGCCGAGTGGAACCGATCGCACGCCGGCGCGTACCTGATCAGTTCGCGCCAGGACGGAGAGCTCCTGGGCAGCACCGGCTTCCTCTTTGAAACCTCCTATCGCGCCATGACCGGGTACGTGCTCGCCCGGGACGCCGGGGGCCGCGGCTATGCGACCGAAGCGCTCGGCGCGATGGTCGAGACGGCGCGTACGCTGGGCGTCCGGCGCCTCTATGCGCTCTGCCACCACGAGCATCGCGCCTCGGCGACGCGTGCTGGAAAAGTGCGGATTCATGCGGGAAGGCGTGCTTCGCGGCTATTCGGAGTTTCCGAACCTGAAGCCGGGTGAACCGCAGGACGTCCTCAGCTGCGCCGTTCTCCTCTGAAAACAGGGCTGGTACAGAGGGGAAGATACGTTCATAATAGAGCCCAGCCAGACCGGACGCCCAGCGGACGTCCTTCACAAGGAGACGAGATGGCAAAGAAAGCAGCAAGCAAGCGCAAACCGAATGCGGCATTCATGAAGCCGGTGCAGCCGAGCCCCGCGCTCTCCGAAGTTGTCGGGGCGAAGCCGATTCCGCGCACGGAGGTGACGAAGAAGCTGTGGGCGTACATCAAGAAGAACGGCCTGCAGGACAAGAAGAACAAACGGATGATCAAGTCGGACGAGACGCTGAAGCCAGTGTTCGGCGGCAAGGCCACCGTCAACATGTTCGAGATGACGAAGCTCGTAAGCAAGCATCTCAAGTAGAAACACAGAACACTGCCATGGCTGATGGCTGATGGCTGATGGCAAATGGTTCATGGCCGATGGTCGACGCGACCATCGGCCATCTGCCATCAGCCCTTAGCCATCAGCCATGACGTCCTCGCACGTCGCACCTCGCACCTCGCACCTCGCACCTCGCACCTCGCACGTCGCACGTCGCACCTCTGCACTTCCCCACCCCTTCCCTCCCTCCGCACCTCCCGATGTACACTCGCGTCTCCAACATGAGCCCGCGCCGCTATCTCCCTGCGCTATTCCTGTTGTTTGTCGGCAGCGGATGCGCCGCGCTGATTTACGAAATCGTCTGGTTCCAGCTGCTGCAGCTCGTGATCGGATCGTCGGCGATCTCGCTCGGCATCCTGCTCGGCACGTTCATGGCCGGCATGTGCCTCGGGAGCCTGCTGCTGCCGCGCCTGATCTCCGCGCGCCAGCATCCGCTGCGCGTGTATGCGGGGCTCGAGCTCGGCATCGGCGTCCTCGCGCTCCTGATCCTGATCGGCATGCCGCTGGTCGGCGGCATCTACACGGCGTGGGCAGGTGAGGGGCTCGCGGGCATCGTCTTTCGCGGCGTGATCGCGGGGATCTGTCTGCTGCCGCCGACGGTGCTGATGGGCGCAACGCTGCCGGCCATCTCGCGCTGGGTGAAGGCCACGCCCGACGGCGTCGCCTGGCTCGGATTCTTCTACGGCGGCAACATCGCCGGCGGGGTGATCGGCAGCCTCGCGGCGGGGTTTTATCTGCTGCGCGTCTTCGACGTGGCCACCGCCACGTTCGTCGCGGCCGCGATCAACGTTCTCGTGGCGGCCATCGCCTACGTGCTGTCCGCTCGAACATCGTACGAGGCGGATGCGGCGCAGGCGCGCTCGACCGGCGCGGGTTCGGGCGCGTGGCCTGTCTACGTGACGATCGCGTTGTCGGGGCTGACGGCGCTGTCCGCGGAGGTGATCTGGACGCGGCTGCTGTCGCTGCATTTCGGCGCGACGGTTTATACGTTCGCACTGATCCTCGCGGTGTTCCTTGTCGGCCTGGGCATCGGCAGCACGATCGGCGCGGAGCTCGCGCGCAGCATCGCGTCGCCACGCCGCGCGCTCGGCTGGTGCCAGCTCCTGCTGTGCGGCGCCATCGCGTGGGCCGCGTACGAGCTGACCGAGTCGCTGCCGTACTGGCCGATCAATCCCTCGATCGCGACGACCCCGTGGTTCACGCTGCAGCTCGATCTCGTCCGCTGTCTCTGGGTCGTGCTGCCGGGCGCGATGCTCTGGGGCGCGAGCTTTCCGCTGGCGCTCGCCGCCACGGCCCCCACGGAGCAGGACGCCGGCCGCCTCGCGAGCGGCGTATACGCCGCGAACACGGTCGGCGCGATCGTCGGCTCGCTCTTGACCAGCTTCGTGCTCATCCCGTGGATTGGCAGCTCGCACGCCGAGCAGGTCATCATCATCGCGTCGGCGCTGTCGGCGCTGCTGATGCTCGAGCCGTCGTACGCGGGCGCGGGCAATCCGGCGAACGCCAAAGGATGGAACGTCGGTGCGACGATCGTGCTGGCGATCGCGATGGTCGCGGCGGGCCTGCTCGCACGGAGCGTGCACGCGCTGCCGGGCCTGCTCGTCGCGTACGGCCGCTACGCGGCGACCCGCGTGGGCCAGGCCAACGTCATCTACGTCGGCGAGGGGCTGAACGCCGCGGTCGCCGTGTCCGAGCTGTCCAACGGCGTCCGCAACTATCACAACGCGGGCAAGGTGCAGGCGTCGAGCGAGCCGCAGGACATGCGCCTGCAACGGATGCTCGGCCACCTGACGACGCTCATCCCGGAGCATCCGCGCAGAGTGCTGGTCATCGGCTGCGGCGCGGGCGTGACGGCCGGCGCCGTCTCCGTGGACCCGGCGGTGGATCACGAAACGATCGCCGAGATCGAGCCGCTGGTGCCGCGCGTGGTGTCGACGTATTTCAGCGAGCACAACTTCGACGTGGTCCGCAACCCGAAAGTGCGCGTGCGAATCGACGACGCGCGCCACTTCGTCGAGACGACCGATGAGACGTTCGACGCTGTCACCTCGGACCCCCTCGATCCGTGGGTGAAGGGCGCGGCCATGCTCTACACCGTCGAGTTCTTCGAGCTCGTGAAAGCGCACCTGAACCCGGGCGGCGTCGTGACGCTGTTCGTGCAGCTCTACGAGAGCAATACCGACGCGGTGAAAAGCGAGATCGGGACGTTCCTCGAGGTGTTTCCGAACGGCATCGTGTGGGGCAATACGAACGAGGGCAAGGGCTACGACCTCGTGCTGCTCGGCCAGAATCAGCCGACGAAAATCGACGTCGACGCGATCCAGGCGAAGCTGCAGCGGCCGGAGTACGCGCCGATGGCGAAGTCGCTGCGCGAGATCGGCATGAACTCGGCGGTGGATTTGTTCGCGACCTACGCCGGGAGAAAACCGGATCTCGAGCCGTGGCTCCGGGGCGCGCAGCTGAACCACGACCGCAACCTGCGGCTGCAGTATCTCGCGGGCCTCAGCCTGGATCTCTACCAGGCCGATGTGATCTACGCCGACATGCTCCGGCATGTATCGGCGATGCCCGAGGACTTGTTCGTGGCGTCGGCAGCGACCAAGCAGGCCCTTTTCGCCGCCATCCAGCGCGCGCAAGGGCGCTGACAACGGGAATTCGCGAATTGGTGAATTGGTGAATGGGTGAATTGGCGAGTGAGCCGGTGCCGTCGCCACAGCTTCGGGCCGCTGACCGACACTTGAAATGGCACCAGCGCGCTCGGCATCGGCTCGGGCGAACCGCCCAACGTGCGGTGGCGGCGCGGATCATTTTCTGAGGCGCACGATGAGACGACGACGATTCCCGACCGCCTTCCTGATCGCTGCGCTGGCGGCGCCGTTCGCGATGAGCGCGCTGACGCGCGTCGTCGCACAGCAGGCGCGCGTGGATCCGAGCCTCTACGCGGGCTTGCGGTGGCGGATGATCGGACCGTTCCGCGGCGGGCGCGTCAATGGCGTCAGCGGCGTCCCGGGTCAGCCGAACACCTTCTACTTCGGATCGGTGGGCGGCGGCGTCTGGAAGACCACGAACGCGGGCCGGACCTGGCTCCCGATCTTCGACTCGCAGCCGATCGCCTCGATCGGCGCCGTCGCCGTCGCAGCGTCGCGGCCGGACATCGTCTATGTCGGCACCGGCGAAGCGGACATGCGGTCGCAGATCTCCTACGGCAACGGGATGTACAAGTCCACCGACGCCGGAAAGACGTGGACCCACATCGGCCTCGACGACACGCGGCAGATCGGCAGGGTGATCGTCGATCCGCAGAATCCCGACGTCGTGTTCGTCGCAGCGCTCGGTCACGTGTACGGCCCGAACCCGGATCGCGGCGTCTACCGCTCGCGGGATGGCGGTGCCACGTGGCAGAAAGTTCTGTTCAAGAACAACGACGTCGGCGCGATCGACCTCGCTTTCGATCCCACCAGCTCGCAGACCATCTACGCCGCCCTCTGGAACACCCGTCGTCCGCCCTGGAGCATCTATCCGCCGTCGTACGGTCCGGGGAGCGGGCTGTACAAGTCGACGGACGGCGGCGCGAACTGGCAGCAGCTGACCAGCGGTCTGCCGGCCGACGGCCTCGGCCGCATCGGTATTGCGGTGGCGCCGGCGAACAGCCGCCGCGTGTACGCGATCGTGGACGCGAAGGAAGGCGGCCTGTTCCGCTCGGACGATGCAGGGGGCACGTGGAGCAAGACGTCGGACGACAGCCGCATCTGGGGCCGCGGCTGGTACTTCGGCAAGGTCGCGGTCGACCCGAAGAACCCGGATCTCGTCTACGTCTCCAACACCGGCGTCTATCGATCGCGGGACGGCGGACGCACGTTCGGCGAGCCGTTCAAAGGATCGCCGGGCGGCGACGACTACCACCAGCTCTGGATCTACCCGGACGATGGCAGTCGCATGATTCTCGGCGGCGATCAGGGGGCGGTGATCAGCGTGGACGGCCACGCCGATCATCCGACGTGGAGCTCGTGGCTCAATCAGCCGACGGCGCAGATCTATCGTCTCGCGGCCGACAACTCGTTTCCCTACTGGGTGACCGGCGCGCAGCAGGACAGCGGGGCCGTGCGGGTCCGTTCGCGCGGCAGGTTTGCCGGAATCACGATGCGCGATTGGGAGCCGGGATGCGCCGGTGGCGAGGCCGGCTACACGGCGCCCGACCCGCTGCATCCGGAGATCCTCTTTGGCGGGACGGTGACGCGCTGCAACGTCGAGACCGGCAAGATCGAGAACGTCTCGCCGGAAGTCGACCTTCCGACGCCGGCGCGCCACACGTGGACCGTGCCGCTCGTGTTCTCGCCGGCCGATCCGCGCGCGCTGTATTTCAGCGATCAGTATCTGTTCAAGACCACCGACGGCGGTGGCCACTGGACGCGCATCAGCGAGGACATGACGCGCGAGAATCCGGGCGTGCCGCCGAACCTCGATGCGGCGACGGCCGCCGACGCGCCGCCGCAATCGAAACGGCTCGGCGTCATCTACACGATCGCCCCTTCCGCAGTTCGGGCGCCGCTCGTCTGGATCGGCACCGACGACGGCTACATCCATGTGACGCCGGATGACGGCAAGACGTGGCAGAACGCGACGCCGCGCGAGCTGAGCGCGTGGAGCAAGGTCGTGATGCTCGAAGCGTCGCACTTCGACGCGAACGAAGCGTACGCGGCGGTCGACCGCCATCGGCTCACCGACAACGAGCCGTACGTCTTTCGCACGAAGGACGGCGGCAAGACGTGGCAGAAGATCACCAGCGGCCTGCCGGCCGGCGTATACATGCAGACAGTCAAAGAAGATCCGAAGCGGCGCGGTCTGCTGGCAGCCGGCACCGAGTTGGGCGTGTTCGTGTCGTTCAACGACGGCGACGACTGGCAGTCGCTGCAGCTGAATCTGCCGCCGACCTCCATGCGCGACCTCGTGTTTCACGACAACGATCTGATCGTCGCCACGCATGGGCGCGGGTTCTGGGTGCTCGACGACATCAGCGCGCTGCGGCAGGTGACCGCGGATATCGCGGACCGGAACGCGCATCTGTTCAAGCCGGCCGACGCGATCATCATCCCGCCGAACACAGACGCTGGGACGCCGACGCAGAAGGACGAGCCGGCGGCCGAAAACCCGCCGACCGGCGCGATCCTCGACTACTACCTGAAGACGGCGGCGGGCGGCCCGCTCATGATTGAGATTCTGAACGCGAGCGGTGCGACGATCCGCCGCTATTCGAGCAGCGATCCGGTGCCGGTGGTCGATCCGGGCACGCTCGCAGTGAATGCGATCTGGCAGCGAGGGCAGGAGCCGCCATCGACCGCTGCCGGCATGCATCGCTTCGTGTGGGATCTCCATCCTGATCCGCCGGCAGGCGGTCGCGGAGGACGCGGCGGTCGCGGCGGCCGCGGCGGCGGGGGAGGCGGCGGCCGCGGCGGCCTTCCGCCGGTAGCGCCGGGCAGCTTCTCCGTGAAGCTGACGGTCAACGGGCAGAGCTACATCCAGCCGCTGACGGTGAAACCTGATCCACGGGAGCGAACACGCTAATCGGCGAATTAGTGAATTGGTGACTTAGTGAATTGGTGACTTGGTGAATTGGTGACTTGGTGAATTGGTGAAGGGGTGAATTGGTGAAGGGGTGATCGGGTGAATTGTTCAAGCACATCCGGGCGATTGTTGTCGTGGCGTGGCGAGGTGCTACCATCGAGACGTAAGCGGTCCGTCCTGGCGCTCGAGTGATTGCGCGCAGTGCGTTCGACGGATCCGAGTTTTCCGCGTGCTGCGTTACTTCGGGGCAAGACTGGCCTGATCGGACAGGCGCACGCCTTTCCACAGCGATGACGGAGGCGGCGTGAAAGGAAGATGATGACACGTTGGATATCGGCGCTTGCAGTGGCGCTCCTGGTCGCGGCCGCCCGGTCGGCTTCTGCGCAGAGCCTGTCGGACCTGCGCAAGCTTTACGATGCCGGACAGTATCAGCAGGCGATTGCCGCTGCGTCTTCGGCACAGGTGTCCGGGGACGAGCAGCCTCGCGTCACCTATCTCGTCGCTCAGAGCCACCAGAAGATCGGACACCGGGACGAAGCACGCCAGGTGTACGGTGAGCTTGCCGCGCGAGGCGACGACGATCCCTGGCGCGACATCGGGCGGTCCGCGGTCGCGCTGCTGGCGGCGGATGCCGCCGCGGCACTGGATGCGGCGAATCAAGCGGTCGCCCGCGGCAACGCGTTACCCGAGGCACACTACCAGCGCGGACTCGCGCTCAGCGTGCGCCAGGACATGGCCAATGCCGCAGCGGCGTTCGAGAAGGCGACTGAGCTCGATCCGTCGTGGGCCGATGCCCACTACTACGCTGGTCTCGCGTACTCCAAGGTAAGGCGCATCGACCTGACGGCGTCGCATTTCGACACGTTCCTCAAGCTCGCGCCCCAGTCGCCTTCGCGCCCGGAAGTACAGTCGATCATGAGAACGCTCGGCGGGAAGTAATGGGTTTACCACGAATTAAGAATTCAGAATTAGGAATTCAGAATTCGGAATTCAGGGACGAATTCCAAATTCCAAATTCTCAATTCTTAATAGCGCAAGTCGCTCCTAGAACGCCTGGCCGATTGAGAAGAACCAGCGCTGCTTGCGGGGGCCCAGGGTGGTGTCGAGCGGCACCGCGAGGTCGACGCGCAGCAATACGATGGGGGTCTGCACCCGCAGGCCGACGCCGGTCCCCGATGGCAGGCCCTCGAGCGTCATGCTTCCGACGGTCTCAAAGGCGCGCCCCGCGTCGAAGAAGCCGACGCCGCGCACCCACCTGTAGATCGGGAACCGGATCTCCTCGTTCAGCACGAGCAGGGCATTTCCGCCGACGACATCGCCGAATCGATCGCGCGGGCCGAGCGTATCCTCGTCGTAGCCACGCACGCTGTTGCCGCCACCCGCAAAGAAGCGCTCGCTGGGAATCAACGACTGGTCGAACGCCGTCGCCAGGCCAAGACGCGCGGCAGAGGCGAGCACGACGCTGCCCACCCGACGGTAGTAGCGCTGCTGGAGCAGGTACTTGGCAAATCGCAGCTCGGAGCCGAGCGCCGGTGGAGCGTATTCGAAATCGGAGGAGTGAAACAGCCCGCGCGTGGCGTCGACCAGGTCGTTGCGCGTGTCGACGAGCACGGTCGATGCGAGTCGCGCCACGTTCGCTGGAACGTCGAACGGGATCGGATTCTCCGGCGATGGGGGGAGGAGATCGAAGGTATGGTTCCGCTCGAGCGCGTAGCGGTAGGCGACCTCGGTCTTTGGAAATGGTCTCAGGCGCTGTTCGAACGTCAGGTCGGTCTTGTCGGCCACGATCTTTTTGGGCGGCCCCAGCGCGCCCCCTGCTGACTCGACCACCAGCTCGCGCGACCGGGAGAGGAACACGGTGGAGGTGATCCGGCGCCCGAAGAAATACGGTGACGTGGCATACGCGCGCGCGGCGCGGAAGTCGCGTGTGTAGCGGCCCGCCAGACCGACTGAAATCGCATTGCCGAAGAGATTTCGGGCGCTGATATCGCTCGCGATCCCCAGGTCGAAGACACGCCCCGCCTCGCTCAACGGCGCGAGCGCGAAGGTGCTGGCGGTATCGCTCGGGGAATTCAGCTGATCGTCGACCTCGAGCCCGTACCGAAGGCGAACCGCTGGCCACTCGGCGAGCGTCACCTTCGAGCGGATCGGCTGCTCTGGAAGGCCGGCCGGGGTCTCCACGCTCGGCTCCGCCGCGATCGGAATCGGCTCGGGTTGAATGTCCACGCTTCGGAACACCCCGGTCTCGTAGAGCCGTTGCCGCGCAGTGGCCCACTCGGCGAGGTTCACCGGTTGCCCGGCCTCGAGCTTGAGCGCGCGACGGACCAGTTCGGGATTCGTTCGAACGAGGCCGGCGATCGCAATATCCCGGACGCGTTGCTGCGGTCCCTCGTCGAGGGCGATGGCGACGTCCACGTCCGGCTGCCCGGCGACCGCTTCGATCCGGAGCGTGAGGCCAAGGTTGTTGAATCCCCGCGAACGATAACTCTCGATGATCGCCCGACGCGCGCGATCGATCAGGTCTTCGGAGTAGATCTCGCCGCTCGAAAGCGCGGACATCTTCCTGATGTCGTCCGCAGACGACGCCCGCGCGCCGTCCACGCGAACGTCACGCAGGCGAAACGGCTCCCCCTCGTCCACGTCGATGACTCGCGTCGCCCCATCGCCGTCGATCGCAATCTCCTCCACCGTCACCGACGCGCTCAGGTACCCTTCGCGGCGATAGAAGGCGATCAGCGCGTCGCGGGCACCCGCGGGCTCGAGCCACACACTTCGCGCGAGCGCGGGATTCGCGATCACCTCGAAGAGCTTCACGCTCGGGATGCGCTCGTTGCCTCGGAATACGACACGCCGCACGTCGACGTGGGGGCCCGGATCGACCGCGACGCGCAGCGTCTCTGCATCGGGCGCGTTCTCCAGCGTTGCAGCCACCGAGGAGCGAACGAAGCCACGGTCGACGAGCTCACCTCTGGCGATGGTGACCACCTCCTCCGTGAGGAACTCGTCGACCACCGCGTGGGTCCACGCGCGTTTCATGGCATCGACGACGCGATTGGGAAAAGAGACGCCTTCGATGACGACGCTGGTGCGTGGACCGGGACGAACGTCGTACACGATCTCCACGCCCTGCGTGCCAGGCGTTTGCGCCGCAACGCGGCGGGTTGTGACGCGAGCCGAGGCACGGTCCCGCTGCTGGTAGAACAGCTCCAGCCGATCGCGATCGTCCTGCCAGCGGAAGAAGCTGAAGCGATCGCCGGCGCGAAGCGTCAACCGCGAGCGAAGCGCGGCTTCGTCCGGCCCGGCGCCTGAGACTTGCACCCTCGTGACTTTGGGCGGCTCCGGCGGCGGCGTGCGCGCCGAGGCCGGGGTCGACGCGCCGAAGATGAGATCGTGCCTGAACCCGTACAGACGGTCGCCATTGTCGAGAGACACGGCGCGGAGCTCGATGCGCGACTGAGGGGCGTAGCTCACGATCCATGTCGTGCCGCCGCTGTTCCGGAGGCTCTGCGAGAAGACCACCTGCGCGCGACGTCCGATGTTCTTGCCGAAGGTGAGCCGGGCGCCGGGGTCGGTTTCGCCGGCGACGAGCCCTGCATCGAATCGAAGGTCGGGCGTGCCTTGCTCGACACGCAGAGTATCCAGACCGACCGCGCGCCCCGCAGCGCCGAACAGCTCGCCGGAGAGATAGCCGATCAGCTCCTCGCGTCCCACCGCGTAGCCGGCGGATGCGCTCTCAGCCGCGGTTCGGCCGGTCACCAGCAGCGAGATCAGATCGCTCTGCGAATATGTCGGATCGTCCGATGTGAGCGTCGTCTCCAGCGTGGCGGGCGCGCCTTTGATCGCCAGCGTGATCTCGGTGCCGCCGGCGCGCGTCACCGCGCGCAGGTCGAGGATGGGCTCGATCCGGGTCGTGTTGACGAAATCGATCGATCCCTGAGTGGCAAGCCGATAGCGCCGGCCGCCGAAGAAGATGAGCCCCCCTTCAGACAGCGCGGCGCGACCCACCACGGCAGGCTGTGCCGGGGTGCCGGCCAGCCTGAGATCGGCGGCCGCCGTGAGCTGCGCATAATTGTTGTCGATGAGCAGGTCGTCCTGGGTCACGATGCGGATGTCGAGCTGGACCGGTTCGAGCGCAGACGAGGTGCCGGGCTGGACGAAGCCTGACGAAGCGCGCATCGACTGGAGCAGGCCGCCAGTGAGCGAGAGGGGTTCGCGGTAGGCGCCGCGGAGCAGGGTGAGAGTGCCCGCGAGCGTCGGACCTCGTTGTTCGAGCGAGAAGGCGAGGTCCGCGTCCGCTTCGGCTCGAAGGCCGGAGAGATCGATGGCGGCGTCACGAGCGCGAAGCGTGATTTGCCCGTCGAGCGGCTGGAACCACCGATGGTGAATCGACCCGGCGATCTCTGCGGCGCCCCCATTCACGGTGGCATAGATCCGTTCGAGCGTGAGGGCGTCGCGGTTCAACGTCACCGTACCGGTCAGATCGGTCACGATGAGCCTCGGGTCGTTCATGCGGAGCTCGCCCTCGGCGAAGGTCACGAAGCCATCGATTGTCGGCGCGGCGACGGTCCCGCCGAGACGGATTTCCCCGTCGGCCCGGCCGGCGGTCCGTCCGGTACGGGTGAACGCGTTGAGCAGACCCATGTTCAGCGCGGTTTTCGCAGTGATGTCGAGGGCGTGGGCATCGCCGAGCGATACGCCGCCGGTGAGGATCACGTGATTGTCAGCGCGCCCCCAATCCCAGGCGGCGACGTCGACGCGGCCGTCATGCACGAGCAGGCGTGTCGGCGTCTGCTGATCGAACGACACACCCGATAGCGAGAGCTCGGCGCGGTTCAGTACGACCGTTCCTGCCACTCGGTCCAGCGCCGCGCGGTCGGCGCGCAAGTCGACAACGGCATCCACACGTCCGGCGATCGATTCGAGCGTCGTTCGGTCGACGAACGGTGCGGCAGCCTGGGGCGTTACCGATGACAACAGCGCCGTCAGATTGGCCGGCCCGCCTGTCCGTGGCACCAGATCGCGCAATCGCTGAGGAAGGCGATCGCTGAAGAGGTCGATGGGTACCTGGCCCGACGCCGTCAGCGTCGCGCCCTGGAAGGCGGCGCGCAGGTCATCGATCGCCAGAACACCCCGCTCGAGTCTCGCGGTCAGATTCGTATCGGTGATCGCCGCCTGCATCGTGATCGGGAGGCGCCCGTCGCGGAGTTGCAGAGAGCCTGAAAGAATTGGCGCCGCGAGCGAGCCATTGGCGTTCAGTCGAACGGCGATGGAGCCCTCTGGCGGCGGCAACCCGGAGTGATCCGCGTCGGGCGGCCGGGCGAAATGCTGGAGGAACTCGAAGTCGCCGACCGATCCCTGCAGGGTTGCCACAAGTCCCGCTGCAGTGGGATCGCCCAGCGAGCCTGCGATCGTCAGATGAGAACCGCCGACCGTCAGGTCGGCATTGCGCACGCGGAGTGTGCGCGCGTCGTGCTCGAGCCGCGCCGGCTGAGCGAGCCGCACGGCCTCCCCGTCGACGTCGAGGCTCAACCGATCCAGATCGGACGCGATGCGAAGCTCGTCTGGCCGATCCCGTGGTCCGGACACTTCGAAGCGCATGGACCCGGATCCCGTCAGCGGAAATGGCGGCGACCACCCGAGTCGCTGCGAAAGAGCCGCAAGATCGGTTGGGTCCCAGCGGCCGTTCGCCGACACGGAATCGCCGGCGCCGATCCCCACGTTGCCGGAGCCGGTCAATTGGAGATCAGGTGCGCGGAGATCAACCGACACGCGGCGTCCACTCGCGGTGAGGTCAGCGTCGACGGCGCCAAGACTGGCGTCGGCCCAACTGGTATCGACAAATGACAGGCGAGCGCGGCCGCCAGGGTTCGCGAACGACCCCTCTCCATCGACTTGTCCGCTGAGGCGTGTCCTGATCGGTACCATCGCCGCCCCGTTCTCACCTGGAAGCGGGCGAATGGGCAAGCCGACGGCGGTAGCGTGGGCGATGTACGTCCGCCGTGTGAGGTCGACCTGACCGCTGGCGTCGAGCCGCCCTTCGCCGCTTTCCAGCCGAAGCCGGTGGATCGTGATCGCGCTGCCAATCGCGCTCACATGCGCGTCGGCGCGATCGATCTGTTGACCGGCGACCTCGAGCCCCTCTGTCGTCATCGTCACGTCGAGTTGCGGCGATGTCAACGAGCCAGCCACGGAAGCCCGGACGTCGAATGTGCCTTCGGGCCGCGCAGCCAGAGGGATCGCGCTCGAGAGCTGGGTGAGATTTCTCAAGGATGCATCGAACCGCCCCTCGAGCTGGCGCGTATCGATGGTCAGCTGCACGCGGCCGTGCGCCGAGCTCTCGCCGAGTCTGCCCTCGATCTCGTCCAGGCGGGCAATGTGGCTCGTCGCGGCGGCTCGCGCATGAAGAGTTGCGGGGCCGACCGACTCGTACCGCAGTTGAACAGCTTCGAGCGTGCCCTCGAGTCGCGGATCGCCAATCGTGCCGTTCAGCGAGAAGTCGCCCTGCGCGGCGCCGCGGATCGCGAGCGGAGTCGCGACGAGTCCCGCGCGTGCCAATGTGCCCGAGAGACGGGCCACGTCGGGTGCCGACAGGTGGACGAGCCCAGTTACTGACGAACGGAACACATCCGGTCGACTCAAGCTGCCCGAGATGTCTGCGGTCGCGCGAGCGTTGTGGTCGAGGGTCTGTTCTGCCCGAAGCGTCCAACGTTGATGCTGAAGTTCGAGCGCGATTGACCCGTCAATCGGCGGCCCTCCGCCGATGTCGCCGCTCGATCCGATCGACCGGGCTTCACCGCGCAGGCGGAGCGCGTCGGCACGCGGCGCCGACCATTGCGCGTCGAGCGAGCCGTCCACCCGAGCCGCGAGCCTGACACTGTCGCCGCGCAGGACCGGCCGCATCAGCGTCGCGAGATCGAGCTGACGCCAGTCCAGACGGATGGCCCCGCTGCCTGCAGCCAGGACCATCCGCCCGCGCGCGGTGATCGTGCCGCTTGCCACGCGCGCGGTGAACCTGGACAGCTCGGCGCTGTCGCCTGCGATGCGCCCGGCGGCCTCGATGGTGACCCCGTGCAGACCGGCCGCGCTGACGTCCCGACCGTTGACTGTGAGAGCAGCATCCGGCGTCGATACGGAGCCCGTGACTGCGGCGTCGACGTGGAGCGCGCCCGACAGCGGATCGTTCAGTTGCGCCAGTTGTGCCCACGGCGCCAGGGCGGCGAGGTTCGCATCGGCCGCGACGCGCAGATTGAGTCGACCTTCGTCCACTCGGCCATCGGCATGCAGCTGGCCCTCCGGGAGCACGACGTGAAGGGCGTCGATTGAAAGGTCACGCCCGTTCCACGACAGACGGCCTTCGAGGACGTCAATGGTCGTGCGCTGATCGTTCAGTTGAATTCGCCCAGGACGACTCAATCGCAGAGGTCCGGTCGTTTCAGCGCCGCTCGGCGCGAGACGAAGCGACAGACCGGTGGCATCGATGGTCAGACCGGCGCGTGCGTCCTGCCACATCACATCGAGATCCGGAATGTCCACGCGCCCGAGATCGAGAGAGACCGGCGAGGTTGAAGCCGATTGCTGATCCGACGCGGGCCAGTTCCCCACGCCTTGCTCGTTTCGCACCAGAACGATTCGCGGGTGCGTGACCTCGAACAGCGTGACGGTGATGCGGCCGCGCAGAATGCCCCACCCGAGCGCCGCATGCACATCGTCGGCGGTTAGAAATGGCGTGGCGAGGGCGGTCGTTGTGGCGAGCGTCACCCGATGAAGGCGCACGTCGAACGTGGTGAGGTTGTATTCAATCCAATCCGCGTGCGCGACGATTCCCGTCCGCTCCAGCCGCGAGATCAGCATGGCGAGGACTCGAGCTCGCACCGGCGGCGCATGAAGAATGGCGAGCCCGACAAGCGCCAAGAGCGCGACGACGGCAGTACGGGCCAGCCAGAGCCAGCGCCGCGCGACGAACAGGGGCATCCCGAGCATCATCGCTCATCAGGAGCCCCTTCGGGCCGGGCGCTCTACAATACCCTCGTCCAGCCGGCCAGGTCCGACAGCCGACTGCACGTGCTCAGGAACGGAGAAGTACAGGATGCGCCGGTTTTGTTTGTGGTTGACTGCCGCCGGACTCGTCACGGCATTGGCTCATGCCCAGAGTCCAGGTGCTTCCACCACGCGCGAAGATTACGCCGCGCTCCCTGGCGTGCGCATCTGGTACGTCGACACAGGCGGCAGCGGCGTGCCGGTCGTCTTCATGCATGCGGCGACCGGCAGCAGCCGCGTGTGGGAGCACCAGGTGCCGGCGTTCGCGGCGGCAGGCTATCGCTTCATCGCGTACGACCGGCGAGGGTGGGGCCGCTCCGTCATCGACCCGGCGGGTCCGCAGCCGGGCAGCGCAGCCGACGACCTCCTGGCGTTGATGCACCACTTGCGGATCGATCGCTTCCACCTGGTCGGAACGGCGGCCGGCGCCTTTGCGTCGCTGGACTTCGCGTTGTCGTTCCCGCAGAAGCTCCGAAGCCTGGTCGTCGCCAACAGCATCGGCGGCGTGCAGGACGAAGACTTTCTGGCGCTCGGCCGCAGATTGCGTCCGCCACAGTTCGACGCGTTGCCCCCCGAGGTTCGCGAAGTAGGGCCTTCCTACCGGGCGGCCAATCCCGAGGGCACGCGCCGCTGGCGGGACTTGGAGCAGATGAGCCGGCCCGCCGGATCGTCGGCGCCTGCGCAGACAATGCGGAACAGGCTCTCGTTCTCGCTGCTCGAGACGATCAAAGTACCGACGCTGCTGATCGCCGGCGGGGCGGATCTGTACGCACCGCCTCCCGTCATGCGGCTCTTCGCCGATCGCATCAAGGACTCCGAGTTCGTGATCGTCCCGGACGCTGGACACTCGTCGTACTGGGAGCAGCCCGAAGTCTTCAACCGCGCCGTCCTGGACTTCATCCGGAAGTATTAGCTGCTCGGCGCGAGAGCCCGTCGAGCGCTTCGGCGACGCGCATCGCGTGTATCGGCGTGATGTTCCGCGATTCATTCCGCGCATCCGGAAGCCTCCCACGGCGCGTTGACTTGCCTGCGCGCGGAGCCTACGATGAGCCGCTTCAAGCCATGCTGCGGCAGATGAACTTTCCAGGATAGAGAGGGCACGATGACAGACCTGTCCGCGCTGTGGATGCCGATCTTGCTGTCGGCGGTCATCGTGTTCGTCACGAGCTCCGTCATTCACATGGCGTCGCCGTGGCACAAGAGCGACTACCCGAAGATGCGGAACGAAGATCACGTGATGGACGCGCTTCGTCCGCTCGCCATCCCGCCCGGAGACTATCTGATTCCCCGCCCGTCGGGCCGAGAGGAGATGCGCTCGCCTGCGTTTGCCGAGAAGCTGAAGAGGGGCCCGGTCGTGCTGTTCACGGTCATGCCGGAAGGACCGATGTCGATGGGCCGAAACCTCGGCTTCTGGTTCCTCTACCTGGAGAATTCGTGATCCACCGGATCCACCGCCGCGTGTTTCGACCAGATCCAGGCGGAAGTCGATGCTGACGCTGCGGCGACCCTCCGACGCTGACATCGCCGCGTTCCTGGAGCGTCAGTCTCGCGGATCCCTTTCGTACGCCGGCGTGGGCGCCACGCGCTTTGATCCGCCATCCGGCTACAACATCGATCACAACCGTATCAGGCTTGGCGAAGGCGAAACGGTCTTCGATCGATCGATGGCCGCCGTCCGGCGCTGGGAGATGTTCAACATCGGATGGGTCACGCTCTGCTGGCCGGCGACGCCGATCGAAGAGGGCCGGACCGTCGCCATCCTGTTGCCGCTGTTCGGCCTCTGGTCGTTGAACGCCAGCCGCATCGTCTACACCATCGACGGCGGAGATGATGTCCGCCGATTCGGGTTCGCCTATGGCACGCTGGCCGATCACGTGGAGTCCGGCGAGGAGCGCTTTTCGGTGGAATGGCACCGGCAGGACGGTTCTGTGTGGTACGACCTTCTCGCGTTCTCGCGTCCGCGACATCCGCTGGCGAAGCTCGGGACGCCGGTAGGTCGGGCGCTGCAGCGGCGGTTTGCGCGCGACTCACTGCAGGCCATGGCCCGCGCCGTCGTTCATGAAGCCTGAGCGGGCCTTCAACCACGGCATGTCTCGAGGCGGCGCGGTCACGCGCGCGCAGCCGGTTCGCGGGCAGGTCATCGACACGAAGCACCCTGCTCGATACACTCTTAATGTCATGTCCGTGACTGCTGTCGCTCCGCCGGGGCCGAAGCTGTCGATGATCGCCCAGCTGGTCTATCGGCCCGGCCGCGGCAACCCGCTCGAGTTCTTCGCCCAGATCGCGCGGACGTACGGCGACATCGTCTCCTACCGGATGGGCGGCGAGCATCTGTTTCTGGTCAACGATCCGCAGCACATCCGCGACATCCTGGTCACGAACAACCGCAACTTCACGAAGAGCCGCGGCCTCGAGCGCTCAAAGCGCCTGCTCGGCAAGGGTCTGCTGACCAGCGAAAGCGCGCTTCACCTGCGCCAGCGCCGCTTGATGCAGCCGGCGTTTCACCGCGAGCGGATCGCCGGATACGGCCGGACGATGGTGGAGTACGCCGATCGGACGAGGAACGCCTGGACCGGCGGGGCCACGCTCGACATCGCGCGCGAGATGAACCGCCTCACGCTGTCCATCGTCGGGAAGACGCTGTTCGACGCCGATGTCGAGTCGCAGGCGGCCGAAGTGGGCGAGGCGCTGACCGGCGTGATGGAAAGCTTCTGGATGATGATGCTGCCGCTCGCAGACGTGCTCGAGCGGCTCCCGGTGCCGCGCATGCGGCGGGGCCGCATCGCGCGGGCGAGGCTCGACGCGATCATCTACGGGATGATCGCCGAGCGCCGCGCGAGCGGCCGCGATCACGGCGATCTGCTGTCGATGCTGCTCAGCGCGCAGGACGAAGACGACGGCGGCATCATGACCGACCAGCAGGTGCGCGACGAAGCGATGACGATCTTCCTCGCCGGCCACGAGACCACCGCCAACGCGCTGACCTGGACGTGGTACCTGCTCGGCGGCGCGCCGGACGTCGAAGCGAAGGTGCACGAGGAAATCGATCGTGTGCTGAAGGGCCGGCTTCCCACGATGGCCGATCTCGCGTCGCTGCCGTACGTCGAGCGCGTGGTGACGGAGTCGATGCGCCTCTATCCGCCGGCCTGGATCATCGGACGGCGCGCGATTGCGGATTATCCGATTGGTCCCTACGTCGCACCGGCGCGATCGATCCTGATCATGAGCCCGTACATCGTCCACCGCGACGCGCGGCACTACGCGGATCCGGAGCGGTTCAACCCCGATCGGTGGACGCCCGAGTTCCGCGCCGCGCTCCCGAAGTTCGCGTACTTCCCGTTTGGCGGCGGACCGCGCCAGTGCATCGGCGAGTCGTTCGCCTGGATGGAGCTCATCCTGGTCGTGGCGACGATCGCGCAGCGGTGGCAGCTTCGCCTCGTGCCCGGGCATCCGGTGGTCCCGCAGCCGATGATCACGCTGCGAACGAAACACGGGATGCGCATGACCGTTGAGAAACGTGAAGTCGGTGACCTGGTGGGTGTGTGACTTGGTGAATCTCAGGATCAGGCGCGTGGTCGAGACGGCGCTGGACTGCGAGGATCTGGCTCGGAGCGCCGCGTTCTACATCGCGCTGTTCAACACAACGCCGATGGTCTCCGGCGATCGCCTGGTGGCGATCGACGCGGGGCAGGGCACCGTGCTGCTCCTGTTTCAGCGCGGGCTCTCGGCGGAGCCGATGGAGACACCGGGCGGCATCGTCCCACCGCACGACCCCGGAGGGCCCGGTCACGTCGCGTTCGCGATCGATGCGGTCGACGTGCCGGGGTGGGAAGCGCGGCTCGCCGAGCTCGGGATCGCGATCGAGAGTCGGATGCGATGGCCGCGCGGCGGATTCAGCCTCTACTTCCGCGATCCCGACAACTGCCTGGTCGAGCTGGCGACGCCGGGCATCTGGCCGTCGTATTGATGCATCGCTAACCACGAAACTCACGAAACTCGCTGAATTCACGAAAGTCACGAAAGCCACGAAAAGATCTGATGTCGTGTTGTCGTGTTTTTCGTGTGTTTCGTGGGCCTAGTCCGGGCCTAGTCCGAAGCGATGCAGTACAGGTTCTGATAGCCGCGCAGGTAGATCGCGTTGTCCACCAGCGCCGGCGACGCATCGAACCCGTCGTCCAGCTTGTTCTTCGCGAGCACCTCGTACGTCTTTCCGTTGCGGATGACGATCACGATGCCGTCGCGGCCGGCGATGTACACGCGCCCGCTCGCGCCCACCGGCGAGGCGAACACCTCGGGCAGACCGTCAAGACGCTGAAGCTGATAATGCGGCTTGCCGGTGCCGGCGTCGAACGCGGACAGGATGCCTGAGTTCGTCTTGAGCAGGTAGAGGACGCCGTCGTAGAGCAGCGGCGACGGCACGTACGGCGTATCGCGATCGAGCGTCCAGACGATCGCGTCCGTGCCCGTGATGTCGCCCTTCGCGTTGGCGAGGCGGATCGCCTTGAGGTGATTCCCCTGGAATCCGCTGGTCACGAACACCATACCGTCGCCGAACACGGGCGACGGAATCGGGTTCATCGTCACGCCCTTGCTTTCCCAAACGACGGCGCCGCTGTCGAGGTCGTAGCTCTTGATCTTCTTCATCCCGGTCGCGATCACCTGCCGGCGGCCGTCATGCTCGACGACGAGCGGCGTCGCCCAGGTATCGATCTCGTCGCGGTTGACCCGCCAGATCTCCCGCCCGCTGAGCGCGTCGAGCGACACGATGAACGACTGCCCGCCCTGCTGGTCCCAGACGATGACGAGGCGG
>Ga0137409_10001832_pt1 | contig 22862 bp, 19 predicted proteins | sample CZODoug1_16funga_FD_122059 | JGI IMG/M metagenome (GOLD analysis project Ga0137409, IMG submission 122059) | Vadose zone soil fungal communities from Angelo Coast Range Reserve, California, USA - CZODoug1_16fungal (Hybrid Assembly) | ecosystem: Environmental > Terrestrial > Soil > Vadose zone...
CGACTGCCTCGATCTCGTCGCGGGTTCGTGCGCAGAGCGTGACATGGGCGCCGTGCTCCGCCAGTGCCGATGCCGCGGCCAGCCCGATACCGCGGCCTGCCCCCGTCACAAGTGCGCGGCGCCCGTCGAGACGGAAGGAGGGCGTACGCGGCAACGTCATCGGACTCACTCGGCAGCTCCGGCGTAGGGAACGTTGCGGCGGCCATAACGCCGCACCCGCACATTCGCCTGCTCGGCATGACCCGCAAAGCCCTCCAGGATGCAGAGCCGCGAGCAATATTCGCCGATCATGGTCGAGGCCTCATCCGTCAGCACCCGCTGATAGGTCACTGTCTTCAGGAACTTGCCGACCCAAAGCCCTCCGGTGTAGCGCGCGGCCTTCATTGTCGGCAGCGTGTGGTTGGTGCCAATCACCTTGTCGCCGTAGGCGACGTTGGTTCGCGGCCCAAGAAATAGCGCTCCGTAATTGGTCATCTTGCCGAGGAAGTAATCCGGGTTGCGCGTCATGACCTGGACGTGCTCGGAAGCGATCCGGTCGGCTTCCCGCACCATTTCGTCTTCGCTGTCGCAGACGATCACCTCTCCATAGTCCTCCCACGCTTTCGCGGCGATCTGCGCTGTCGGAAGGATCGTCAGCAGGCGGTCGATCTCCGCCATTGTTTCGCGTGCGAGCTTCATCGAGCTTGTCAGAAGGATTGCCGGCGAGGTGGGACCGTGTTCCGCTTGCCCGAGAAGATCGGTCGCACATATTTCGCCGTCGACGGTCTCATCGGCGATCACCAGCGTTTCGGTCGGACCCGCGAAAAGGTCGATGCCGACACGCCCGAATAGCTGCCGTTTCGCTTCCGCGACAAAGGCGTTGCCGGGTCCAACCAGCATGTCGACCGCCGCGATGCTTTCGGTCCCGAGCGCCATCGCGCCGACCGCTTGAATGCCGCCCAGGCAATAGATTACATCGGCGCCCGCCAGATACTGCGCCGCGACGATGGCCGGAGCCGGCTTGCCCTGATACGGCGGAGCGCACGTCACGATACGGCCCACTCCGGCAACCTTTGCCGTTATCACCGACATATGGGCCGAGGCGAGCAACGGATATTTTCCGCCCGGTACATAGCAACCGACCGAATTGACCGGGATATGTTTGTGGCCGAGGACCACGCCCGGCAGCGTCTCGACCTCGATGTCGAGCATGGACGCCCGTTGATGTTGCGCGAAATTGCGCACCTGGGCCTGCGCAAATTTGATGTCGTCGATATTGCGCTGCGACAGTTGCGACAGGCAGTCCTTGATCTCGGCATCGGTCAGCCGAAAATCCTTTCGATCCCAATGATCGAATTTGATCGACAGTTCGCGAACCGCCTGGTCGCCGCGCTTTTCGACGTCGGCCAGGATGGTCTCGACGGTCGCGCGAATCCTGGATTCGTCCTCGGCGCGCAGCGTCGCGTTTCGTCCGCTCTTGAGAACCTGCGCCATCGAACAATTCCCTGTGTCTGGTGTTTCACGACGAGATTCGCGGATCGATCAAGTCCCGGCTCAAGCGCGCGAATTCCGGCGGACCACCGGCATCGGCAATGACGCGACGATTGCCGTGGCCGCGAAATCTGTTTATCGATTGATTATTAGATATTCAAGTGCGTGACGGCGATCGCTCCGGCGCGCCCGGATTTCCTGACCTGGAGTTGGACGGCATGGATAAAATCGTCGGAATGATCGGACTGGGAATCATGGGAGGCGCGATTGCGCCAAACCTCGTTGAACGCGGCTGGACGGTGGTCGGATACGATATCGACCCTGCGCGGACGAACGCGCTCGCCGCAACCGGAGTAACGATCGCGGCCAGCGTGCAGGAGGTGGCGCGGAAGACTCCCGCCATCATGACCAGTCTTCCCGGTCCCGCCGCTGCGCATGCCGTGGCCGACGAGATCGCGCGCTCGGGAGAGAGTTCGCGCATCGTCATCGAACTGAGCACGCTGACCATTGCGGACAAGATCCGCTTCCGCGATATCCTTGTCGCCGGCGGACATATAGCGCTGGATTGTCCGCTGAGCGGAACCGGCTCGCAAGCGCAGCTTCGCGATCTCATCGTGTACGCGAGCGGCGACAGCGAGGCGATCGGGCAATCGCTGGCGCTGTTTGCCGACTTTGCAAAGCAGAGCGCCGATCTCGGTGCATTCGGCAACGGCAGCAGGATGAAATTCATTGCCAACCATTTGGTCGCGATCAACAACGTGGCGACAGCCGAAGCCATGGTTCTTGCGGAGCGGGCCGGTCTCGACCTGCGGCAGGTGGTGGACCTGGTCGGGCCGGGTGCCGGCGGCTCAAAGGTCTTTCAGTTGCGGGCGCCGATGATGGTGGAGGGCGTATACGAGCCGCCAACCATGCGCATATCGACCTGGAAAAAGGACATGGCCATCATCGCCGAATTCGCGGAAGACCTGAAGTGCCCGACGCCGGTGTTTACGTCCACCCAGGCGATTTACGCCGATGCCCTGAAAATGGGTCTCGGTGGCGAAGATACCGCCGCGGTCTTCAGGGTCCTGGAAACGCAGGCGGCGGCGACAGCCGCTTCGTCGAAGCGGTAGTTGCCCTGGCCTCATAGTTTTCACTTGATAAATTAAGAATGCCTGACGATAATCTCGCTGACGGACAACGATAACATTGCGGTGCATTGACGCCGGATGGGATGGAAGAAACTGAAGCAAAGCCGCGCTGCCAAACGTTTCTGTTTGGAAGCTGCCGGCCTTGCAGCTGCGATAATCACATTAGTTACAAACTCGTCTTCCGGCGCCGCCACCTGCTGCGGCCCGGAAACCAAGAACGAGAAAGAGCGCAATCAGAACCCAGGGAGTAAAATTGGATGGCGATATCGCGTCGAACTTTTGTGAAAGGCGTCAGTGCGGCGGCGCTTTCAAGTCCTGCCTCCCCCCTCCTTGCGAATGCGCAAGGCGGCGATCCGATCCGGATCGGTTTGCTCGCTGCGAAGACCGGACCGTTGGCATCGGGCGGCATCGACATGGAACGGGCGATGCAGCTCTTCCTGCGCGACCGCGCCAACATGATCGCCGGCCACCCGATCGAACTGACGACGCTGGACACCGCGGGCGTTCCTGCGACCGCCCGGACGAAGGCGCAAGAACTGATCGAGAAGAACAAGATTCATTGCCTGATCGGACCGCTCGCCGCCTTCGAGGCGCTCGCCATCGCCGACTACGTAACCCAAAGCCAGACGCCCACGATCGGGGTTGCCGCCGCCGAAGACATGACCCAGCGGCAGATCAACCCGTGGTTCGTTCGCGCCACCGCGACATCGGCGCAGTGCGCCTACCCGCTGGCTGAATATGTCGCCAAGGAATTGAAATACGGGAAGATCGTCACCGTGGCGGACGATTTTGCCTATGGCCATGAAATGTGCGCGGGGTTTCAGCGCGTGTTCGAAGACAATGGCGGCAAGATCATCCAGAAACTGTTCCCGCCCTTGACCGCGCCGGACTATGGAAGCTACGTCGCACAGATAAAGAATGCCGATGCGATCTTCCTTGGGACCGCGGGCTCGAACGGCTTCCGCTTTCTGCGTCAATTCATCGAATATGGCCTGAAGGACAAGATGGCCGTCATCGGAGGAATGACCGCGCTCGACGAATCCGTGCTGCGGAACATGGGCGACGAAGCCTTGGGCATTCTTACGACCAGTTGGTATTCGGCCGAACTCGACAATCCATCGAACCGGATTTTTGCTCCGGCCTTTCGCAAGGAATATAAATACGACCCCGGTTATTATGCCGCGAGCACCTATGTCTGCGCTGAGGTGCTCGAGGCTGCGCTCAAGAGCATCAACGGAAAGCTGGACGACAAGAAAGCCCTGATGGATGCGTTGCACGGCATCAAGGTCGACACCGCCCGCGGTCCGGTCGCGTTCGACGATCATGGCGACGTCGTCGGAGACTGCTACATTCGCAAGGTGACCCGAAAGGAGGGGCGGCTGGTGAATTCCGTGATCAAGACATATCCGAATGTCAGCCAGTTCTGGACCTATGACAAAGCCGAATTTCTGAAAAATCCAGTTTATTCGCGCGACTTTCCTCCGGCAAGGAACCTGGAAAACTGATCACCGCGTCCAAGCAGCGCCGGCAGCCAACGGCAGTCGCCTCTTGCCGGGGTCGGGAAAGGTCAAGATGCAGTTTTGGATCGTGCAGACCCTGAACAGTCTGTCGCTCGGAGGATTGCTGTTTCTTCTGGCGTCGGGCTTTTCGTTGATTTTCGGCTTGATGAGGCTGGCCAACCTGACCCACGGCGCGTTTTTCATGGTCGGCGCTTATTTTGGCGCGGTGGCTTTGCGGACTTTTGACGGCCTCAACTTCTGGGTCGCGGCGGTCGGCTCTGGAATCCTTGTCGCGGCGATCGGCGGTCTGTTCGAACGCCTCGTGCTGAGGCGATTGACCACGAATCCGCTCGGGCAAGTCCTGGTGACGCTTGGAATGTCGTTCATCATCGCAGACGCCTGCCTCGTGACGTGGGGTGGGGACCCGATTCCGGTGCCGACCCCCTCTTATTTGCAGGCGCCGACGCGTGTGTTCGGTTTCGCTTTCCCCACCTACCGGCTCGTCGTCGTGGTCTGCGCCCTCGTCGTCGCTTTCGCGCTCTACCTGATGTTGGAGTATACCCGCATCGGGGCCATGATACGCGCCGGCGTCGACGACAGGCAGATGGCGCGAGCCGTGGGAATTCCGGTTTCAAAACTATTCACGGGTGTCTTTTGCCTGGGCGCCGGCATTGCCGGCGCGGGCGGCGTGCTCGGAGGCCCGGTACTCTCGGCCTACCCCGGCCTCGATGCCGACATGCTGCCTCTCGCACTGATCGTGGTCATTCTGGGCGGCGTTGGCAGCCTTCTCGGCGCCTTTGTCGGAAGTTTCATCATAGGGTTCATCTATACCTTCGGTACCGCGCTGTTTCCCGACCTCGCTTATATCATCCTCTTCCTTCCGATGATCATCGTCATCGCGTTTCGTCCCCGCGGACTGTTCGGACGGCTCAGCACATGAAGTGGATCGCGCTCGTCGTCCTTGCTGCGCTTTTGGCCGCACTCCCTTCGTTCGCCGGTGAATTCTATATCAATCTTGCCAGCCAGGTTCTGATCGCGATCATTTTTGCCCTTAGCTTGAATCTGCTTGTCGGCTACGGCGGCATGACATCGCTCGGCCACGCCTCGTATACGGGAATCGCGGCTTACTTGGTGGCGATCCTGACCACCCGGTACGGCATCGGACATGGCATTTCGGCGGTGGTTTCGATCGCCGGCACCACGGTGGCCGCGGCCGGTTTCGGTTTGATCGCGCTGCGCGCCACCGGCCTCAGTTTCCTCATGATTACGCTCGCCATCTCCCAGGTGCTCTGGGGCCTTGCCTATCGCATGGCCTCGGTCACCAACGGTGACAATGGCATTACCGGCATCACGCGGCCGATGCCGTTCGGCATTTCGCTCGAAAGCGCCGCTGCCTTCTACTGGTTCGCATTGCTCGTCGCCGCCCTCGCCTTTGCCGCGATGACGATCTTTGTGCTTTCTGCCTTCGGCTCTTCGTTGAAAGGCGTCCGCGATCAGCCGCGCCGGATGGCGGCGCTCGGCTTCCATCCCTGGATGATCCGCTGGATCACCTTCATCTATTCCGGCTTCTGGGCGGGCGTTTCCGGACTACTCTATGTCTACTACAGCAAGTACATCCACCCCACATCGCTTTCGACCACCAATTCCGCCGAAGGCCTGCTTGGCGTGATCGCCGGCGGATCCGGGACGCTGGGCGGGCCGATCGTCGGCGCGACGCTGGTCAGCCTGCTGAAGAACTACGCTTCCGGCTATATCGAGCGCTGGAACATGCTGCTCGGCGCGGTGTTCCTCGCGATCGTGCTTTTGATGCCGACCGGCATTGTCCCGGGAGTTCGCAAGCTCTTCTCCCGGACCGGAGAGTCCCGCAAATGATGGCTCCCCCGGCATATGCCCTCGAAATCACCAGCCTCTGCAAATCGTTCGGAGGCCTCTCGGTTACCCAGGACGTATCCCTGACAATACGCGCAGGCGAGCGGCGTCTGATCATCGGACCGAACGGCGCCGGCAAGACGACGTTGTTCAACCAGATCACCGGAGACCTGTTGCCGACCTCGGGTCAGATCAAGCTGTTCGGCAAGGACATCACCCGGCTGCGTCCCGATCAACGCGCGCATTGCGGCCTGTCGCGAACCTACCAGATCATCACGCTGTTCACGCAGGACACGCTGGAACACAACGTCACGCTCGGATTGATGGGCCTTCGCTCGGCACGCTGGAATCCCGTCCGCCCCCTCTCCTTCTATGGCGACCTTGCGAAGGAATCCCGGCGCATCCTCGAACTGGCCGGCCTCGAAAAACTATCGTCGCATCCAGTCTCCGAAATCGCTTATGGCGAAAAACGTCGGGTCGAACTGGCGATGGCGCTTGCGCAGAAGCCGAGGCTGCTGCTGTTGGACGAGCCGCTCGCGGGACTGTCGAGTTCGGAGCGAACGACCGTCAAGTCCCTGATCGCATCGATCCCGCGGGAAACCGCCGTGATCATGATCGAGCACGACATGGACACCGCGCTCGATCTCGCGGAGACGGTAACGCTGTTGAACTACGGCCGCGTCATCGTCGATGGCGAGCGAGACGCCGTCATTGCCGACGAGAAGACCCGTGAGGTGTATCTTGGCAACTGACGCGCTCACACTGACGAACGTTCACGCGTTTTACGGCGACAGCCATGTCCTGCACGACATCAGCTTTACGCTTCAGGCCGGCAAGGTTCTCGCTCTGCTGGGACGCAATGGCGCGGGCAAAACCACCTGTATTTCCACCATCGTCGGATTCTTGTCGCCGCCTGAGGGAGAGATCAGCCTGTTCGGAAAATCGATCGCAGGGCTCAGCCCGGAGAAAATCTCGCGGCTGGGAATAGGTCTTGTGCCGCAAGGACGCCGGATATTTCCATCCCTGTCGGTCCGGGATAATCTTATTGTCGCACGACAGCGGGACAAGGAAACCGATGCGCCGTGGACGCTGGAACGCATCTTCGAGATGTTTCCGCGCCTGCGGGAGCGTCACGCGCAATATGCCGGCACCCTTTCCGGCGGCGAACAGCAGATGCTGGCGATCGGACGGGCGCTCATGGGAAATCCCGCGGTGCTTCTGCTTGATGAACCTTCGGAAGGCCTTGCCCCCCTGATCGTCGCGGAGGTCGGCAGAACCATCAGCAAGCTCAAGGCAGCCGGCCAATCCATCATCCTTGTCGAGCAGAATCGCCAATTGGCGCTGGCCGTGTCCGATCAGGCGGTGATCCTCAATACCGGCCGTTGCGCTTTCGTGGGAACGGCAGACGATGTGCGTAACGACGAGAGCCTGGTGGCCCAGCATCTCGGCGTCTACCACGCCCGGTGACGCACGGAACATGGCCATGAGTGAAGCGCCCGACAAAGAGCACCCGGTATGGCCATTCAAGGTCAACGGAAACGCCGTCCGTGTCAGCGCGCCCGAAGACATGTCGTTGTTGATGGCGCTTCGTCAGGATCTCGACCTGAAGGGCACCCGCGTCGGCTGCGGGCAAGGCAATTGCGGCGCCTGCACGGTATTGGTCGACGGGCGTCCGATGCAGTCCTGCACGACACCGCTTTATGCGATCAGGGACCGTGAGATCCACACCATCGAGGGTCTTCTCACCGATGGTATTCCTGGCGCCCTGCAGCGGACATTCCTCGACGAACAGGCCGCGCAGTGCGGCTATTGCATCAATGGCATCATCATGACGGTCGCAGGCTTGCTGAATCGTTCGCCGCCGGCCGGCCGCCGCGAGATCGTCGAGACCCTCGATGAGCGCCACCTTTGCCGATGCGGCGCGCACAGCCGCATCCTGCGTGCCATCGACCGTGCCATCGCCGATCAGCCCGGATCGCAGCCATGATCGGTCTTCCCACCAATCTTGCCGCAAATCCGCGGCTCAATCGCTGGGTGTCGTTCGACACTGCCGGCTTCATCACGATCAGGACCGGGAAGGTCGAGCTGGGTCAAGGCGCCGTTACGGCCATTGCCGCCATCGCCGCAAGGGAGCTTTGCGTCGATCTGGACCGAATCCGGATGCAACCGGCCGATACGGACATCTCACCCGACGAGGGATACACCGCCGGAAGCTTCTCGATCGAACATGGCGGATCCGCCATGCGTTGGGCCTGTGCCTTGGTTCGCACCCTCTTCGAGGAAAGAGCCCGGACCGTTCTGGGCGACGGAAAGGTCGTCGTTCAGTCCGGGATCTTTGCGCGACAGAACCACAATCAAGGCGTCAGCTATTGGGAGCTCGCGGCAGATGTCGATCTTGACCGATCGAGCGCAGATCTGCCGGCACCCGAGATGATCGGCGGCTCCGTGGATTATCCTGGAATGCATCGGCTGGATCTCGGTGCCAAGCTGAGCGGCAAGGCCTTTATCCAGGATATGAATCTGCCTGGAATGCTCTATGGACGCGTGCTGCGGCCGCCTCATCCCAACGAGCGCCTGATATCTTTCGACCGCGACGAGATCCGCGCGTTGCCCGGCGTCGTCGATGTCGTTGTCGACGGCAGCTTCATGGGCGTCGTTGCGCGCCGGGATGAACAGGCGCTGCACGCGGTCGAAATTGCGGCCAGGACGGCGCAGTGGCGCCGCCAGGCCGAACTCCCGCCGATGTCGGAAGCGAATGGCTGGATGGCAACGATGATACCGCGCAGCACGACTTTCCTGGACGACGCGGGACCGACTCCGCCGGTGAGCCGGCGGCATCATGCGCAATATTCACGCCCCTACATCGCCCATGCCTCGATCGGACCCTGCTGTGCGGTTGCGGCCTGGGACAAGGGTCATTTGACGGTGTGGTCGCACTCGCAAGGCGTTCATCCGTTGCAGCGGGCGCTTGCGGCGGCGCTGCGCATGGATCGCGGCGAGGTCCGGGTCATTCACGTCCAGGGCTCCGGGTGCTACGGCCACAACGGCGCCGACGACGTCGCGCTCGACGCGGCGCTGCTGGCTCGCCAGGCAGGTGCTCCCGTGATGTGTCTCTGGACGCGCGCCGACGAATTGAGCTGGTCCCCGTTCGGCGCGGCCATGCGGGTGGAGCTCGAGGGCGCGCTCGACGAGGCCGGAACAATCGTCGAATGGCGGCACGCGGTCTGGAGCCCGCCTCACCTTGCGCGCCCCAGCTTCGGCACCGGTGTGAAGTTGCTCGCGGCGCAAAGCCTGGCGGAGCCCCATGATCCGGGGCCACCGGACGACGCACCGCGGCCGTACGGCGGCGGAGACCGCAATTCGGTGCCGATCTACAAAGTTGGCAATCGCAGGATTACGCATCATCTCCTGCCACAGGGTCCATTGCGGAGTTCCGCGCTCCGCTCGCTCGGCGCCCACTGCAACATTTTCGCCATCGAGTCGTTCATGGACGAACTGGCGGCGCTCGCAGAGATCGATCCCGTCGAATTCAGGCTCCGTCATCTGGACGACCCTCGCGCCATTGCCGTGGTCCGGGAAGCTGCCAAGCTCTCGGACTGGGACGCCGCCGATCCAGGCGGAGAAGGTCGCGGACGCGGCTTCGGCTTTAGCCGCTACAAGAACGTCGGCGCGTATTACGCCGCCGTTGCGACCGTGGAGATCACCGATCGAATCCACCTCAGGGAGGTCTACGGCGCGGTCGATGCGGGCGAGGTGATTCATCGCGACGGCGTCCTCAACCAGATCGAAGGCGGCATCATCCAGACCGCGAGCTGGACGCTGATGGAGCAGGCTGGCTGGACCGACCGGGGCTTCGCGGTCCGCTCCTGGGAAGATTATCCGATCATGAAATTCTCGGAGATTCCGCGCATTCACACCACGATCATCGAACCTCCGGGCGAGACCGCCCTGGGCGCCGGCGAATGCGCGGCCGGCCCCGTTGCGGCAGCGATCGGAAACGCGATCGCACATGCGCTTGGCGTGCGTGCGCGCGACCTGCCGCTGACGGCCGAACGCGTAGAAGCCGCCATCAATTCTTACTCGAGTTAGGATAAAGCCAATGAAAATCGGAGTCTGCGGAACGGGTCGGATGGGCAGCGCGCTGGCACAGCGGCTTCTCAGCGTCGGACGCGAGGTGACGGTCTGGAATCGAGACGCAGCCAAGACCAGGCCGTTGGTCCAGGCTGGCGCAAAGCACGCGATCTCTCCGGCCGAACTCGTGGCCGGATGCGATACCGTCATTGTCATGCTTCTCAATGATGAGGCTCTCGAGTCCGTCTACCGGGGGCCGGGTGGGTTGCTCCTGGCCGGTCTCGACGGCAAGCAAATCATCGATATGAGCACCGTGCTTCCGGAAACCATGAGCGCGATAGGAGATGCGGTGGTGGCCGCAGGCGGCGGTTTCGTCGAATGCCCTGTCGGTGGCACCGTCGGCCCGGCCCGCGAGGGAAAGCTGCTCGGCCTCGCGGGCGGAAGCGCCGAGGACTTCGCCCGCGCCCGGCCTGTTCTCGAACAATTGTGTCGCCGCCTCGAGCACGTCGGAGGCCGGGGAGCCGGCGCGACGATGAAGCTTGCCGTCAATCTGCCGCTCCTCGTCTACCTTCAGGCGCTCGGTGAGGCGCTGGCGATCTGCAAACCGCTCAACCTGCCGGCTGAGCGGCTGATCGACATTCTCTCCGACACCTCGGGGACACCGAACGCAATGAAGATGCGCGGGCCCGATATTGCCCGGCTGTTAGGCGGCGGCGAGCGTAGCCCGACCTATTTCTCCGTAAGTGGCGGATTGAAGGATCTGACGACGGCGGTCAGCTACGCGATGACGTTAGATACAGAGCTTCCCGTCGCCGCCAGCGCCGCGGCATGTTTCGCGGAAGCCGAAGCGGCGGGCCTGGGCGACCAGGATGTCATCAGCACCGTTCCGGTCCATTGGGCTACGCGCAATGCCAACCGCTGACGACATGTCACGATGATCTCGATACTGCGCATGATCGAGATGAACGGCGACAGAAACGAGTTTCCAGCGCGGGTCTGTTTCCCGCTGCCGCAAAAAGCGGTTGCCGCGGCGAGCCGAGCCCAAGCCATACAGTCCCAAGCAGAAGGAAGTGAGTGACCATCATGATCGACAGCAAGAACCGCTATGGCCGAACCGCGGCCCGAATCAACGACGCCGACGGGCGCGCGCGACGCCCGTTATCCACCACGATCGATATCCATGCGCATATCGTGGTGCCTCAGGCGGCCGCCCACGCGCAGCCGCACGTCGATATGACGCGCGTCCCGCTGGCTCATTTCTCGGATGCAGCAAGCAAGGAAATCAACGCGCAGCAGGAAAAGGACGTCGCCACGGTCATGACGACGATCGATCGCCGTCTGTTCGATCTCGACAATATGGGAATCGATATCCAGGTCGTCGCGCCCGCCCCGGGACAATGCTATTATACTGTCGATCCCAAGATCGCGGAGACCGCGCACCGCCTCGCCAATGACGGGGTCGCCGAGTATTGCGCGCGCAAGCCGGACCGCTTTGTCGGTCTCGGCGTGGTCACGCTGCAGCAACCCGAACTCGCCGTGCGCGAATTGGAATATGTCATGGGCAGTCTCAAGCTCAAGGGCGTGGAGATCCTGACCAATGTCGACGGCCAGGAGCTGTCCGACCCTAAATTCCGGCCATTTTTCGCCAGGGCCGAGCAGCTCGGTGCGTTCATCATGATGCATCCGAACGGGTTCACCCATGGCGACCGCCTGACGCATTTCTATTTCAACAACGTGCTCGGAAATCCTTTGGAGACCACGCTCGCGCTTCACAACCTGATCTTTTCCGGGACGCTCGCCCGCTTTCCGGAATTGAAGCTGATGGCGGTGCACGGCGGCGGCTATCTCCCCGGCTATTCCGGCCGCATCGACCATGCATGGGGCGCGCGCAAGGATTCACATGGCGAGTTGCCGTTGCCTCCCACCACCTATCTGCGACAGGTGTATCTCGACACCGTCGTGTTCACGTATCATCAACTGGCCTACATGCTGGACCTGTTCGGGCCCGACAGGATCGTGATGGGCACCGATTATCCGTTCGACATGGCGGAGTACAATCCGGTCGGGCATGTGGCGGGCATCGACGGCATGGACGAAGCGACGCTGGCGAAAATTGCCGGCGGGAATGCCAAGCGCATTTTGGGACTCTGAACGCGCTTGCGCTGCCCGGGCCTTCAAGGCCTGCACCCGGTCGCGTCGGGTGCAGACCTATCCGAACGCTTTCTGAGTGACCTCCGGAATGCAGGTCATGCCTGCAACGTCCTGCCCGCCTTTGTCGCCCGAGCGGTTTCCCGAACACGGGCAGGCGCCGCGGCGACATTGACGCGGGTTCCGAACACCTTTGCGATACCTTCGAGGAAGACGTTCAACGTGACGGCGATGACTTGATCCTTGTCCTCCAGGACAGGCGCGTCGTAGATCAATTTACGGATGCCGTAGTAGAAGATTCCGCTGTGAAAGGCCCATGCCAATTCCAGCTCCGCCGCCGTTGGTTTCTTCTGCGGCGGCAACCCCGCTTCGTGCCGGTATTCCTCGATGATGCGCGTCAATATCTTCTTCTGGACCACGCTGAGATACCACCGATTGATATCGAGGCCCTTAAGTCCCGAGAATAGATAGATGCGCATCCATTTTCTGGTGAAGATAACATCGGTATAGGCGCGGTAGAATTGTTCGAGGCGCGCACGAATCGGGCGAGAACGGTCGGTCAAAAGCTGATCCCATTCCGGATCCCATCGCTCCAGATACACCGTCCGATACACTTCCTTTATGAGGTGTTCCTTGCTTGGAAAATATCGGTACAGAAGCGGTTGCGTCACGCCCAGCTTCCGCGCCAATTCCCTCGTGTTCGCGTTGAAGCCCTCCTCCGAGAAGAATTCGGTCGCCTCATGCAGGAATTTCTTCCGACGCTCCTTGGGCGAGAGCCGCGTCTGTTTCGGGCGAAGCGGTCGCTTCGAGATTGAAGATTTCGTTCCCATAAGCATCCGTCAGGAAGGGCGGACTGATGATCATGCCACCGCCGGTGTGTCGCACGATCGATCATCGCAGCGCTTCGATATGAGAGAACTCCCGTATTTCCAATAGCATTGGTCCAAGCCACTCGGAAATACGAAGCGTACTTCAGTATAGGCACAAGGTTCCGCGGGACCAAGGGAAATGACGGAGACGCCCTCGAGTTATCTCCACGCCATCTTCCTGCAGAAGGTTTTACCAAATCAGGCAGACGGCGCATATTGCCGTTATATTTATCACATGATAATCTTCAATGGAATTCACAGCCGCCAAACCCCGTCGGAGCCATACTGTTCTGCGGCAGAAGCATTGGACGGAGTTATTCGATGACGGCCAAGCTCTACGGATTCTGGCGATCCATCGCTTCGTTCCGGGTGCGCGTCGCGCTTCGGCTCAAGTCCATCCCATTTGAGGAAGTTTCGATCGATATTCTATCCGGCGAACAATTCAATTCCGATTATGATCGTGTCAATACGGAGCATGTGGTGCCGACGTTCGTGCACGACGGTCATAGTGTCTTCCAGTCGCTGTCGATCATGGAATATCTCGACGATATTCAACCCGATCCCGCTTTGCTGCCAAAGGACAAGCATGAGCGCGCCCATGCCCGCGCCCTTGCCTTGGTCGCGATTGCGGACTCCCATCCGCTGATCGTGCCGCGCGTTCGCAAGCATTTGGCCGAGGCATTCGGCGCCGACCCTGAAACCGTCAACGAGTGGGGAAAGCACTGGAGTTCGAAGGGTCTCGCAACCTACGAACGGCTGTTGTCGCGCCGGCGCCCCGCGCCGTTCGCACTCGGCTTGACGCCGACAATAGCCGACATCTGCATCGCCGGACAGATCGTCATGGGGACGAATTTCAAGGTCGATATGAATGCGTTTCCGATCGTGGAAGAGCTCGGCAGGCATTGCTTTGCAATGCCGGAATTTTCCAGTTCGCATCCCTCGCGGCAAAGCGGCGCAACGCCGCACTAGCGCGAGCGCGGCTTACTTGATCGCCAATGGATTAATCGGCGACCCGGTACCGCCGGAGATCACCAGCGGCGGGCCTGCGAACATGAATTCGTAGACGCCATCGGCGGCGCAGTCCTCGGCAAGTTCCTTGACGAAAAAGATTTCGCCCATGGTCAGGCCCATGGCCGGGATCACGACCCAGTGCCAGGGTTGAGACACTTCGCTGGTTTCGTTCGGACGAACTTCCACGCCCCAAGTGTCGGAGCAGATCGCGGCGATCGATTTCTCATGACACCAGTAGCAGTTCTCGAACCGGACGCCGGGTGCGTCGCCGCCAGCATAGCCGCCCCACTTCTTCTCTTTCAGGCAGCGTTCCATGTGGCCGGTGCGGATGATGACGAAATCGCCCTCGCCGACGGTCACGCCCTGCTTCCTGGCGACAGCGTCGAGATCGTCGTTGGAAACGCCGTAACCGTCGTCCAGCCACTCCACACCTTTGTGGCGGGCGATATCCAGCAGCACGCCACGCCCCACCATCCGGTCGCGGGTGTGTTCGATGCCAAGCCGGGTGCACACCGCGGCTATCGACATGCTTGGCGTCGTGACCATTATACATCTTGTCCTGATAGAAGATGTGGCCGAGCGAATCCCAGTGGGTCGCAGCCTGCACCGGCATGTTGATGGCGTCGTCGGCGTAACGCATCTTGTTGGTTTCATCCTGACATCCGGCGATGGCATCGGTGCCTGTGGCCAGCATGGTGTGAATTGGGTTCCAGCGCCCGCCGAACAGGCCGCTCTGCGGTCCGCTGCCATTGAGCGGAATGCCCATGCCGAAGACTTTGCCTTTCCTGACGAGCTTGGCTGCCGCGGCGACATGCTCCGGCGAGACAAAATTCAATGTCCCGATCTGATCATCCTTGCCCCATCGGCTCCAATTCGAAAGCTTTTCGTGGGCCTCGGCGATGGCGGTCTTGCCAACGTTGATTTTCATTTTCCTATTCCCTGAAACGGGCATTTTGCCGTTGTGGAGTTTTTGCGAGACCGCTCGCCGTCCGGGACGAGCGGCGCGGGCAGTCGGCGGGCGCCGGCATATCGGCGCCGGCTTCGGCCGCGCCAAGGGCATCGGCGATAATCTGATCGGGGGGTGATTGGAATGTGCGGCGACATCGATGGCGTGTGGATCGCCCCGGTGACTGCACACGTAATGACGACCTTGCGCGTTTTGGCCACCAGCCCTCTCCCCCACGAAGCGGCTGTCGGACGCCCGCTTTCTTATTGATCATGTGATCATTAGCGTTTCGAATTGTCAAGCGCGGGACGCGTTAGCGCCGAAGAAGGTCGGATTATCGAACAGTGGCTGGCGCGGGATTAGCGGCGTCCCGACATTTAGGTCTCTGTCGTATTTGCGGTGTTCAGGCGCAAACGCCTAGATTTGGCCGCCTCGCTCGGAATGAAGCCTATCGAGCATCTGGATTGCGGGGCGATGGAACGGGCTTCGTGTCGGGGCGTCGCATGGGTTGTCATCCTCTTTCAGGAGACGCGCGAGCTCATTCCAATAGAGCCTCCTCCAGCCTGTCCTCAAGCTGGCGAGAAATTCGAGTTCGCGGCCCGTGAAAATCGACATAAGAACGCTTTGGATTGCTTGTGGGGTTTTGCGCCAAAACACCGCGTATTTGCGCATGGCCGGGCGAGGGATCGTCCGACGTCGAGGCCTCGCTCGGGTCAGCTCGAACTGAATCGAGTCTTTCGCCTCATCGTCGTCAACGGTTCGAGCCGACCCCAGAGTCTTCGAACGTATTCCGCATCATCAGCAGAAATTGCGAACCTCGACTCGTCTCCAGGCCCAAGCCTCGGGACAGGAGAGTTCATAGAGCCGATGGATGGCACCGGCGGTAGCGACCAAGACCAGGTCACTACATCTTTTGCATTCCAGCGTATTGCCTGCCGCTGTAGGGCCAACATGGACGCCCGTCAGCATACATTGCGCTTTCGCTGCCAGGCACATCTGGAGCCTGTCTGCCTGCGCGCTGGAATCGCGCATGCAGGAGGCTGCATATGCGCTGCAGGTGTGAGGGATTGCAGCCCTGCTCATTGCCAGCCTGTATCTATAAGAGCGCCCTCCATCAGACGACATGCAGCACTTGCCGTTCATTTTGGTGGCTGACGCGGTTGTGAATTCGGACGATAGGGCGATGCCGGAAATTGCGAGCGACAAGATAATGGCCAGTGGCTTCATGGTAGACCTCCTTATTAGCCAACAAGACCGGCGGTCGGCACGACGCCGGTACTGTCGGGAAACACGGTGTTTGCGAGCACGCTCTCTTCAACTCTCAAGTGATCCCTGAGCAACCCCTTGAGCACGGAGCGGAGATCGGTTGTTGGTTTGAGGTCGCGTTCCTCATAGAGTTGGGCGGGCTTCAGTCCTGGCCAATCAGCGACTATGCGCCCACCCCGGAGGGCGCCTCCCGCAAGAAGAGCAACGGTGCCCGTACCGTGGTCTGTTCCGTTAGTGCCGTTGATGCGCGCGGTGCGTCCGAACTCCGTGATGATTGCGACCACGGTCTCGCGCCAGGCTTCGCCCATATTTGTCTCGATGGCTGCCAACGCGCCGTCGAGCGCGCCTAGCAGATTGGCGAGCTGGCCGGAGGCCGCCCCCTCGTTGATATGCGTATCCCACCCAACAAAGCCCACCGCCCCGACGCGCGGGCCGTCCGCCTTGGCGAGAAAGCGCGCGGCCGTGCCGGCGGCCTCGGCGAAATAGGCGCGCACGCCCGCAATGCCCGGAGCTGTAAGCGGAGCGCCGTCGGCCATTGAAGCGTCCGATGCTACGGTGGGTCCGAGCGCAGCCAGGCGCATCCGCGCCTCGAGCGCGACCGCCAACCGCGGATCGGTGTGCTGATACAAATCCAGCAAGCGAGCCTGCGTGTCATCGCTGGCGGGAAGCAATTTTTGCGGCACCCACGACAGGACCGGCGCGCGGCCGCGGACGACCAGCGGGGTCACCGACCCAACGCCAAGCACGCGGCTACCGCGCGGATCCACCCGGCCGGCCGATGCCAATTCGGCCAGCGCCCGATTGAGCCAGCCGGTATCGACCGCGCCAGGCCGCGCGATCCCGCTCTCGAGAACGTCCTGACCATCGAAATGCGAGCGCTCGCGATAGGGTGTCGCCGTGGCGTGCACGATGGTCGCCTGCTGCGCCTTGTAGAGCCGGTGCAGGTTCGGCATTGCGGGATTGAGCGCGAAGAAGCTGTCGAGCGGCAACGCCGGCGTCTTGCCGTCGAGGATTAGCGCGCGGTCTCCGCGCAGGCTGATCCAGTCGGGATCGCCGACCGGCGCGACCGCGCCCAGGCCGTCGAGCGCGCCTCGCAACACGATGACGAGCAGGCGCGGATCGCGGCCCTCCGCCCGGGCGAGCTTCGGCATCTGGCTCCATGCGAAGAGAGCACCGGCGCCGAGTAGCGCCTCACGGCGGCTGGGCAAATGGAAGGTCATGTTCACCTCCTCTGGAATTCGGCTGACATGAACAGCAGCGCGAGCGCCTGCTGACGACTCTCGGCGCGGCCCACCGCATCCTTCACCTCGGATGACACCAAGGATCCGAGCACGGTCTCGATGACATCCTGGGGATCGACCCTGCCGGCCACGCGCTCCGCAAAATTGTTGGCGACGTCCAACCGCCGCCCCGTGCCGTCGATCCAGGATCCTTCATCGTCAGGGAAGCCTTTGGGCGACGGCGGGCGCCATAGCGGTTCGCCAAGCAGGGCTTGCCCATCCGTGAACCGCGCAGGGTCGGCTTGCGTGAGCCCGGTTGCGCGCACCATGCCGACGACCCACTCGCTCGGGCGCTTGAGTTTGCTGGGCGGCTGCGTCCAGGCTTCGTCGGACAACACCATCGTCCTGGCGACCTCCTTGAGATCGCCGTTGGTATCGAGGAAGGTCTTCGCCATCCTTTCCACCAGCGACGGCGGAGGCGTGTCGGCAATGAAATAGCGAGCCAGCTTGGTGGCCACATGCGTCGCCGTCGCGGGGTGCGCGGCGAGATCGCGGAGCACGGCACGTCCCTGCTCCACGGTTTCGTCGTCGTAGACCTTGCCCAACACCTTCTGCGCGCCGGGTTCGTGCAAACGCGGATTGAACGTGAATTCGCCGCCATGTTCGGGATTGTCGCCGGGCGGCACCAGGGTCCATCCGGTCAGCACATTGGCAAAGCTGATGACGTCATCCTGGGTATAGCCGGTTCGCACGCCCAGCGTATGCAGCTCCAGAATCTCGCGCGCGAGATTTTCGTTGAGGCCACGGGTACGGTTGATGCCGGCGACCGAATTCGCACCCATCGAAACGGTCTGGTCGAGATAGAACAGCATCGCCGGATGGCCCTCGGCGGCCAGCAATAGATCGGTGAAGCGGCCAAGCATGTGAGGGCGGATGGCCTCGCGCTCATAGGCGCCGGACATGCTCCTGATCTTGTCGGCCGAGATGCAGAAATGATTGGACCAGAACCAGACCAGCCGCTCGACAAATCCGATTTCGGCGCCGAGCGCTGCCGCGATGCGAATCCGTGCCTCTTCGAGATAGATCGGCCGTCCCGGATCAGGGACGGCGTCGGCGGCCATCTTTGCCGCCATCTCGCCGGCACCTTGCGCGGACCCCTCCGTCATGGAGGACGCCTCCGCCATCTGCTGGCGCTTCGCTTCCTGTTCCTTCTTGGCGACGATCGCTTTGGCTTGCCGCTTCGCGTATGCATCGGTCACCGTGCGAAAGGCCTTGGCACTCGAAGGCAGACCGGAAGCCGCGATATCGCTGACGGACGGTCGTTCGAGTTCGGCGATCAACGCCCCACGCGGGTCAGCCTCGATCGCTGCAATCGATCCCGGGCGCGGCCCCATCCCGAACCGATGGAGGGTCAGCGTTGCTTCAGCCTTTGCGGAACTGCTCATGGCAATGCCCCGAAAGAAAACAGGCTACGGCGCGCAGCGGGACCCTGTTGCGGATAACCGGAAAATCGGTTACATCACGTAGTGCTACGAACTGTAGCATTTGAAAATCGATGTTGCAAGTACCGATTGAGTGACGATCGCGGCGCCGGGCAGGACGGGTCTGGAGTGGGCGGCTCGTCCCGTGCCGGCGACGGAGCGCAGTCATGGTCTTGTTCGGCGCCATGCTGTTTGGGCTTCGCCTATGGCGCCGCTCCCTCACGCCGGGTTGGCTGGCCCATTTTCTATTCAATGCGCAACTTGTGATCCATCCGCTAACCTAGTGGCTCGCGCCCGCGCTACTTCCCTGAATATTCGTTGATCTCTAACGGTGTGGTGGCGTGCTTTTTGATGTCGCTACTTGGTAGCTTTCGGAGCTCACGCGAGGTCCATGTGTCTGGAGTGCGCACCAAAGCGGACATCCGTTGAGCACCCTGAAGTTATAAGTGCACGCCTTACCCTACTGTGGACCCAGCGCGATTCGTCCGATGGTGCCGTCCTTGACGAGGCCGATCCGCCATTCTGCCGTGCCGTTGGCGAAGTGGACCATGTAGATGTCGCTGCCCATGCTGGTCACGCCGCGAAACGACACGGCGCGCAGTGCGCCGAGCCGGCTCAGGATGGCTTGATTGAAGGGGAGCTGCTGACGCGTCTGCGTCGCCACTTCGGAGGTCATGCGATCGTAATTCGGCTCGCCGCGCGCCAGCGCCTCGATGTATTGGCGTAGCGTCGCTTCGCTAGCAGCCAAGGGCGCGGTACGCCGCAACGCCGCTGGCTCCGACTGACCATCCGCGCCGGCCTCGACCGTAAGATAGCGTGTGCGCTGTCCGGGCAGCACGATCTCCAGGCATTTCCCGGAAGCGTCTGTGACAACCCATGGGCTGTCGACGGAGGTCAGGACGGAGGACGACATGTTCTCGCCGATCGTGACCTCAGCCGTGCGTTTTCCCTCCGCGTTCAGCCTGTGCAATTGGATGTCCGCACCAGTCGCGTTGTAGAAGAACAAATGAACCGGCGAGGTATCGGACCGCCCTCTCAAAGCCTGTTCGCTTGAACAGGCGGCCATCCCGCCGGGCGCGTCGTTGCCGTCGGCCCGGAACAGGGCATCGTCGACCTTGCCGTCCGACGCCAGCAGGATCCGGAACTCCGCAACGCCATTGGCGAACTTCACGCCATAGATGTCGTAACCCCCGGGGCCGACGCCGCGGAAGAAGATCGACTCGGTCGCGCCGAGGGCCTTGAACAAGGCCTGCATCTCGGAAGCCTGGCGGCGGATTTTCGCCGCCAGCGGCACGCTCATGCGATCATAATTGGGAGCGCCGCGCTGCATGTCCTCGATCCCTCGCAGGACCGCCTCCCGGCTTCCCGGCAGCGGCGCCTGTTCCCTGAATCGATCGGGAACTTCGGCAATGCGCCGCGAAAATTCTTCTTCGATCGCTTTCGCCTTGGCATCGCCGACCCGTGGCGCGAGCCGGGCTCCGGCGAGCGGCTCCTGCAGCAGGACCTGTGTCACCTTTGCCTTGTCGTCGCGCAGGAAGATGACGAGGTCATCACGGCCGCCGGAAAACGCATCGGCGCCACGCGCCGTGACCTCGGATCGCGATCGCCCGGTTTCCCTGACGTAAAGCCGATCACCATCGCGGCCGACGGCGAGTACGCGGCCCGGCGTCAACTGGTACCAGCCGACATAGGAATCGAGCTGCCCCGCATCGCTCGCGAGGCCCTGCCACGATATGTCGGCGATCCGGGCGGCGCGGACGTCGCGGCCGTTCTGGTTCAGCACCGGTTCGGACGACGCTCGTTCATTGCTCACGGCCAGGGTGATCCGTCCCGCCGCTGCGGGGTAGGAAAACGTTCCATCCTCCGCGGCGGCCAATCGGATTTTGCGCTGCCCGCTCAATTGCCCGAAGAGATCGTCGCCTTCCCTTGAAACGGTGAAGATCGAAGCTCGACCGAATGAATAGAAGGTGATGCGCTCGGGCGTGCGCACCGCGGCCGCTTGTGCGCCTGCGTCGTCGATGGCCGGCGTCGCCACCGGCTTCGTGGTGTAGGCGATGCTGCCGGCGGAAACGACCACGATCGGCAGGATGGCTGCCGCTGTCCAGATCCGCTTCCGCCACCCCACTTTTGCAGGGGCTGTGGTTGCAGCGAGAATGCGCTCAACGCGCGCTCTGACCGTGCATGCCCTGGCCATTTCCAAACCCGCGGGCGCCCGCTGACCATTCTGCACGAGGTCGAGGAGAATCTCTGCGTAAGACAGTTTGTCTTCAAGAACTTCAAGCGCCCGGGCGTCGCTTATGATTTCGGCAAGTTCGGCCAGCCGGATAAGCTGCCACCATGCGAAAGGGCTGAACCAGAACACCGCACGATTGAGCGAGGCCAGCAGCAGGACATAGAAATCGCGGTTGGCGACGTGCGCACCCTCGTGGGCCAGCACAGCTTGACGCTTCGGCAAATCCCAATCGATGCATTGGGGAGGAAGCAGAATGGTTGATCCGAAAGTGACTGGCCCGCCGATGACATTGCTCACGCGCACGCTTGAGTTGGCAGTCCAGGGTTCACTCAGCGGTCTTGCGGCGCGGACCAGACGCCACGTCAGGCAGATGCCGACTGCCAATCTCAGCAACAACATCCCGGCAACAAATGCGTAGATTGCCGTCGCGAGCGCCCACCAATTGACAGCCTCGTGATTTTCACCGTGGGCTACGACGGGCATGCCGAGCTCCGATGGGAGCGACGAGCGCAGGGGCTCCGGCAGCTCCGGCAACGGACTCTTGGCGGACCACAGGTTTTCCGGTGTCGGCACCGGCAAAGGGTCCAAGGTAATGGTCATCGTAGTCCAATGCATCAGAAGCGGCATCGACAACGACGCAACCAGCACCATGACCCAGGATGTCATATGCATGTGCGGATTTCGTATACGAAGAAGATTCAAGCCAACCCACACGACGCTTCCGAGCAACAGGGAGCGCAGCGCCGACTCCGCCAGAATCGCCAGCATTATTTTTTCCCTCCCTTCGCTTTTGCCTTTGCAACGCGGTCGGCAAGCATGCGCAACTGCCGTTGGTCGAGCATGGCTGTATCCACCATGCCAACCAATACCTCTTCGATGGAACCGTTGCAGAACCAATCGACGATGCGCTGGACAGCTTTCGCCGCAACCCGACCGCGCGGCTCGGCCGCATGGTAGACATAGGTTCGCCCATCCACCGTGTGTGCCGTGTAGCCCTTGTCTTCCAGCCTCCGCAGCACGGTCCGAACGGTCGATTCCTTGAGAGGACGAGAAAGCCGTTCACGCACGGCCTCGGCCGTTACTGGACCATCGGCCCAGACCAATTGCATTACCTCTCGTTCGAGGTCACCCAGTTCGGGCAGGCTCTCATCCATTCTTGTTCCCTTGCGAGTTTTGCCTTTCGTAACGCTACAGAGCGTCGCATACGTGGCGACGTTCTGCAACGACGATCCGACTTGGCGCAATCAGACCGCCATTTTCGGATGATCAAAAGTCTGGGTTTGGCAGCTTGGTCAGCAGCATTGACCTACGTCCGCTTGGCGCAAAGCGGACCATGGCTAATGTCCGCGCTGGGTCGGTGAAAAGCGGAGACCGGCCCTCGCCCAGCACGACTCGTTTGGCGAGAAGGTCCGTCGGTTCGTTAGAGCCTGACTGAAAATGCAGCGAGCATTTTCAATGCTCTCCAACAAATTGAAAAGGGCTCGTTTTTTCGTCATGGCCGGGCAGAAGCGCGAAGCGCGTCTTCGCGCTAGATGTCCCGGCCATCCACGTCTTTCTTGCTGCTACGCTGTTAAGACGTGGATGCCCGGGACAAGCCCGGGCATGACGAGTTTCGCCTTAGGTACCGATTCCATTGGCTGCTTTTTGAG
>Ga0137409_10001834_pt1 | contig 22852 bp, 18 predicted proteins | sample CZODoug1_16funga_FD_122059 | JGI IMG/M metagenome (GOLD analysis project Ga0137409, IMG submission 122059) | Vadose zone soil fungal communities from Angelo Coast Range Reserve, California, USA - CZODoug1_16fungal (Hybrid Assembly) | ecosystem: Environmental > Terrestrial > Soil > Vadose zone...
ATGGCTTTCTGGATGCCTTCAAACACGCTTCCATCCACGCCCTCCGGGTTATCTTTTGTCTTCAGCAGAAACGGCGGAACTCCGCCGATGATTACCGCCTTGGTCACGCCTTTCGATCCATATTTACCGAAATAACGGGCGACTTCGCCGCCGCCCATCGAGAAACCCACCAGCGCGAAATCACGCAGATCGAGTTGAGTCACAATCTTGTGCAGGTCCTCGGCGAAAGTATCGTAGTTGTAGCCGGTTGCCGGCTGGCTGGACTTGCCGAATCCTCTGCGGTCATAGGTGATAACGCGATTGCCTGCGTCCAAGAGAGCCGGCAACTGCTTTTCCCACGAGGCGCCGCTTAATGGATATCCATGGATTAAGACCACCGGCTTACCCGACCCGTGATCCTCGTAGTACAGATCGATGTTGCTGGAGTTTTCCTTGCCGACTGTAATGTATGCCATCGAGATTTTCCTCTTTCCTCAACGTTTGCGTTGATATTGATGGTGTTCAGATGTTTGTGAATCCTTCCGAGATATAAATAATCTTCGACGGTTCGATTCTGCTGCGCAGCCGAGGGCGGAAAGGCGGGTGATTGCTGCGCGAGGCTGGAAACTTCACAGGCTCCATCATGGCGCAGCAGGAACGAAGCTGACGAAGTTCCCCAGGTTACGCTCATGTGGCGCCAAAAACCACATCAGAGACTATTCCTCTTCGGTACAGAAAATTTGACCGGCACATTTTTTCCGGTGTCTATGTTTTACCGAACTAAAAGAGGAAGACCCAGCAGATGCGGCCATTACTCGCGCAATTCAGATCGGTCCATCCGTAGTGGTTAGAGTCCCCACTGTTGTGCTGCCGCCCGAGCGGCCGAGCGGACTTCCGATAGGTGTGCGGGATTCATTGTTCTACGCAATTTGCGGCGCCCATGGAATTGACGCGCTTTTACGGCCGCAGTCGAGGTGCCTAGAATCTGAGCTGTTTCCTCGAGAGAGCGCTCTTCAATGTCGCGTAACAGGATCGTAGAGCGGGTCTTTGGGCCCAGGCGATTGATCGCTTTGGTCAGGTGTTCCGCCCGTTCACGCCGCCAGCAAGACTCTTCGGGGCTGGGGCTTTGGTCCGCGAATGCTTCCATGGCGGAACTCACACTATCGTCAGCATTGTCCGGCAGGACTTCGAGGACGCCGCGCCTTCGACGCAGCAACATGAACGCCTCATTCATAGCGATGCGCGTCAGCCAAGTGGAGAAGCGGGAATTTTGTTGAAAGGCATGGAGATGAACGAAAGCCTTGTGAAAGGTCTCCTGGACGACATCTTCAGCATCCTCTCGGTTTTTCGTTATCCGTAGCGCTACCGCGAGAGTTCTGTGCTCGTGGCGAAAAACCAGTTCCTCAAAAGCGTGAGTGTCTCCGCACTTTGCGGCAGCCACCAGATCAGCAGAGTCTTGGCCCACATCACTTTCCCGAGCGGCTTCCATAATCCCGTATCCCCCTTTGCCCAACCACAGCCAGCACTGAAAAGGAGCAATAGGGGGGCCAGAGCCGACAGACGAGCACAATGACTTGGAAGTGGCTGACAGAACGGGAGATGGGCAGATTCCGCGCATCGGAAGCGCGGCCGGTTTCTTAGCGAAGTTGTCGAGATGCTGGCACTCTGTCTATTCGGCTGGATTGGGAACGAGCCCCACCTGATCCAACGGAGACCTAAAGGGAGACCCAATAGAAAGTTGACGCAAACAAACTCAAGTGTGGGCCATCCAACGTAAGATCGGTGAGGCTGGGAAACAAACTCCGACATAAGCGTGTTGCCAAATACTGTTCCACGGGCCCAGATAGCGTCTTGCTTCGTTCCGTTGAGTATTGCAACAACTAAGCCAGAATTCGGAGCGAAGGCGAATACAAGTCTTTTTGAATGCAGTGATTGAGCGGCATTTATCGCCGTATCGCTGGAGCGGCACCAATGTCGATGTCAAATCCTCTTCTATGGCCCAAGGCGCGAGTGATTTCGGGCTATGGAATCGCTCTTCTATCGGTTTACATAGCGCTGCTCATTTCACAATGGCCGCCTTTGCGTTTGGAAACTGCCCCGGTATCCCTATTCCTTGGCGCCATCATGCTCAGTGCATGGTTTGGCGGAGTGGGGCCGGGATTGTTGGCAACCGCGCTCTCCACTCTGGCATTCGACTATTATTTCCTGCCTCCGATACATTCATTGGTTTCCAAGCCTGGCGAGATACCTCGGCTGGTTATCTTTACGGTGTCAGCCTTGTTTGTTGGATCGCTGAGCGCCGCACAGCGGAGCGCCACAGAATCTCTGCGACGGGCACGTGATGAACTGAGAGGAACACTGGAAGAACTCCAGAAAAGCCACGCGGCGCTGCAAACAGAAAGCCTGGAGCGCAAGCATGCAGAGGAAGCGCTACGCGATGCGCAGGGGGACCTGGCGCGGGTCACCCGAATGACCACGCTGGGAGAACTGACCGCCTCGCTGGCGCACGAAGTGAATCAACCGATTGCCGCGGCGGTCACCAATGCCAATACGTGTTTGCGGTGGCTTACGCGCGATCAACCCGATGTTGCAGAGGCACGCGAGGCTGCGGCTCGAATCGTCAAAGATGCAACGCGCGCGGCAGAGATCATCAGCCGAACTCGCCTCCTCTTCAAGAAGGGCACTGCACAGCGAGAGCTGGTGGGCGTAAATGAAATGGTTCGAGAGATGATCGTGCTGTTGCGCGGCGAGGCGACCCGACACAAAATATTGATTGGCACGGAGTTGGCTGCGAATCTTCCCCACGTAATGGCAGATCGCGTGCAATTGCAGCAGGTGCTTATGAACCTGATGGTCAACGGTATCGAGGCGATGAAGGATGTGGATGGGAAGCGAGAGCTGCTGGTTAAGTCTCAACGAACAGAAAACCAAGAAGTTATAGTGTCGGTCAGCGACACCGGAGTGGGTTTGCCGGCGCAGCAGACGGACCAGATTTTCAAGGCCTTCTTTACGACGAAGGCTCAAGGGACGGGCATGGGGCTTTCGATCAGCCGATCGATTGTTGAGGCGCATGGTGGGCGGTTGTGGGCTGACGGCAACTCGCCGCGTGGGGCTAGCTTCTGTTTCACGCTGTCGACCAAGCGCGAGGGGCATGGATGACTCGATTCAGGTGGGCACCCCTCCCCCGGGGGTTTGTCGTAAGTGTTCATTCTAAATAGGTTAAGCCCTTTTTTGGGGTTGATAGGATTGCAAGTGTTGATTATAAAGAGTTTATTGGATTCCAAGATAAGGCTTGCCTCTTGTGAGATTGTTGGACAGCAACATTTCAGCGAGTTTAGCGCGAATGAGGTAATTGTCGGATCGCTGGTTGCCGAGCTGGGGCGTAGCATGCTGCGCCCCTACTTGTGCTCGGAGATAAGCTGACGGAAGTACACCTGGAGGCGCGATTCTTGGAGCGAACGTGGACGTCTCCAGAATGAAGATTTAGTTTTTGGGGAAGCTTGCAAACGGCGAGGCGCACTGCTGAACGACAGTAGTATACCACAACGGCAACACACTTGAGGACGCTAAAAAGTAATTCTTGCGGAAGGCCAAAATCTAGCAACATGAATGCTGGCATTATTGGCGCGAGGTTGGGGGAGGCAGGTGCATGACCCGTGAGGATGCTCCTACCGTTTTCGTGGTTGACGACGATGCTGGTGTGCGTGCTGCCATTCACGGACTGTTGAAGTCGGCTGGTTTGCGATGCGAGTGCTTCCGATCGGCGGAAGAGTTTTTGCGCAGGAATCGAGCTGACGGGCCAAGTTGCCTGGTTTTGGATGTGAGCTTGCCAGGAGTTAATGGCCTGGAGTTTCAGCGCGAGCTGGCGGATGCGGGCTTGCAAATCCCGATCGTCTTCATCACCGGTCACGGAGATATCCCGATGACGGTGAAGGCCATGAAATCCGGAGCGGTGGAGTTCCTGACCAAGCCTTTTCGAGACCAGGCGTTGCTGGATGCGATTCAGCAGGCTTTGGATCGCGACCGGGTGACGCGTCAACAGCGAGGTAAGCTTGCTGAATTGCGAAAGCGCTACGCGACGCTGACTGCACGCGAGCGTGAAGTTATGGCTTTGGTCGTTTCGGGAATGCTAAATAAGCAGATAGCTTCTGAGTTGGGGACCAGCGAAATCACGGTGAAGATCCATCGCGGGCATGCTATGCGGAAGATGGAGGCAGAGTCGTTGGCGGACCTAGTACGTATGGCGGGGAAGTTGGAGATTGCGATTGGGGCAAAGTAGCCGGGTGCGGCCCGGTTTTACGACAACTCAGCAGTTACGCGCCTTTTGCTCAGCAACTGTCCTCCTTGTTGGTTTGTTGGCTATGTTTCATCCGTGGAAGCGGCGGCCCTTCGAGGCTGAGGATAAACAAGTCCGCCGCACTCCAAAAAAAAGACGCTAAAGATCTGCGACCTTGCCTGGCAGTGGCGCAGCATGCTGCGCCCCCACTTCCTATACCAACGTATAATTGCGCGCGTTTTTCGGTATTGGTAGATTTCTGTTATGGAAATGCAGGGGAAAACACAAATGGTAGCGATTGTCGATGATGACGATTCAATGCGTAGCGCGCTTCAGGGTTTACTGAAGGCGGTTGGCTTGCCGACGCAGGCTTTCACCTCCGGGGAGGAATTTTTGAAGTGCGACCAACGGGATGAGATCGCATGTTTAATCGCGGATATCCGCATGCCGGGAATGTCCGGACTGGAGCTGCAGGCGCAACTAAACGCCGACCGTCGCAGGATTCCGATCATCTTCATCACCGCACACGGCGATGAAAAAATGCGAATGCAGGCATTGCGAGCGGGCGCAGTGGAGTTTATGGCAAAACCGTTCAATGACGAAGCACTGCTCGAAAGTGTTCGAGCCGCTCTGGCAAGTTGAGGCGCTAATAGACGTTGGCAGTGAAGCGCGCAAGGAGGCCGTTGGTGGGAGCTATCGCAACATTCGGGTCCGTCGATCAGGATCGTGATCCGCGCCGATTCGAGCAGATCATAGGCAAAAGCACGGCTTTGGAGTCAGTGCTCGAGCAAGTTGAGCAGGTCGCGCCTACAGATTCCACCGTTCTTATCCAGGGAGAAACTGGCACCGGCAAGGAACTGATCGCACGCGCGATTCACAATCTGAGCTCGCGGTGCGGATGCCCATTCATAAAGCTGAATTGCGCCGCCATTCCGTTCGATCTACTGGAAAGTGAGCTGTTCGGTCACGAGAGGGGCGCTTTTACCGGCGCTATCGCGCAAAAAATCGGGCGGTTCGAAATGGCTGACAAAGGGACACTGTTCCTAGACGAGGTGGGAGATATTCCGCCGGGACTGCAGCCGAAACTTCTGCGCGTCCTGCAGGAGCAGGAATTTGAGCGCTTGGGGAGCACGCGGACACAGCAAGTGGATATTCGCCTGGTAGCGGCGACCAACCGAAATCTGGCTCATATGGTGAAGCGCGGCGAATATCGTAGCGACCTTTACTACCGCCTGAACGTGTTCCCGATTCCGTTGCCGCCGTTGCGGGAGCGCCGCGAAGATATTCCGGCTCTGGTGGAACATTTTGTCGAGGTTTACGCCCGCCGCATGGATAAGCAAATCGAGCAGATTCCGGTGGAAACGATGTCCGCACTTACTTCGTACCAGTGGCCGGGAAACATTCGGGAGCTGCAGAACTTCATCGAGCGGAGCGTAATCGTCAGTTCGGGGAGCGTTTTGAGCCCGCCCATGGCGAGCCTTAGGGCTGTCGCGGAAACAGAATCCACGGAAGCAGTTACCCTGGAAGAGGTCGAGCGAGAGCACATACGCAAGATTCTTGGGCAAACGCGGTGGGTGGTGGCCGGTCCAAACGGCGCTGCCGCGCGATTGGGAATCAAGAGGTCCACGCTGTACTTCCGCATGCAGAAGCTTGGGATCTCGCGCGCAAACAAAGAGCCAGTTCACACGGAGTAGAGTTGCAAGACGGAAACAATCGGTTCCTGCCCAAAACCCCATGACAATCGGCGCTCTTTTGTCACGGCTGTTCTAAACTACTCACGCATTTTCCGTGGGTGCTGCTTGTGCCGCTGATGCCGAATCTCCTGCTGGCGGTGCCGGTTATGCTGGCTCGCTTTAACATCAACTAATGGATGCTCCAACCAGGGCAGTCCTACACTATTGTGGTGGTGAGCGCGGAGGGACGGTCGGCGGCAGGAGTCACAGAAGTGGGCAGAAGCCCTCACTCACCAGGGTTGGAGTGTTGGTGGGACGCTGCGTGCGCTATCCACGCTCCGCACCGGTACTCCCGGCCGATGCGGTCGTTTCCACTATAGAAGCAGGCCCATCGCCGTCAGGCTGCGCGAATAGTTGCCGATGGTGAAAGGGGCGAAGCGTCGCCCGGTGACCTATGCTGAAGAAAGTCGTTCGCGGGAGCCGATCACGCAGCAAATGATAGAGGCGCGCTTCCGTTGGCTCATCCACAGCCGAGGTCGCTTCGTCGAGAAACAGCCAATCGGGCTTCTGCACGAGCGCGCGGGCAAAGGCAATGCGCTGCTGCTCGCCGGGAGAGAGTTGAATTGCCCAGTGGCAGGTCTCGTCGAGCCTACCGGCTAGCTCCGGCAGCCCCACTGCCAAGAGCGCCTCGCGTAGATTTGTGTCGTCCACACCTCCAGCAGGCATCGGGTAGCTCACCACCTCCCGTAGCATCCCGATCGGCAGGTAGGGCTTCTGTGGGAGAAAGAGAACGCGGGCGTTTGACGGCATACGGATGTCGCCATGCCCGAAGGGCCAGATTCCAGCGATGGCGCGGAGGAGGGTGCTCTTGCCCACGCCCGACGGTCCGGAAAGGAGCGCACTCTCGCCGCGCCCGAGCGAGAGACTCACGTTTGCGATCAACGGCTGACCGTCTGGTCGGTCGAGCTCGACGCCGTCCACGATCAGGCCCCCACCATTTCCGTCGGTGTGGTGAATGCCGACCTGCGTCGACGCTTGGGTGTGCGCGAGTTTGAGGGCGCTCTGGAAGCCCGCAAGTCGTTCCACCACGGCGCGCCATGCAGCAATATCTGTGTAAGAGGAGATGATGAAGCTTAGCGAATCCTGCACTTGGCCGAAGGCCGCGGCAGTCTGCATAAGTCCGCCGAGGAGAATTTGGCCCCGGAAGTAGCGCGGTGCCACCACGATGAGAGGGAAAATGACCGCTGCCTGCCCGTATCCGGCGGTCAACCATGTAAGCCGCTTCTGCTGGCGCATGATGCCCCACCAGTTACGCACGATGCTGGCGAAACGCTGGCGGAAGGTACGGAGCTCGTCGGTCTCACCGTGGTAAAGCGCGACGCTCTCGGCGTTTTCACGAAAACGGACGAGGTTGAAACGGAAGTCGGCTTCGTAGCGTTGCTGGTCAAAGTTCAGCCGAACGAGAGGACGCCCGATCCGATCGGTGAGCCAGGTACCCGCGAGGGCGTACAAGAGAGCCGTCCATACGAGATAGCCCGGCAGCCGGATGAAAGAACCAGGAATAGTAAGCGTCCCAGAGAGGCCCCATAGAATTGCGACGAATGAGATCAAGGTCACGACGGCACGCATTCCGCCAATGCCGAGATTCAAGGTAGTGGCGATAAACTGGGGCACGTCCTCAGCAACGCGTTGGTCGGGGTTGTCAGCTTCACCGGCAACGAACTGCATGCGATAGTAGGCACCTTCGGTCAACCACCCGCGCAGGTAGCGCTCGGTGAGCCAGCGTCGCCAACGAATCTGGAGCATCTGGTTGAGATAGAACTGGTACACGGCGAAAACAATGAAAAGACCAGCGAGCCAGGAGAAACGAATCAGCTGGTGCAGAAAGACTGCGTAGTTCTTGTCCTGCAGGGCGTCATAGAACGTGTTATTCCACTTATTGAGAAGGACATTGATATAGACGATGGCGAGGTTGAGAGCGACGACCGCAAGGAGAAGCCCCCGAGCCGCCCGGCGGTCCTCCGAGAACCAGAATGGGTGAATCATTGCCCAAGCATCACGAAGGACTTGGCGCAGGCCCGTGCTGGTAGAGGGTCTCGGAGGATTCGGGGCGCGGAGCGCAGTCGTATGAGTCAAAGCAACGCTCCCGAGCGTGTGTGGGTGCGACTTGGATGGTTAGCCGAGAACAGCGACATCTTCATTTCTTTCGTGCGGCCGCCAGGCAGAGTGGGGGAACGCACGGATAATCTAGCCACCGCATAGAGGCCAATCAAACAGGTAGCAATCAAAGCCAACTGTAGCGACGGGCGCAAATGTGTTCCTCGCCCTACAAGAGAAATCGCGGCGAAGCAGAACAGCAAATGCGCACAGAACACTTCCAGGGATGCTTTGCCCAGCGAGACGAGAGGCGGGATGGTTAGCCAGCGCGCCATCCAGGGCCTGCTGACGGCAAAGAGAATGGCAAGAGATGAAAAATCCAGCAGCCGCAATCCGCCCAGGTGCCATTTGTCAATCAGTGCCGGCCAGAGCGCACCATCGAACTGCACGTGCAAAAGGGGGTGGCGGAGCAGGAACACCCCAGCCGCCACTGATAACGCTGCAATTACGCTCATTTTTGATGTCAGCACGTTGGAGACACTCGCAGGACAATCAGCTCCGATCCACAGGCCAACAGCCCATAAGAACTGCCAGGCTAACAAGTCAAATGCACCCATCTCGTTTAACGGTATCTGGAATCCTGCTGAGGGGAGCAAATGGGAGTGAATCGCAGCCCTTAGACCAAACTGAGCGAGAACCCAAATCAGGCCGCTGGGAATAAGGACCAATTTCCAGCTCCAGCGGCTAGCCAAATACAGCGCAACGGGTGTGGCCAGCAGAAAGATGATGTACATCGGCAAAATGTCGAGCAGGGGTGGGCAGTAAACGAGCAGGAGCGCGCCTCCCACGGCATGGTGGGGATGCGCCAGGTAGAAGTCGAGAAGGCCTTTTAAGCTAGGACGCCCGGTGTGTATTGCCACTACGGCGATCACTGTAAAGGCAATGCCAAGAAGAGCGAGGTGATAACCGTAGAGTTGAAGCGCACGCTTCCAAAGGCGCTTGATAACCGTAGGAAAGCCAGATTCAACCGCTACGCGTCCAAAAATATGACCGGTCAAAAATGCGGAAAGGAAGACAAATCCCTCGGCCTCGGAGACGAATCCGAGCTGCTGGTTTGTGACGACTTGGACGTGAGTCGGCAAATGCGCCAACGTCATCAACACCAACATGAGCCCACGAAGCGCGTCCAACTCTAGCTGGCGTTGCGAACCTCGAGCTTTCAACGCTGTTGCATTTGGCAACTCGTTGCGATCTTGCTCTGTCAAGACCGAAGCTGCTAACGCTTGCGACATCTCGAACCTTCCATGACTATCACCGCATTTTGGGTTCCACATCGTCGGCTCAAGAGAGAGAAAACGTGCACAGGATCGATGTTTCCTTTCCGATTTCTTAGCGGTCTATCTAAGTTGTTGGAAAACGTGTCGATGGAGCGACCATGTTCAGCTGGCTGGACGCGGGCGTCGGAATACGTCACTGTGCAGCATGAAGGCAGGTCTTGGCGGGAATGGCAACGGCGCGAGTGCAAAGTCCAAAGAGCGATGAAGAGGGATACAGCCCGCAATTTCCGATTCGGCTAATGAACAAGAATTTCGGGCTGATTCTCAATCTCGCAGCTGCCGTTGGCGCGTGAATGCCGGCCGCGGGAGTTACTTTTGAGATCAATGCGAGGCAATCGGTCGACGTACCACTGTACCGAGAATTTGTAGCGCTGCCGCTTGAGGAAAAGCGGTGGCTGAAATAGGGATCGAGCGTCTTCGGCATCATCAGCAGAATTAAATCCTTCATGTCGCGGACGTTTCACTTTAGAAAGGATTGCGTGCAGCACAAGCATCAACAAGAGAATCACTAGCGAAGCCCGCAGAGCCGAGTGCAAGCATCGAGGTTCACTCAATTGTGGAGACTCGGTCATTGAACCTTGGCCAGTTCGTCTTGACTCATCTTGGAAGACAGCTTGCTCAACTGTTTGCTTACATCCAGTTTTTTTCCGGCAGAAGTAAACAACGAATGTGCTTTCACCAGATCACGATTAACGCCGGTACCTGTCACATACAATTGTGCAAGATTGAATTGCGCGTAAGCATCCCCCCGGTCGGCAGCCCAAGTCCACAATTTGACTGCCTGCTGCAAATCCCGCCCGAGTCCCTTACCTTCCAATAAGAGCGCTCCCAATCGAGTTGCGGAAAGGGTGTCACCCTGGTCCACGGCTCGGCGATACCAACTGGCGGCTTCTTCGTAATCGACATTGACGCCTTCCCCCAATTCATAGATTTGGCCGAGTGCCGCTTGTGCCTGGGTGTATCCGTTTTCGCCGGCAAGGCGGTACTGCCGTAGAGCTTCTTGAAAGTCTTGCTTCACACCTTGGCCCTTCTCATACATGAATCCGAGTGCGAACTGACCGGCAGGATCATCTGCCTCGGCCGACTTTCTGAGCCACCTTACGGCTTCGGTTGCATCTGCTGGCACCCCTTGCCCTCTAGCGTAGAGGATTCCAAGACTTGCTTGTGCTTGCGGATTATTCTTCTTGGCAGCTTTACGAGCTAGCTTCAGAGCTTGCTGTGGGTCCTGAGGCACGCCTAGACCAGCGGCATATAAGTAGGCAAGGGCAGCCATTCCCTCGGGACACTTCGCGTCTGCCGCTCGACGGATCCAGTGGTGGGCATCCGCGCTGCTCTTGGCCACTCCCTGACCACGGAGATAAAGAAGGCCGAGATTAAACGCGGCTACAGGGCTCCCAGATACAGCGGCGCGCGTGTACCATTTGACCGCTTCCCCGAGATCCTTGACACCTTCGGGGCCTTTCTCGTAGAGATACCCAAGATTGGCCTGCGCTGAGGAGTCACCGTAGTTTGCCGCCATGCGATACCAACGAATCGCTTCAGAGACGTCTTTATCGACTCCCTTGCCAAATTGATAAGCGTGACCGAGTTTGAATTGCGCTACGGTGTCTCCCGAGTTGGCCTTCTTGGTCAATCCTTTCAGATCGATTCGAGATGATTTCTCAATCGATGTAGGGGAGAAGGATTGCGCCCGCGCGAAATCCGGGTGAACGATCGTAAGGAGCAACGTAGTAAGTAAAAGTTCCTTGCGCATACTTTCCGTCCTCTTGGTGACAACCTATTCAAGGTGTCTCCATTCCTGATTTTCCTTCACGCGAGGAACTCACCCGGTCCTGCATCGCTTTCTAGAACCTAAAATTGATGTTCGGTAGCATTTGGTGTGCCAACTTGGATGTTCCCAAAATCTTTGAAAGTGCTGGAAGACAGCAACAAAATCGGCAGTGGAGATTGAGGTCAGCGAGTTTCAGTGTCAGGCGCTTGGATTCGTGCGTTGACAGGTGTCGTTTGTTCTGACACGCAAACCTGATTCTTGCGGAAGGTCCGCGAGGCAAGAAAGAAATTCTCGCGAAGCGGTTCGATAGGGAATCGCGAATAAGCTCGGTAAGACCGTCGGCACGGGGACATCGCGTCTAGCGGGCTGACATCGCACACGACGTTGTTTCCAGTAGACGGCCTCTAGTTTCAGTCACTTACACGCAAAACACTTTGGCAGGCGGGGTGCATTTTCCAATGGCGCCGCCCAACGAACTTTCGTGGCGACAGAAAAACAGGAGAACAATTCAGTATGGGTATCGAAAACGTAGACAAGCGTTACGCGGCCAAGAACGAGACAAAAGGGCGTCAACTGCTGTCGTTATTCGCCGGTTTGGCTCTTGCACTAACAATTGGTGCAAGCAACGCAAAAGCGCAAATCGTCGGGGACATGGTAGCTAAAGTCCCATTTGAGTTCCACGCCGGCAACTCCGATTTTCCGGCAGGCGAGTACCGCATTCACGTGGTGGACGATAGCGGCCTGGACGTGATGCAAATTAGCACCATGGACGGCTCTAGATCCGCACTCTTCCAAGTACAGGAGAGCGATGCGGCGGCTACACCAACCAAGAGCGAACTGATCTTCAACAAGTACGGAGACCAGTATTTCCTTGCCAAGTTGTATGACGAAGGCGAACGCATCGGCAGTGAAGTTCTCAAGTCGCGCGACGAAGAAAGAATCAGCAAGAACGTCGCGCTGGCTCAAGAACACGTGCCGGTACAAAGCGGAAACGCAACGAAAGAATCAGCGTCTCGTTGAAGGTTCAAACCTGCTTGAGTTCAATTGAGCCACTCACTCTCGCAGAAAGTTCTGTTGTGGCTCCGATTAAAAAGGAGGATTTATGAAAGTGCAAAAGGTCGCGTTAAGTTTGATCGCCTTGATGTTCCTGTTCGCAGGCGTCGCGTCGGCGCAGCAGGTGAAGACGGACTACGATCGCGGCACAAATTTCGCGCAGTACAAGACCTACTCTTGGGAAAACGTTAAGACGAAAGATCAACTAGATGTGGATCGGATCAAGAGCGCGGTCAATGCAGCCTTGGCGGCAAAAGGTTGGACGCAGGTGGACTCCGGCGGCGATGTTTCCATCGTGGCCATGGAGATCACAAGCACTCAGCAGACCCTCAATACGTTTTACAACGGAATGGGAGGAGGCTGGGGCTGGAGACGCTTCGGTGGCGGAGGTTTTGGTGAGGCTACGACCACGACCGACACTTACAAGGTTGGCACAGTGGTGGTCGATCTCTTCGATACCAAGACCAAGCAACTGATCTGGAGAGGGAACTCGAGCGACACGCTCTCCAACAACTCTGACAAGAACATCAAGAACCTGGATAAGGGCGTGGAGAAAATGTTCAAGAAGTTCCCTCCAGGCTCTTCGAACAAGTAGATGTCCCGAACTCGCCTTCTGCGAGTTTCCGTCACCCTGCGAATTAGCCCGCAGACTATAGCGTGCGGCCAAGCGGCCGCACGCAAAAACGGAACCCAGAACGCGGTGGTTGGCAGCAAAGATTGTGTGGTACTGGAGAATTTGCCATGAAGATTAAATTGATGAAACAGGTTTTAACCGTGCTGCTCTGCTGTTTGCTGGTGCAGTTTACGGCGGCGGCGGAATCCTACGGTCCGCAAAACCAATCCGACCAACAGGCGCCGGCTTCGGCTGGCAAACCATCGCCGAAAGATTTGCAGCAACTGGTGGCGCCGATTGCGTTGTATCCGGATGCACTGGTAGCTCAGATTCTTGCGGCTTCGACGTATCCAACGCAGATTGTCGAGGCGGATCGCTGGATGCAGAGACATTCTCACCTCAAGGGCGAAGACCTGGCCAAAGAAGTGGACAAACAGGATTGGGATCCAAGCGTAAAGGCACTCGCGCAGTTTCCGTCCGTGCTCGAGAACATGGACAAGAATTTGTCTTGGAGTTCGTCGCTGGGCGAGGCCTATGCCAACGACCCGCAAGACGTGACCGATGCCGTTCAGGAGATGCGCCGAGAAGCTCAGAAGGCTGGTCATCTGAATAGCAGCGAACAGGAACGTGTAACGACGCAGGGAAACACGATCATCATCGAACCGGCTGATCCACAAGTCGTTTACGTACCGGCCTATGATCCTTGGCTTGTGTATGGCGGACCTATCGTCGCCTACCCAGGCTGGTATCCGGTGCCGGGAATTTTTTGGGGCGGCGTCGGACTCTCGTTCGGTGTTGGATTTGGACTTGGATATTTCGGCGGATTTGGGTGGGGCTGGGGCCATTGGGGATACGACTGGCATGGCCGCCGGGCATTCTTCGACCATCACGAGTTCGTTACGCACAGCCGAGAGTTTGGCCACGACGGATTCCATCACGGTGATTTCAATCACGGCAACTTTAACCATGGCGGATTCGATCACGGCAACGTTGGCCATGGGAGCTTTGACCATGGCAACTCATTTCACGGAAGCTCGGGCTTTCATGCGCAGTCGGGGGGGCACCCGGGCGGGTTCGGCGGCTTTAATCATGGCGGAGATGCTCACGGCTTTTCTTCGCGCGGGCACTCCAGCGTTGGAGGCGGTGGCTTCCACGGCGGTGGTTCGCATGGTGGCGGCGGGCGGCACTAAGGATCGGAGTGCCGCTTTTAGTTAAGAATTCAGAAAAATGGAGAAAAACATCATGTCGCAGAGAATTTCAAAGTTTGTTGAAGGTGAATGCAAGAGATTTAGCCGATTTGCGATGGCCGCTGTATTGGCGTTGTTGGTTGGTGGCTCATTTACGCCGACGTTTGCTCAGGAGGACGGCCAACAAACCTTTGCGTCGGCGCAAGAAGCCGCGAACGCTTTGTTTGTGGCTATGCAGACACCGAATGAGCGAGCGGCTTTGAGCGTCCTCGGAGCAACCGCAAAAGACGTTCTCTCGTCCGGGGATCCGACGCAGGATGGAGATGTGCGGGCCGGGTTCGTGGTCCGATATCAGTCGATGCATCGGTTTGTGACCGAGGCAAACGGGACGGTGACACTGGTGGTGGGGGCGGAAAACTGGCCCTTTCCGATTCCGTTGGTGAACAAGCAGGGCAAGTGGTATTTCGACACGGACGCAGGCAAAGACGAAATCGTGTTCCGGCGCATCGGCGCGAATGAAATTGCGGCACAGGATGCGTGCGCGAATTTGGTCGAAGCGGAGAAGGAATATTTTGCGCGGCCGCCGGCTGGTCTCCCAAAGCAATTTGCGCAGAAAATGGTCAGCGAGGAAGGACGGCATGACGGGCTGTATTGGCACGGTGCTTACGACGAGTTCTATAGTCCGATCAATGCGCTGATCGCGTATGCATACGGAACAGGGTCACAGAACCACGTTGGCGATCCAGTGCCGTACAACGGCTATTTCTTTCGGATCCTCACGAAACAAGGACCTCATGCACCAGGCGGGGCGAAGAGCTATGTCGTCAATGGAGTGATGACCGAGGGATTTGCGTTCATTGCTTATCCTGCGGAATACCGCTCGTCCGGAGTGATGACTTTCATTGTCGATGAATCAGGAACTATTTATGAGAAGGATCTTGGTGCCGACACGACGAAGATCGCCGGAGCTACGACCGCCTATGACCCGGACTCTTCCTGGCATGTGGCGGAGTGAGGGACGGTTTTGCTGGCGCCGCGCAAATCGTCCGTTTTACGGATCACCATTCCGCCAATCGCCATAATGGCGTTTGTAATTTTCTGTTTGGTTGAGGTTTTGGGTAAGCCGGCTGGCTTGCTGCCCAAGCCTCCCGAGCTGCGTTCGAAAGATCATACGCTTTCCCTAACTTTGCATGCGGCGGTCACAAAGGAGGGCAAAGACGCGTTCTATTTTAATGGGCAGCCACACGCACCGACTTTGCGTTTGTCGCCGGGAGATCAACTGAAGATCACGTACATCAACGATCTTCCGGCTAAGCCTCAGGAGAGTTGCCTGGCTACTCCTTGCATGGACATGACAAATCTGCACTTTCACGGCTTGACGATTTCTCCGGACGCTCCGCAGGATGACGTTTTGACGATGCTGGCCATGCCGGGGAAAACTTTGAACTATACGGTGCAAGTTCCGAAGGACCATCCGTCCGGACTGTATTGGTATCACACGCATCCGCACGGTGAGAGCTACCGGCAGGCACTGGATGGGATGTCGGGAGCGCTGGTGATTGAGGGAATCGAGTCTTACTATCCTGAACTGATCGGGATGAGAGAGCGCGTGCTGGTCGTGCGGGGGCGTTCCATTAAGAAAGATCCTCGTGCGAGCGATTTGAAACAGCGTGTCGACCTTAGCTCGGAGACTTGTGGGGGCGAACACGAGGCGCCCGAGGAAGTCATGACGGTGAATGGGGCCGTGCGGCCAGAGATTGAGATTTCGCCTGGAGAGCGGCAGTTCTGGCGGATAGCGAACGCTTCCGCGGATCGCTACGTGGACCTGGAACTTGAGGGAGAAAAATTTGAGATTGTGGCCATGGACGGCGAGCCGATCGCTCAGCACGATCCGGAACATCGAACGCGGATCGCTAGTCGTGTGCTGTTGCCGCCAGCGGGTAGGCTGGAAGCGATTGTTACTGGTCCGGCTGGCGGCACGGGAAGGCGGCTAGTCACGCATTGTGTGGACACGGGACCGGATGGCGATCCGAATCCGGCGATGGTGTTGGCTGATATCGCGCTGCGGTCTTGGACGGACCCGGCAGGGAAAGTTTTGGAGAGTTCGGTCAAGCCTGAAATCAAGGCCGTGGATGTGTCAGCAGAAGAGAAAACGCCGCCCCGATTTACAGTGACGTTCACGGAAGACAAAAGCGGTTTTTACATTAACGGCGAGAAATTTGCGCCGGATGCGGCTCCGATGGTGCGGGCCAAGGTGGGATCGTATCAGCATTGGAGGATTGTCAATGCCAGCGGAGAGTTGCATCCCATGCACATCCATCAAGTGCATTTCCTGGCGTACGCCGAGAATGACCGGCCGATCGCCGATCCAGTGTGGCTAGATACGGTGAATGTTCCGTACGGTGGTTCCGTCGACGTGATTATGGACTTCACTGACCCGGTGATCAGGGGCATGTCCGTCTTTCACTGCCATCTTCTCAACCACGAAGACAAAGGGATGATGGCGAAAATTCTATTTGAATGACTGGCTTAACGAATGCGGCCTTGCAGCAAGATGCTATGCGCGCTGGGTTGAGCGCTCTTGGCGAGAGAGTTCCATTGCGGCATCTGCTGCGAAAAGATGTAGCGCTAGGTGGACCGGCGTGGCTGCCACTGGTCTTAGTTTTGGGAGCGATTGCCGCGGTCGCGTATGCGGACCATTTCGTTTCGTCGATTTCGCTTGTCTACCTCTACATACTTCCGCTTAGCGTGGGCGCGATTTTCTTGCGCAGGGCAATCAGCTACAGCCTTATCGTCGCTTGTATCTTGTTCCACGATTATTATTCTCCGCGGAATATCAATTTAGGGATACGGATCTTCCACAATCTCTCGGCGATCTTGTGCTTCGCGTTTGTTGTTTATCTGATTCAGCGATATATGGCGCAGCGCGAAGCGCTGGCCAAGACCGTTAAGCAGCAGCGAGACGACTTGCTTGAGGATGTGAAGCTGGCCGGGCAAGTCCAACGCCTGTTTCTCCCCTCGGGGAAACCAACGATTGCTGGACTGGATATAGCCGGCATGATGCTGCCGCTTCGGGGTGTTGGTGGCGATTATTACGACTATATTCCGATCGACGCGCATACCACGCAGGTTGCGATTGCCGACGTGGCTGGAAAAGGTGTTCCCGCGGCGCTCTTGATGGCGGCGACCGCGGCAGGTCTGCGACTGGAAGCGAATCATGATCGAAACATGCTGCAGCAAGTGGAACGGTTGAATGCCGAGATCGGCGCGGTATCGGATCCAGAACGGTACGTGACGTTGCTGGTCGCAGAAATCGACACGCAAAAGCGGACCGTTCGCTACGTGAACTGCGGCCACAATCCGGCGCTTCTTTTTCGAGCAAAAACGGGCACGCTGACGCGCATGGACTCGTCTTGTCCACCTATTGGACTGTCCCCCGACGAGATTTGCGAACTGGCGTCCGCTGATCTTAGCAGCGGCGATGTGCTGGTCTTCTACACCGATGGAGTCACTGAGGCAGAGAACCGGGTTGCCGAAGAATTTGGGATGGAGCGCCTTTCCGCGGCGGTGCGAGATGGTTCTTCACTTACGGCAGAAGAGCTGACGATCAATATCTTTAACAGCGCGGCAAACTTCTGCGGCGACGTTGGTTTTCATGATGACGTCACCGTTGTGGTGGTCAAATGCCAATTCGACGGCTCCGCTGGCGTGAGCGCGTAACTCCCCATCTGCAAAAAGAGGGTTAGATCGCGCTAAGCCCATACCGGTGGGGCGAGGGCGCATCAGCATTCGGTTGTTCCTCCTTGACCAGTCGATTCCATCTCGAAGAAAGCACGTGTCGGCATGCGGACATCCATCCAATGCGCTGTACTCTTGGCGCCAATTCTGCGCCCCTACTTTCGCCGGCCGTTTGTGAAAGGTCTTGTTTTCAATCACTTCCTGAGGTCGGCTGAAATCTTGGCATTGGCATCCAGGCTGCATTCTCCAAGGCTCGGGATCCAAGAAAATCGTCGGAGGAAATCACATGCGAAAGTTTATGAGCTTGCTGAGCATCATCGTGTTTGGGTTTGCACCGTTTCTTGCTGAGGTGGCGAACGCATCGGACCAGACCAAAGATGACGAACGGTTGAAGAATTGTGGGTCGGTCTTGAAGGAGATTCTCGATGTCCCGGACAACATGCCGCAGGGCTTACTCGACAAGGCAGATTGCGTGGTTGTGTTTCCCTCGGTCGTAAAGGCCGCTTTCATCGTTGGCGGAAGCTATGGGCGGGGCGCTATGACGTGCCGGCAGGGTGAAAACTTCCAGGGACCATGGGGCGCTCCCACGATGATGGCTCTAGAGGGCGGCAGCTTCGGCTTCCAGATCGGTGGACAGGCAACGGATTTTGTTTTGCTGGTTATGAATGAAAGTGGCGCCAGGGGCATTCTTGCGAGCAAGGTCAAGCTGGGAGGAGACGCCTCCGTGGCTGCTGGCCCAGTCGGGCGCGATGCATCCGCCGGCACGGACGCAAGCTTGCGTTCCGAAATCTTGAGCTACTCAAGGGCGCGTGGCTTGTTTGCGGGAGTTTCCCTCGAGGGATCCACGATCCGTCCGGACAATGGCGACAACCAGCGTGTCTACGGCAAGAAGATTCCTGCGAGGGAGATCGTTCTCTCCGGAACGGTTGCTGTGCCCCCAGCCGCTGAGCAATTTATCTCGATACTGGATGCCAAGACCCCGAAGCATGGGAAATAAAGTGAGTTTAGTTATTGCCGTCCGGCAAAGCCGGGCAAGAAATTGGGGAGTTGAATCATGTGGATAGTCAGGCTCGCACTAAGGCAGCCGCACACCATCGTCGTACTCATTATTCTGATTTTCCTGCTTGGGGGGCTGGCGATCGTGCGTACGCCGATCGACATTTTCCCAAACATCGATATTCCAGTCGTCAGCGTCATCTGGACCTTCAACGGGCTGCCGCCGCAGGAGTTGGCGGACAGGATCGTCTCTATAACAGAGCGCAACATGACGACGGTGGTGGATAACATCCAACACGTAGAATCGCAGTCGCTCTATGGGATCGCCGTAGTGAAAGTATTTTTCCAACCTGGGGTCAGTATTGATAGGGCCGTCGCCCAGATCACAGCAAGTTCCCAAACACAACTGAGGCAATTGCCGCAGGGCACAACCCCACCTTTGATCATTACCTACAGCGCATCGACGGTCCCCATCCTGCAGCTCGGACTATCCGGCCAAGGCATGTCGGAGCAGGCACTGAACGACTACGGTCTCAACTTCATCCGCACGCAGCTCGTGACCGTACCGGGAACAGCGGTCCCATATCCGTACGGGGGAAAGCAGCGTGAGGTCCAAGTCGACCTGAACACCGCGGCACTACAGTCGAAAGGCCTTTCCCCCCTGGACGTGGTCAATGCCATCACTGCTCAGAATCTCATTCTGCCAACGGGCACTTCCAAAATCGGCATGAAGGAGTACGACGTTGACATTCCCAACGCGGCTCCCGAAACGATCGCACAACTCAACCGCATTCCCATCAAAACCATCGGCACCACGACCATTTATATCAGCGATGTTGCTTGGGTGCGCGACGGCTTTCCTCCGCAAACCAACATCGTGCGCGTGAACGGGCAACGTGCCTCTCTCTTGACGGTGCAAAAGAGCGGCACTACGTCGACACTGAGCATCATTGCGGGAATCAAGGCGCTGTTGCCGTTTATCAAGACGACCGTGCCGCCGGCGCTGGATATTAAACCTCTGGCGGACCAGTCCATCTTCGTGAAGGGGTCGATACAGGGGGTGGTGAGAGAAGCACTGATTGCCGCCTGCCTTACTGCTGTGATGATTCTCGTCTTTCTCGGAAGCTGGCGGAGCACGATCATCATCGCTGTCTCCATACCCCTGGCCATCCTTTGCTCCATCGTCCTTTTCAGCGCTCTGGGTGAAACGATCAACATTATGACTTTGGGCGGCTTGGCCCTGGCAGTCGGAATCCTTGTCGACGATGCGACCGTGGAAATCGAGAACATCAATCGCAACATCGCCATGGGGAAGGAAATCGAACAGGCCATCCTGGACGGCGCTCAAGAGATCGCGGCGCCCGCATTTGTGGCCACGCTATCGATCTGCATCGTGTTCCTGCCCATGTTCCTTCTTTCAGGTGTAGCCAAATTTTTGTTCGTGCCCCTCGGCGAGGCGGTGGTTTTTGCCATGCTGGCTTCCTATATGTTGTCCCGCACCGTGGTTCCGACGATGGCCAAGTTTTTGTTGCGCGGCCATGAACACGACGCGGAGCATACAAAGCCATCACGAAACCCGTTGGTGCGTATGCAGCTTCGTTTCGAGAAAGCCTTCGAGCGCCTGCGCGACCGTTACCATGGCGTGCTCCAGCGTTGCCTCAATCACCGTCGCGCCTTTTTGATCGCATTCTTTGCCGTATGCCTCGGTTCCTTAGGCGTGATCGTTCCCTGGTTGGGGCAAGACTTCTTCCCGAGCGTCGATAGCGGCTCGTTCAATCTCCACGTGCGTGCCCCAACCGGCACACGTATAGAAGAAACCGCTCGGCTGTGTGACCTAATCGAGCGATCCATTCGCCGGCAGCTCCCGCAAGGAGAAATCTCCAACATCGTTGACAACATCGGACTTCCGTACAGCGGCATCAACACGTCGTACAACAACACAGGAACTGTCGGCACCCAAGACGCGGATATCTTGGCCACTTTCGCAGTCAATAACCACCAAACGGCTAAGTACGTTCACGATCTGCGAATTAGTCTGCCGAAAGAATTCCCTGGGGTGACCTTTTCTTTCTTGCCTTCGGATATGGTCAGCCAAATTCTGAATTTTGGCTTGCCAGCTCCAATCGACATTCAAGTGGTGGGTAACGATCTGCAGGGGAATCAAGCCTTCGCGAATACCTTACTTGAACAAGTTAAATACGTATCGGGGATTGCTGACGCGCGCATCCAACAGCCCTTCGATGAACCCTACCTGCACCTTTGGCTGGATCGCACGAAGGCGCAACAGGTTGGCTTCAATGCGTCGTCGATCGCCCAGAACGTATTAATCTCGCTTGGGGGTAGCTTTCAGACATCTCCAACCTTCTGGGTCGACCCGAAAAATAAAGTCAGCTATCAAATCGCCACGCAAACCCCGCAGTACCGCGTCGACACGCTCCAGGGTCTGGCAAACATGCCGATCACCGGACCTAGTCCAGACGCCCCGCCATCGCTGCTCGCGAGCTTCGCTTCGACGGAGCGCGGAACGGGAATGGCCGTTGTCTCGCACTACAACATTATGCCGGTGATCGACATCTTCGGTACGGTGCAAGGGCGCGATCTGGGCGGCGTATCCAAGGAAGTTACGCGCATCATCGATCAGGCGCGAAACAAGTTGCCACGCGGCTCGCAAGTAGTCATGCGCGGCCAAGTGCAGACTATGCGCACCTCGTATGTGGGCCTGCTATCGGGGTTGGCGTTCGCCATCATCCTAGTCTACCTGTTGATTGTTGTGAACTTTCAGTCTTGGCTGGATCCTTTCATCATCATTTGCGCACTGCCGGCCGCGCTGGCTGGAATTGCGTGGATGCTGTTCGTCACGCACACCACGTTAAGCGTTCCGGCACTCACGGGCACCATCATGTGCATGGGCGTCGCCACCTCTAACAGCATTCTGGTGGTGAGATTCGCCACCGAACAGATGGAAGCGGGCAAAGACCCGCTTGCCGCCGCGCTGGAAGCGGGATTCACGCGCTTCCGCCCGGTGCTGATGACAGCTCTGGCCATGATCATAGGCATGATGCCGATGGCATTGGGGATGGGAGACGGCGGCGAGGAGAACGCTCCACTGGGCCGCGCCGTTATTGGCGGATTGCTGTTCGCCACGGTGGCCACGCTGTTTTTCGTTCCGACGGTGTACAGCATTCTGCATGGGCTGCGTCATCGGCCCGCGGAGAAGAGTATTCAGTCTTAAGCATAGGATTGCGAAAAGGAATTTCGAGGTGATGCCAATGCAGTCGCAAACAGCAGGACAGATTTCCGTACAAGGAGCGCACGCGCCGGGCAATGCCGCCCCGCAGCGGCGATCGTTACGAGGCTGGCTAATCGGGGGCGCAGTTTTTCTAATTTTCGTTGGAGTTTTGATTTACGGCATTCTCGATCGCATGCATACAAGCGCCGCCTTGCGCGGCGAAACGGCGACCTTGGCGCTGCCCTCGGTTACGGTTGTTACGCCCAAGCAAGCCGCACAGTCGCAGGAAATTGTGCTGCCGGGAAACGTCCAACCGTTTACGCAGTCACCGATTTTCGCCCGAACCAACGGCTATCTCAAGCGCTGGTATTTCGATATTGGCGCGCACGTCAAGAAAGGGCAATTGCTTGCGGTTATCGACAGTCCCGAGGTGGATCAACAGTTGCAGCAAGCACGGAGCAATCTTTCAACCGCAAATGCGAATCTGGAGCTAGCTACAATCACAAGAGACCGCTATCAAGGACTTAAGAAAACCAATGCTGTGTCCCAGCAGGACGTAGACAATGCCGTCGGTACTTACAACGCAAATAAGGCGATTGTGGAAGCAGACCAAGCGGCCGTCGAGCAGTTCTCTGCATTGGTGTCTTTCGAAAAGATTTACGCTCCCTTCGACGGCATAATTACCGCGCGAAATACCGATATAGGAGATCTGATAAATTCGGGGAGCAATTCCAACACAAAGACGGACCTCTTCCACATGGCGCAACCCGGCGTGTTACGCGTGTACGTCAATGTACCTGAAGAGTATTCGCAGCAAACCACAGTGGGACTGACAGCAGAGCTGACATTGGCGGAGTTTCCCGGAAAATCGTTCACAGGGACATTGGTGCGCACCGCGGACTC
>Ga0137409_10001119_pt2 | contig 22849 bp, 18 predicted proteins | sample CZODoug1_16funga_FD_122059 | JGI IMG/M metagenome (GOLD analysis project Ga0137409, IMG submission 122059) | Vadose zone soil fungal communities from Angelo Coast Range Reserve, California, USA - CZODoug1_16fungal (Hybrid Assembly) | ecosystem: Environmental > Terrestrial > Soil > Vadose zone...
GAAGAGCAGTCCCTTACGTTCGGGATCTTCGCGCACGGTATTGACGGGCTCGTCAGGCAGGCCGGTGACGATTTTCTGCCAGGTCTTGCCACCGTCATGTGTGCGGTAGATGTACGGATGCAGGTCGTCGAGCCGTAGGCGGTTGACTGCGGCGTAGGCGGTTGCAGTATCGAAATGCGAGGCGTCCATCTGCGCGATCTTGCTCCACGGAGTCAGATCGGGCGGCGTCACGTTCTGCCAATTCTTGCCTCCGTCGCGAGTGACGTGGATCAAGCCGTCATCAGTGCCGGCCCAGATCAGGTTGACGTCTTTCGGCGACGGCGCAATCGAATAGATCACTCCGCGATGCTTACCTTTGGCGGGATCGGCGTCCACAAACTGGCCGAGGGTCGGCGGCACTCCCGGGTCTTCGCGCGTCAAGTCCGGGCTGATAATCTGCCAGCTGTTGCCGCCGTCACGGGTTGAAAACAGAACATTCGATCCGAGATAAAGCACGTGCGGGTCGACCGGCGAAAACAGCAATGGCGCTGTACGATTGAAACGGTATTGTCCTGTCCGCAGCACGACTGGAGAGACATCGCGGGTCTGGCCAGTCGTGCGGTCGAATACGGTAACCTTGCCGCCGTAGATCAGATTGGGATGCAGCGGGTCGGGCGCAACGTAGCCGTATTCCTCCACGCCGATGGTGGTCCAGTCGCGGAAAGTAATTTCTCCGAAGTCGCTGCGGCTGGCGGTTCCGATACTGCCACTTTCCTGCTGTCCGCCATAGACCCAGTAGGGGAACTGGTTGTCGGTGATGACGTGATAGAACTGCGCGGTCGGCTGGTTGTACCAGGAGCTCCAGGTCTTGCCGCCGTTCACGCTGATAGTTGCGCCCTGGTCGACGGCGAGTGCGATGATGTCGGGGTTCTCGGGATTGATCCAGATGGTGTGGTAATCATCTCCGCCGGGCGCACCTTTGATGGCAGTGAAATTTTTGCCGGCATCGGTGGACTTGTACGTAGAAGTATTGGCAACGTAGATGACGTCTTTGTTCTTCGGATCAACGCGGACCATGGCAAAATCGTCGCCGCGCCCCCAGACCCGCTCCTCGGTGTTCACCAGTTGCCAGTTCTCGCCGGCATCGTCGGAGCGGTAGACGCCGCCGTTCTTCTTTGCGTCCACCATGCCGTACATGCGGTCGGGATCGCTCAGCGAAACCGCCAGCCCGATGCGGCCCAGGACGTCGGCTTCGGTCGGCAGTCCGTTCGTAATTTGACGCCAGTTCGAGCCACCGTCGGACGACTTATAGAGTCCACTGCCTTTTCCACTATAGGCTCCGCCGGTCGTCCAGGGCGGACGGCGCGAGGCCCACATGTCGGCGAAGATCACCTGCGGGTTGCGTGGATCGAAAACAAGATCGATCGCACCGGTGTCGTCGTCCTTGGTAAGAACTTTCTGAAAACTCTGGCCGCCATCGAGCGAACGATATACGCCTCGCTCCGCGTTGGGGCCGTAAGGATGGCCCAGCGCAGCAACAAAAAGCCGATTCGGATCCTTGGGATCGACGATGATCGTCCCGATCTGCAACGCGTCGCGCAGACCGAGATGCCGCCACGTGCGCCCCGCGTCGGTCGATTTGTAGATGCCGTCGCCCACGGAGAGGTCGGGCCGACGGAGTCCTTCGCCGCTGCCGACGTAAATGACGTCAGGATTCGATGGCGCAATCGCCAGCGATCCGATCGAACCGGTGGGCTGATCGTCGAAGATCGGATTCCAGGTCCGTCCGTAGTCGGTCGTCTTCCAGACTCCACCGTTGTTGGGCGCCATGTAGAAAACGTTGGGCTGACTTGGAATGCCGGAGATGGCGACGGTGCGTCCGGCGCGGAATGGCCCTATCATGCGCCAATGCAGCTCCTGGTACATCGCTGGGTCCACCGGTTGGGCGGAAAGTGAGAAGGGGAAAAGCAAAGCGCAAAGCGAGGCGATCTGAATCCGGAAGAGTCGCTTGTTCACGGTTGGTCCTCGAAGAGAGGCAAGGATAAATCACGGCTGAGGCGATGAACAATGTCGGAATCGTTGAGGCTGCTTGTGGGAGGCTGCGAGCGGTCTCAGGTATATACTGCCAACCGTTCGTCGAACGAACCCTGGGGGAAAGAGTGGGAAAACGAATTGGAATGGGCCGGTATTTGTACTTACTGATTTCGCTGGCGGCGGTCAGCCTGCTTGGGCAAGCCGCTGGACAGACCACGTCAGCGTCGCCTACTGACGCGCAGGTTCACGATAAGGTCAGCACCTTGCTGCGCCAAATGACGCTCGACGAAAAAATTGCACAGCTGTCGCAGGTGCCCGGCTTCCCCGCTCCCGAGTTCCAGGAAAATTCGAGCAAGTCAATGGAAGAAGTTCTCAAACAGGTCGGGGCGGGTTCCGTGCTTTGGGTACCTGATCCGAAGTAGATCAATCGTCTTCAGCATGTGGCAGTCGAACAATCGCGGATGCATATTCCGGTTCTTTTCGGGCTCGATGTCATCCATGGCTACCACACGATCTTCCCGGCGCCGATCGCGATGGCGTCCTCGTGGGATACGAAGATGGTGGAAGATGCGCAAGCCGTGGCCGCCCAGGAGGCTCGAGCCGCGGGAATTCAGTGGACCTTCGCGCCCATGGTAGACATCGCCCGCGATGCGCGCTGGGGGCGAATGGTCGAAGGCGCAGGCGAGGATCCGTACCTCGGATCCGCGATCGCCCGGGCCCAGGTATTGGGCTTTCAAGGCAAACAACTGGGCGCGCCGGATCGCGTGCTGGCTTGCGTCAAGCATTTCGCCGGGTATGGAGCGGCGGAGGGCGGACGCGATTACGACTCCTCCTATATCCCGGAGGAGCAGATGTGGAACGTGTACCTGCCGCCGTTCAAGGCTGCTCTGGATGCCGGCGCCGGCAGCGTGATGAGCGCCTATATGGATCTTAACGACGTGCCGGCAAGCGGCAACGCTTGGCTTTTGCACGATGTGCTGCGTGACTCGTGGAAGTTTCAGGGCTTCGTGGTGAGCGACGCGTTCGCTGTCCGAAGTCTGGTAACGCATGGATATGCTCGCGATTATCAGGACGCCGCACACAAGGCATTCTCTGCCGGCCTGAACATGGACATGGCCAGTGGCACCTACCTCAAATATCTCCCCATCGAAGTGCAGCAGGGGCGGATCACGATGCAGCAGATTGACGATTTAGTTCCGCCGGTTCTGGAAAGCAAGGTCCGCTTAGGATTGTTTGAACATCCTTATATCGACGAATCGCGCATCGAGCAGGTGTTGAACGATCCCGTGCATCAGCAGGCGGCGCGACGGGCTGTGCAACGTTCTGTTGTTTTGCTTCGCAACGAAGGTGGATTGTTACCTCTCGATAAGTCCGGCAGAACGATTCGATCTATTGCTGTAATCGGGCCCTTGGGTGACGCCGACATCGATTTGCTGACCATGTGGGGCGCGTTAACCAAGCCAGGTCCAACCGTCAGCATTCTGAAGGGAATCCAGGACAAGGTAGGCTCCGCGGTGCGCGTGGAGTATGCGCATGGGCCAAACCTTTACCGCGACATTCCCTCGCCCTTCGAGAATCTTCCCATCTCGGCAATGAAGGAGCAATCGGCGCAGACTCCGCAATCGGCGCGCCGGTCGATGGAAGACGCGGTCGCATTGGCGCAGCGGAGTGACCTTGCGGTGCTGGTGCTGGGTGAGATTGACTTGATGAGTACCGAGTCGGCATCGCGAGCCTCGTTAAGACTATCCAACCGCCAGCAGGAATTGCTGGAAGCGGTGTTCGCTACCGAGAAGCCGGTAGTTCTCGTGCTCATCAATGGCCGACCGCTGGATATTTCATGGGCTGCCGAGCATGTCCCGGCGATTCTGGAAGCGTGGTATCCCGGGAGCCAGGGCGGGAACGGCATCGCTGACGTGTTGTTTGGCGATGCTAATCCTTCCGGCCACTTGCCCGTCAGCTGGCCGCGTAGCACCGGACAGGAGCCTCTTTACTACAGTCATAACCTAACTCAATTACCGGAGACCTCGCCTGATTTCAAGTCGCGCTACTGGGATGTTCGCAGCACGCCACTCTATCGGTTCGGCCACGGACTCACCTATACGGCATTCGCATTCGACAATCTAAGAGTAACTCCACAGGCCCGGGCCGGCGCTACGATCGATGTCTCGGTCGACGTGACCAACACCGGCAAACGGGCCGGCGATGCCGTGGTTCAGCTTTACATCCACCAGCGCGCGGGCAGCGCTTCGCGGCCTGTCCGGCAATTGAAAGGATTTGAACGGGTTGCACTCGATGCGGGCGCGAAGCGGACAGTGCATTTCGCGCTGGGAAAGGACGAGTTGCAATTCTGGAGTCCTACCCAGAAGAAATGGGTCGTAGAGCCAGAACAGTTTGACGTCTGGGTAGGCGGAGACTCAAGCGCCGCTCTGCACGGGGAGTTCCGGTTGACCGAGTGATCGTGCCAGTGCAACTCCTGGTAAAGAGCCGGATCAAAGCGGCTGAGCGCTCAGAGCCACTTCGTCCACGAGCAGGAGTTTCCAACACACCGACATATCCACAACGCTCTTTTTCTCACGGTAGTCCTGGACATACCCGCGAGGGGTGGTCCTGAAATCGGATAAGAATGCCAGCTTCCTACTGCATTTTCTGTATGTTCGGGCGACTAGCACGTCCTTAGACTGTAGCGAGGCACGTTAAGAGTCGCGGGTGATGCGATGAAACCTGTAGCAATAAGTTGCCGCTCCAAGGCCGCAATCAACATGGTGCTGGAGAGTTTTCTTTTGGGGACGTTTGCCCTTAGCGCCGTCCCTTGTATCGCGCAGGTTGCCCGCACTACTTCGATACAACCACCCGGGAGCGCCGAAAATTTCATGCCATCAGGGCCGAATCCGGACTGTTGTCGGCCTACGCCAACCGCAGTCGCGGCATGGAATGTTCTGAGAGACGAGATACGCAACAACCGAAGAACTCACCGGGCAACTGCAATTGCCGCTTTGGCGGTCATCGGATCGCGACCCGATGTACTTGTACTACTTGAGGAAGCCTTGCGGGATCGGGATGCCACCGGGCGAAAGACTACAGCGATTGCGTTGGGCGACTTGCAAGCACAGGCTTCACAGCCAGCGTTGCGCGCACTGCTGGACGACGAGTCTCCAGGAGTGGAGTTTGCTGCTGCCAACGCTCTATGGAAAATGGGTGATCGCAGCGGCCGTGGGATTTTCATTGCGACGCTTTCGGGAGAAAACAAGGGTGACGGCCTCGTTAAATCTACGGTGAAATCCAATTTTGCAAAATACAGCGATCCGAAGAGTCTCGCGATGACGGGTGTGAAAGAGGCTGCGGGGGCATTTCTGGGGCCGCTTCCGATGGGAATTACGATTGCCCAGGAATTGATGAAGGATCACACAGCCGCTGCGCGGGCAGAATGTGCCGCGCTGCTTGCGAAAGATGCATCGCCCGAAGCCGTTCGGGAACTCACGCAAGCGCTTACTGACAAGAACTGGGCGGTCCGGGCCGCAGCGGCTCAGGCGCTCGCAGCTTCGCCCGGAAAGGTTTCCCCCGATGTCTTCGGACCACTACTGAATGACGATAACGGAACCGTCAGAGACATTGCGGCCGCGGGCACGATTCGGTTAACTCACACGACGCGGCCCGAACGACTGCATTGGTCGGCCGTTTCGGTCGAGGTGACTGAACAAGCTAAACGGTAGTGAAGGGCGCCAAAGACAGATACCGCTGCAACGCATCCTGCCACTCCGGCATGCGGATGTTGTAAGCATGCAGGCTATCCGGAGACAGCACCGAGTAGGCGGGCCGTCGAGCCGGACGCGGGAATTCGGCGGTCGTTACAGGTTTGACTGCGGTCGGCATCCCAGACGCGCGCAGGATTTCGGCGGCAAAGTCGTACCACGTGCAGTTGCCGGAATTGGTGACGTGCACGAGTCCGCTAGCAGACGCGCGGCAAAGTTGAACGAGGGCGGACGCGAGGTCGGGAGTGAAAGTCGGACTGCCATGTTGATCGTGCACGACGGAAATTTCCGCACGCGTGGACGCCAGCTTCAGGATCGTAGCGGGAAAGCACTTGCCAGCGTGGCCGAACAGCCACGAAGTCCGGGCGATGCACACCTCGGGCAGGATCTCGAGCAGACGCTCCTCAGCTCCCGCTTTACTCTCGCCATAAATGTTGATCGGCTTTTTGGCGTCGCTGACTTCGTAGGGCGATCCTTTGCTGCCATCGAAAACGTAATCAGTGCTCAGAAACAGCAATCGCGATCGGCCTTCGCGAGCGGCCAGCGCTACATTGATTGCACCCTCGCAATTCACCGCGAACGCGCGGTCGCGGTTGGACTCGCATCCATCTACATCGGTATAGGCGGCTGCGAGAACGATCCACTCCGGACGGGAATCGCGAATTACTTCGCGAACACGCGCCTGGTCTCGCAGGTCGGCGTCTTTGGTAGACAGCGCGGTCAATTGCTCTCCGCTCAGTTCCTTAACCAGTTCCTGACCGAGCAGTCCGGTGGCGCCGAAGAGAGTGACGCGCATGATGGCATTGTAGTGGAATCGACGCTACACTACGGTCGAAGCACACTATTCCGCTTCTTCCGCTTCCTTTCGAGGCCTGCGCAGCGCGCGCAGGATGAGCGATCCGCTGATACCGAAACAGACCACGGCGGCGAAGGACACTACTTCTACCGTGCGGCGCGGCAACTTGAGGAAGTCGGCGGCCAGCGCCAACATTGCGCAAAGAAGACCCAGAATGTTGAGCCAGAAAGGAGAACGGACTTGCGGGATATTCTGTTGGAACCGCAACTGAAGAAGGAGCGCTGCCAACCCGATCGCTGCCACTACTACCAGCGCAATTGGACTCAGAAAGGCGTTCGGTCCGGTGTAGATAACGACTAGTGCAAGAGCCAGAATCAGCAGGCCCGACGCGATCACGGTCCATCTGCGTGCCACGGTCCCCGGAGGGGTCAACGAACTCTCTCCCCGCCTTACGGCGCGGCCCCAATTGTATCCCGGAACGTGTTGATTCTTCGCTCACGTGCCCGACATCCATTCCGCCTGACGCTTCTCGCCATGAGAGACCGCATAGAGTACGAGTTCGACACGCGTAGAAATTCCAAGCTTGTCGAAAATACGCAACAGATATTTCTTGACGGTGTGCTCACTGATCCCCAGCTCGTGGGCGGCCTCGCGATTGGTGAGTCCATCGGCGACGAGCGCGACCACCTGTTCTTCGCGCGGGGTCAGAAGAGACTTGCCGCTGGAGTTCACCACCCGCAACGTGTCGACTTCGGACAAGGCTTCCAGCACGTAGTGCATCTGCTGACTGTTGATCCAGATTTCCCCGCCGGCGACGGCGTTGATGCACTTGCAGAGCATACGGAAGGGTGCCTGATTGAAGAGAAAAAGCCCACGGACGCGAGCACGAAAAGCGTTTACGACCAGTTCGCGGTCATAGCTGTCGACCAGAAGAACGGGAGCGACGGACGGATGCGACACGTGCAGCCAGCGCAGCAACCCGAAGTTGAGCGCCTGATTTCCGGCCAACAATACTACGTCGGCGCGGCTCGATTGCATGAACTGGCGGATGGCGGACACTTCCAACGCAACGGTCGAGACCTGAAAATTACGCCGGGCACGCAGCGCTCGCGCGAGCAAAAGGGACTGAATCATCCCCGACTCGGCCACCAGTACCCGGACTGGCTGGGCCTCGACGACGGGCAACAGGGGTGCTGGTTTCTCGGAATGGGAGAATCTCACGTGGGCAGGATACGCACAGTGGGCATCCTGCGAATGTAGGCTGCGTCACACCATTTTTGTGACGAATCATGCCGACCCTGCCTACTTTCGTAGGCCTACCATAGTGCACCTATTTTGTGGCAGTTAGACTCCTTCCGGAGCCTCTCTGTCGGGGCTACAAGCCATGCTCATGGCCCGATTGGCCGCATTCGCGACCTCTTCTGTCTGCCCAAACGTGCCGTCTACCGCGGTGCACCATCCTTCGGAAGTCTTGCCCGCATGATCGACCACCGCTACCTTCGTTTATCGGTCCAGAACTTTGGACTGAATTGACTGTGCGAGCGACGGTCGAGCCCGGAGATGAAAAAATTCGTACAATGCGTGGTGTTTGTGGCTGGCGGGTTGCTCACCTGTCAGCTCTTCTTGACCGTTCCCGCGCAAGAGATCGCACTGTCACCGGCCGTTGCGCCTCGGCCTCCCACTCCGCCCTCGGACCGTCTCGCAGCGGCGGGTTCTTCGGAGCGCTCAGGCCAGACCATGGCGGGCATCCCGGCAAAGGGAAAGGCCACTAGCCCCGGCCAAGCGGATGGCAAGGGAGATCCTGCACTCGGAGGGGAACGTCATCCGCTTTACCGGCTCACCAAATCGGACATCCTCGAAGTTAATTTCACTTTTTCCCCAGAATACAACCAAAGTTTGACCGTTCAACCGGACGGCTTCGTCGCGTTGAGAGGCGCGGGCCTGGTGCTGGCCGAAGGATTGACGGTTGCCGAGCTGCAACAGGCCATCGCCAAGGCATATATCGGCTTTCTGCATGATCCGGAAATTACTGTCACTCTGAAAGATTTTGACAAGCCCTATTTCCTCGCTTCGGGAGAGGTTTCTCACCCCGGGAAATACGAACTGCGCGGGGATTTGACCGTCAATGAAGCAGTCGCGATTGCTGGCGGCTTCACACAACAGGCCCGCCATTCCCAGGTGGTCCTGTTTCGCAGGGTCTCGCTGGATGTTGCCGAAGCCCACCTGATTGACGCGAAGAAAATGTTGAATTCTCACACCCTCCGTGAAGACTGGCACCTTCAGCCCGGTGACTTCATTTATGTGCCGCAAAGCCGTATCTCGAAGATTCGCAAGTTTGTTCCCGCCAGCTCGATGAACGGGTACTTGAATCCATTGCAATTTTGAAGAGAAGGAGTCGCAGCGGTCGCCTGGATCGCGCTCGAAAACTGGCAGATCCCCAATTTGACGGTGGTCGCCTGCTGCACACGCCATGGCTGAAGCAGGACGGATCGGTAATTCGGGCCCCACGACCTCCCTCACCCTGCGCGAGTTGGCGGCCATTCTGTTCCGGCAATCCAGATTTGTAGTTGTCGTTTTCGGGCTGGCGGTGCTAGGGACCGTGATTTATGCGTTTGCTTCGCCGCGCTACGAATCCCATTTGAAGGTGTTGCTCCGCCGTGGGCGTTCCGATCCGGTGGTTTCCGCCCAGCCTGACAGTCCTGACTTCACGCGCTCAGCCATCAGCGAAGAGGAGTTGAATTCCGAGGTCGAACTGTTGCGCGACGAGGGGCTTCTAAAGCAAGTCGCCGTGCAGTCCGGTCTGGTTGCACCGGGAGATGTGATTGGCGGCCGAGCGGAACAGGTGGAACACGCGGTCCGAAAACTTGCGCGTTCTTTGACGGTTGAGCCACTGCGCAAGTCGAATCTGATTCAGGTTCGATACCAGGCCGGCGGAGCGCAAGAGGCCGCCAACGTGCTCTCGACACTCTCCTTGTTCTATCTGCGCAAGCACATGGAATTGCAGCGTCCTTCCGGTGAGCTGCAATTCTTCGAGAAGCAAACCAGCGAATATGAAAACAAGCTGCGCGAGTCGGAGAACGAATTGGTGCGATTCACTCAGGATCGGGGCGTGGCCGCTCCTGCGCTGGAGCGCGACATCGCGCTGCAAAAACTGGGCGAAGCGGAAGCGACTTACCGGCAGATCGATCAGGACCAGATTGAAAGTGCGCGGCGAGCTGCATCGTTAGGCGCGCAATTGAAGTCGTTTCCATCCCGCTCGGTCACGCTGAAGCGTTGGGCGGACAATCCCCAACTGCTCGAAAAGCTGAAGACCCATTTGCTGGAACTCCAACTCAAACGAACTGACCTCCTCACGCGCTACGAACCTTCCTATCGCCTGGTGCAGGAACTAGACCAGCAGATCGAGCAAGCGCGCCAGTCCATAGCGGCCGAAGGGCTGACACCGGTACGCGACGAAACCACCGACAAAGATCCTAACTATGAGTGGGCGCGCATGGAATTGGAGAAGACCGAGGTGCAGGAGGAAAGTCTGCGGGCGCGGCAAGCGCGAGCCTCCGTCCAGATCGCAACCTTGCGGGGACTGGCTGGACAGATGCAATCCGATGCGGTGGCACAGCAACACTTGATCCGCGGCGCCAAGGCGGACGAAGAGAACTTCCTCTTGTACCAGCGCAAGCGCGAAGAGGCACGGATCGGAGACGCGCTTGATGAGCGGCGCATTCTGAATGTGGCGGTGGTCGAGCCGCCGGTTGTGCCTGCGCTGCCCATGCACTCGATGCTGTTCTGGTTCGCAGTTTCCGTTGGACTGGCCGTGCCCGCTAGCCTGGGGGCAGGCTTCACGGCCGAATACTTCGACCCTACGATTCGGACTCCGCGCGAAGCCGGCGACCTCCTGGAAGTTCCTGTGCTCGCCTGGTTACCCCAATCTCAGAATCCGGCAGCAGGGTCGGCCATCCTGCAAATCCGCCGACAAAATACGGTGCGCCCATGATGACCCTTGGATTGATTCCCGATGCGCCGATTGCAACCGAACCGCAACGTGTAACGCCCATTCGAGAGACGACAGCCAGCCCCGCTGTTTTTCGCAGGATCTCCCTTCACGATGAGCAGATTCAGGGCCTCGTGCAACAGCTGTTCTTTCAGCAGGAGACTGCACCGGTACGGCGTGTCGGATTTGCCGCGCTCGAAGCTCAGACCGAAATCGCGCAGTTGTGTCTGGAGGTGGCGCTCGTGCTGGCGGAGACCGGCTCGCATGATGTCGGCCTGATCGATGCGCGGCTGCAATCCGCATCCTTGCAGACTGAGTTACAGATCCCCTGTTGCAATCGTCCCGATGATGCCTGGCTGATTGCGCCGCGCCTGTGGCTCGTACCGCGCCGCAGTTGGCTGGATAACAGCCCGCAGCGGATCTGGGATTCCAGCCTGGCTCGACTGAACACCACCATCGTGGAATTCGATTTCTCCATTTTGTGCCTGGACCCTGTCTCCTGGCTCACCGCCAAACTCAGTCAGACCTGCAACGGCGTGGTGATCGTTCTCACAGCCAACAAGACCAGACGGCTGGTTGCCGCGCAGATGCAAGAACAGTTGCGCCGGGCGCGCGTCCCTTTGCTTGGGACTGTCCTGGCGGAACGGCGTTTCCCGGTTCCATCGAGCCTCTATCGCAACCTGTGAATCCTATGGCTGACATGTCGCACCCACTCCGTAACGCTGCAAGCGAAGGCTGGGATTCGCCCTACGCGCGTATGGTCCCAGGAACTCCCGGCATACCTCTGGTCGCGCCCGCTCCCAATGTCCGTAAACGCGCGAACCCCGTCGTCAAGGAACCGAGGGCCATCATCGACACGTGCCAGCCGCGCCGGGCACCCGGGCGGAACTGGGCGCGCTTCCTGGTTCCTGGGCCACAGACCGGCGACCGCGTAGTGCTTTATCAGTTGACCATCCTCGACTTGCTGGTTCTCCTAGCATCCTGCCTGCTCCCGTCGGCGATCTTTCCGACCTGGAGCCTGCCGCAGTTGGCGATGCCGGTCTATGCCGTGCTTGTGATCCTGTTCGCATTCAGTGAAGGACTCTACAAGAACGTGGGAGCGCCGCTTGTCGACGAGTTCCCGATCCTGGCGAGATCGGCATTGTTCGCCATGGCCCTGGTCCTGGTCGCGGCGTGGAATGACATGCAACCGCTGGCTGCGCTCACTGCCGTCGGGACTAGCCTGGTTGGCTGGATGTTCTGGCGCCAGTTGCGAAGGACGGGATGGAACGAGCACTTCAGTGAAGCCGAACCGCGCAACGTTCTCATTGTTGGCGCAGGCCATCCCGGCCGGGCCATCGCGCGGGCGCTGCGGGAAGACCCTCTTCACCCATCCACCGTGGTCGGCTTCTTGGACGATAACGTGCCCCTTTCCCCCCAGGTCCTGGGGCGGATAGGAGACCTGGATTGGCTGGCCCGCTCGCAATTTATTGACGAGGTGATTCTCGCCGTACCCAATGACCCGGTCCTGGTACGAGAAGTTGCCGACGTCGCCTTCCGTAACCATCTGGATATTAGAGTCGTACCCGATCTGCCGCCGGGTCCGTGGCCTGACGCGGGCGTGGACCGCATTGGAGGGACTCCGGTCATCGCCCTTCATCGCGAATCTCTGCCAAGCGCGACTCTACTTCTGAAGCGTCTGTTGGACGTTGTTGGCGCGTTCGTCGGGCTCGCTCTGATCGCTCCCGTGATGGGTGTAGTGGCGCTGCTGATTCGTCTCGATTCGTCAGGATCGGTTTGGTACGCGGCGGAACGAACCGGCGCGAAAGGACGGCCCTTCCTCTGTTACAAGTTCCGCTCCATGACCACCGGTGCCGACCAGATGAAGGAGACCCTGCGCGGTCGTAATCAGAGGGAAGGACCCATCTTTAAGCTCACGGACGACCCCAGAATCACTCGTCTCGGCCGATTCTTGCGCCGCTACAGCCTCGACGAACTGCCGCAACTGTGGAATGTCCTGCGCGGGGAAATGAGCCTGGTGGGTCCGCGGCCGCACCCCGTGGATGAAGTCAACCATTACGAACTTCACCACTATCGGCGACTGGACATGAAACCAGGCATCACTGGACTTTGGCAGGTTACGGCGCGGAGCAATCCATCGTTCGATCTCAACATGCATCTCGATCTTACTTACATCGAGAACTGGACCCTGCGGCTGGACTTGCACATTCTGCTGAGGACGGTGGGAGTCTTGTTTTCACCTGATGGCGCCTGAGGTGTGTTCCGAATGAGCAGCCGAGCGACAACCTGGGAACCGGCGGTGAGCAGTCCGGGCTGGTACGCCTTCGGACTGCTTCTCCGGCCTCTCCAGTTGGGGTTGGCGTATCCCTCGGTTCTTTACCTGGCAACCATGACGGTCTTTCTGTTTCGGCCGCCCGACCTCGATTTTTATCACGCGGACCGGGTCGCCCTGGGGTTGCTCATCTTCCTGGTAGCCCTGCGATCGCTGGCGTTGCGCGACACAATCCCGTTCGTCGCAGGGCTTACATTGCCGATGCTGGGTTTGGTCTCGCTAGCTGTGCTGCGGGCTCTTCGGGAACCCTTTGACCCACAAACGTGGAGTCTGGTCGCCAGCAAATTCCTCGTGCCCCTCATTCTGCTGCATGTGGCGATTCTGGTCTTTCGTGGAACGTCCGCGCGCCGGCAATTCGAGGTTTTTGCGATCCTCGCGCTGACCTACCTGGTAATTACCGCAATCGCTTTCTTCGCGGATGCGCGCTCACTGATCTTCCCTCGGTTCATTCTCGACGAGAGCCTGGGGATCCACGCCGACCGCGCCCGCGGCCCATTCCTGCAAGCGGTTGCGAATGGAATGTCGTTGAACATACTGGGGATCCTCGCCATCGCGCTAGCGCAAAAGCAACGCAAGGTCGTGCTTCTGATCTGGCTGGCTCTGCCGGTCGCAGTGTTGGCCACCATGACCCGTGCTGTGTGGATTGCGTTTGCGGTTTCGACGATCGCTTTGGGATTTCGCTTGGGCGTTCGGCGTTTCCGAAGGGCGTGCGTGGGACTCGCTCTTGCAGGTTTAGTGGTTGGCTTGGCGATTTTTCTCACTGCCAATTCACTGGCCAAAACTATTCGCGAACGCACCGCGGAACGCGGTCCGGTAGAAGCGCGCATGGCCGTGTACGACGCAGCCTGGGACATGTTCAAGGAAAGGCCGCTCACCGGATGGACTGCTGGCGGAATGTACTCTGAACTTGCCCGCCGTATGCCGGGCTACCATCTGCGCAGCTTCTACGTGCACAACACCTACCTGTCGTTGCTGACTGAGTTCGGCGTTCCCGGCCTGGCGCTCTACGGGATTCTGTTCTTCAACCTATTCCGTCTGGGCCGAACCAGCATCGCTGTCGATGAAAGCCCAGCTGTCGCGTCTCTGCGAAGAGTCTGGCCCGTCCTGCTCTGCGTTTATCTGTTCAACGCCTTTTTCGTCGACATGGCTTACCAGTTTGTGATCGGACTGATGTTCACGGTCGCAGGCATTCTGTGCGCGTCCGAGGAGTCCCCATCATGACCACCGTCGCTTACATCGCTAATCAGTTTCCTTCGTCGATCGAGCCCTACGTGATGGATGAGATCGGTGAACTGCGCAAGCGCGGCCAGCGCGTAATCTGCTGTAGCGGCAAACGAGTGCGACCTGGTGGCCTAGGAGACCGGGAGCGCGAGTTCTGGAACGATACGCGATTTTTTCAGCCGCTTTCTGACGCCCAGCTGGTGCGGGCTGTGCGGCGCCTCGCCGCACAGCCGGATGTCTACTCGGTGTTACTGAAGCCGGTGCTGCGTGACCTCCGTGCTGCTCCGCGCCGACGCGTCCGGTCTTTCGGCCATACTCTACTCGGCGCCGCACTGGCGGAGGAGTTGGCTCCTCTCGGGGTGGAGCACATCCACGCCCATCACGGATACTTCGCCTCCTGGATGGCTTTCGTCGCTGCCCATCTTCTGGAGATCAGCTTCAGCTTCACGTTGCATGGATCAGACCTTTTGGTGCATGCGGATCTGCTCGCCGCCAAACTGAGCCATTGCCGGTTCTGCATTACCGTCTCCGACTTCAACCGCGAACACATTCTCCGAAATTTTCCTTCCACGCCCGCCTCGAAGATCATCGTGCAACGCCTGGGAGTCGATCCAGTCCCGCGGATGAACGCTCCTATGCCGAAACCCGAGCCGAGCCGATTCTGTCTTCTCTCGGTGGGGCGTCTCCACGCCGTGAAGAACTACGAGTTCCTCATCCGCGCTTGCGGAGTTTTGCGTGACGAAGGCCTGGACTTTCTCTGTTGGATCGTAGGCGAAGGGCCGGAACGGCCTGCCCTGGAGTACCTGATCGCCGATTTGCGGCTCCGGGATCGGGTTCTGCTTCTCGGCCATGTCGACCGCGCCGACCTCTCGGGTTACTACCGCTATGCCGACCTCATTGCACTCACCAGTTTGAGCGAAGGCCTACCGGTTGTCTTAATGGAAGCAATGGCGCACGAAAAGTTAGTCCTGGCGCCTGCAATTACCGGCATTCCCGAACTTGTTGAACACGGACGCACGGGTTTCCTGTACCAGTCAGGCTCAATTTCTGATTTCGTTAGTACCGTGCAGTGGATTCTCGACGGTAAAGCTTCGCTGACCGCAGTGGAGCGCGCGGCTGCGGAGAGCATTGCCCTTAATTATGACCGCCAGCGAAATCTCCGCCAGTTTGCGGAGCAGTTCCTGGCACGGATCGCGCGACCGGAGCATCTCTATGCGAGTTCTTTATTGCAACAAGTACAACTACCCGTTTAGCGGCACGGAATCGTATCTTTTCGAGCTGATCCACCGGATGGATGAGCGCGGTCACCAAACCGCCTTGTTCAGTATGGACCACGGCCGCGCTTCGTCGTTTGCCGGCCGCAGCTACCTGATTCCATATCTCGATTTCAAAGATCCACACGCCAGTTTTCTGAAAAAGGCGCGGATGGCGGCGCACGCGCTTTACTCACCGTCCGCCCGGCGCCGCATGCGCGACTGCCTCGGCGACTACGCACCCGACCTTGCCCACGTGCGTGGAATTTACCATCATCTGTCGCCATCGATTCTGTGGGAACTGAAGCGACGGGGCGTTCCGGTTCTCTATCATTTGAACGACTTTAAGGTCTTGTGTCCGAACTACAACTTTGTCGCACACGGACGAACGTGCGAACTGTGCCTGGGGGGAAATTACTTCCATGCGGTCACCGAAAACTGTCACGCCGGCCCGCGTTCCAGCGCAGTAGTTCTCGCCGCGGAAGCGTACTTGCACAGTTGGTTACGGACATACCAACGATGCGTCGATCTATTCCTTGCGCCCACCGAATTTGTACGCACTAAGCTGATCAGCGCCGGCTTTCCCGCTCGTCAGATTGAAGTCTTGCCGCATTTTCAGGCGCTGCCGGCGGAAGAACGTCTTGTTCCAGAAAAGGGTTACATCCTCTATTTTGGCCGGCTGTCAGCAGAGAAGGGTTTGGACGAACTCCTGTATGCCATGGTCCGACTGCCCCATATCCCCCTTGTCATTGCTGGAGAGGGCCCGGAGCGAGACCGACTGGAGGCGCTGGCTCGCGACCTGAAACTTACGCATGTTCTTTTTTCCGGCATGGTCGGTGGCGCGAAGCTCGAACAACTCATTGCCGGCTGCTGCTTCTCGGTATTTCCATCGAACGCCTACGAGACGCTGGGCAAATCAATTCTCGAGTCTTACGCGTGGGGACGCCCGGTGGTGGCGTCCGACCTAGGTTCACGACGGGAGATGATTGAACAAGGCGTCACCGGGCTTCTCTATCCCGCCGGCGACCTCGAACAGCTCGCTGCGGCGATTGAATTTCTCTTCAACCGTTCGAACCTGACCGCCCACATGGGAGCGGAAAGCCGCCGCCGGCTGCATGCCCGGCACGATCCGGACCGGCACTTGGACGCGTTGCTGGAAATATATTCCCGGCTGGCAGCGCGAAAACCGATGGTGGCCTCTCCCGTGATGCCCAAGCCAGCGCCGCAACCGTCCCCCCGCCGTCTGCGGGTTGCGTTCATCGGAGGCCGGGGCGTGGTCTCCAAGTACAGTGGGATCGAGTCCTACTACGAGCAGGTCGGTGCGGAACTGACGCGCATGGGACACGAAGTCACAGTCTATTGCCGGACGTACTTCACGCCTCCGATCGCAGAGCACCAAGGAATCCGCGTGCGCCGGCTGCCGACGATCCGCTCAAAACATCTGGAGACCGTGACACACACATTTTTGAGCACCCTGCACGCAATGTTCTCCGGGTACGACGTCGTCCACTATCACTGCCTGGGACCCGCGCTGTTTTCATTTCTGCCAAGGCTCGCCGGCAAGAAAACGGTGGTGACCGTGCAGGGGCTCGACTGGCAGCGCCGCAAATGGGGACGGATCGCGTCCCGGGTGCTGCGCTGGGGTGAGGCGGCAGCCATCACTCTTCCCCACGCAACCATGGTGGTCTCGCAAACCCTACAGCGCTATTACTGGGGAAGGTATGGTCGCTCAACTTTTTACATTCCCAATGGCGCCAGCCTCAGGGCCAAGCGACCTCCCAAGCGGCTTGGGGAGTGGAGTCTGACTCCCGACAATTACGTCCTCTACCTGGGAAGATTTTCGCCCGAGAAAAATTGTCATCTGCTGATCGACGCCTTCGAGGACATTCCGACCGGGATGAAGCTCGTCCTGGCGGGCGGATCGAGCCATTCCGACGAGTATGTAGAAAGGTTGCGACGCCATGAATCGGAGCGGGTTCGCCTGTTGCCCTGGGTCTCGGGCGAAGATCTGGACGAACTGATGTCGAACGCGGCGGTGTTCGTGCTACCCTCCGACATCGAAGGCTTGTCGCTCGCCCTGTTGGATGCGATGGCGGCAGGAGTCTGCACTCTGACCAGCGATATCCCAGAAAACCAGGAAATCATTGCCGGGGCTGGCTTTACGTTCAAGCGTGGAGACCGATCGGATCTTACACGCGTGCTGGACCTTCTGATCCGCAATCCTGCGCTGCGACTGCAAATGGCGGCCAAAGGTAAAGAGCAGATCCAAGAGAAATACCTCTGGCCCGAGATCGCGCGCTCCGTCGAAAAGGCTTACTACGAGATATTGGAAAGGGATCGCCCGGCGGACGCATTCATGGCGAGCACCAGACGGGGATCCTCGGCAGCGTAGAAAGACTAAGTCCTCCTGCTTCCGCAAGCGGGGACGACATTGCCATCGGGCCTCAATTAGAATCGGGGGCAGCCTGCTGCTTCGCGCGGGGCGAATACTCTGGCATGGAAGATCTGATTCTCGTTACCGGCGGCGCCGGCTTCATTGGCTCGAATTTTGTCCAGCAATGGATCGCGGAGGAATCCTCCTGCGTTCTTAATCTCGACAAGCTCACCTACGCCGGTAATCTGCACAACCTCCAGTCGGTCGAAACCCACCCGCGGTATCGCTTCCAGCAAGGCGATATTGTGGATCGTGAAGTAGTGCGCAATTTGCTTGCTCGCGAGCGGCCCCGCGCAATCGTCCATTTCGCCGCCGAGAGTCACGTCGATCGCTCCATCCACGGGCCCGACGATTTCATCCGCACCAACGTCAACGGAACTTTCAGCCTGCTCGAAGAAGCACGAGCTTATTGGTCTTCTTTAAACGAGAGCGAGCGCTCCACGTTTCGTTTCCTGCACGTTTCGACCGACGAAGTGTACGGATCACTTGGCCCCAGCGACGCGGCTTTTTGCGAGACGACGCTGTACGCGCCCAACAGCCCGTACTCCGCGTCCAAGGCGGCTTCCGATCATCTGGTGCGCGCGTATCATCACACTTACAAATTGCCGGTCCTGACGACCAATTGTTCCAATAACTATGGACCGTACCAGTTTCCCGAAAAACTGATCCCGCTCATGATCCTGAACGCGTGCCAGGGAAAACCACTTCCCGTATATGGCGACGGACAAAATGTGCGCGACTGGCTGTACGTGGAAGATCACTGCCGAGCGATTCGGTCAGTTCTAGCAGGCGGCCGCGTGGGAGAGACCTATTGCATCGGCGGCACCAACGAGCAGAAGAATCTCTACATTGTGGAGACGCTCTGCCGACTGCTGGACGAACTGCGGCCCAACGACCCGGTCGTTCCCCACCGCCAACTCGTGACTTTCGTCCAAGACCGTGCCGGCCACGACCGCCGTTACGCTATGGACACAAGGAAAATCGCACGCGAACTGAACTGGCATCCCCGGGAAACGTTCGAGAGCGGGATCGGAAAGACTGTGCGCTGGTATCTTGAACACGAAGACTGGGTGCAAGACGTGACCAGCGGCGGCTATCGTCAGTGGATGACGAAGCAGTACGCCACCGAACGCTGAAAGATCATGAGCAAACCAAACCAGCCAGACTACAAAGGCATCATCCTCGCAGGAGGCTCGGGGACGCGTCTGTATCCCGTGACCCACGCGGTCGCGAAGAGCCTGTTGCCCGTCTACGACAAGCCGATGGTGTACTACCCGCTCTCCACGCTCATGTTGGCCGGCATACGCGACATTCTGGTCATTTCAACGCCGGAGGACGTCCCGCGCTTCGAGCACTTGCTGGGCGATGGCTCGCGCTACGGAATTCGCCTGAAATACCTGCCGCAGCCCAAGCCGGAAGGCATCGCGCAGGCGTTTCTGATCGGCCGCGAGTTCATCGGCTCCAGTGGATGTGCACTCGTGCTCGGCGACAATATTTTTTACGGACACGATCTGGTGAAGGAATTGCGCGAAGCGACAGCAGAAAAAAAAGGCGCGCGCGTGTTTGCATATCCGGTGAACGATCCTGAGCGTTATGGCGTGGTGGAGTTTGGCGAGCACGGTAAGGCGCTCAGCGTGGAGGAAAAGCCCAAGCAGCCGAAGTCTCGTTATGCGGTCACGGGACTGTATTTCTACGACAACCAAGTCGTGAACATCGCCGCGAATCTTAAGCCGTCGGCACGCAGCGAACTCGAGATCACCGACGTAAACCGGGAGTATCTCAAGCGCGGTCAACTCCATGTATGCGTGATGGGTCGCGGGATGGCGTGGCTTGACACCGGCACGCATGAGGCCCTGATGGAAGCCGCGTTGTTCATTCAGACTCTGGAAAAACGCCAGGGCCTGATGGTTGCGTGTCCGGAAGAGATCGCCTACCGCTCCGGTTACATTTCGGCGGAGCAGGTGGAAGCGCAGGCTCTGCCGATGCGAAACAACGGCTACGGTGCCTACCTCTTACAGATGCTGCGAGAACGAGTGTTCTGAGATGGAATTGGATTCCGTCCCCCACGCATGAAGAAAATCGAAACCAGTCTCGCCGGAGTCCTGCTTCTCGAGCCGCGCGTATTCGGCGACGAGCGCGGCTTCTTCCTGGAGAGCTACAGCGAGCGAGCGTTCGCGGAGCTCGGCATCCGCGATCATTTCGTGCAGGACAATCATTCTTACTCCGCGAGGAATGTCATTCGTGGTCTGCACTACCAGATCGGTCAACCGCAAGGGAAGCTGGTGCGCGTTGTAACCGGCGAGATTTTGGACGTTGCCCTCGACCTTCGCCGCAGTTCTCCGACTTTCGGGAAGTGGCGGTCGTTTATGCTTTCCGGCGATAACAAACGAATGCTGTGGATCCCTCCAGGATTCGCTCACGGGTTCCGCGTCGTGTCGGAAGGGGCCCACTTACTTTACAAGGCGACAGGTTTTTACGCTCCCGAACAAGAGCGCACGGTGGCCTGGAACGATTCGCAACTGAAGATTGATTGGCAACTCGACGGAGAGCCGATTGTCTCGTCCAAGGATCAGCGCGCCGCATCGTTCGCGGAATGCGAGAAGTTCGAGTAGGTGACTACCGCAAACGAAAATCAACACTAATCGTGGTTGCAACCTCGACCGGCCGTCCCTCCACGCGATAGGGCGTGTATCTCCAGGACTGTACGGCATCTAAAGCAGATTGAGACAGCAACTCGGGACCGGCAACCGGTCGCGAGTGTTTCACCGTTCCATCAGGCGCGATGACCGCGTCGAGGACCACGAATCCCTGAATTCCCGCTTGGCGCGCGGCGTCTGGGTAGGCCGGTTCGACCTTGTAGATAATTTGGCGGTCCATTATTTCTGGAGGTACTCGCAGAGGCTGACCTGGCTGCGCTTCCGAAATCAGGGATGTGTCTCCCTCCAGATCACTCCACGCTTTTTGCCATTGCCACCATCCAAAAACGGCGAGTGCAGCCATCAGCACAATCAGCACAATCAAGCGGCGTCGAGCGTGGAGCCAACGCGCGCGCTTTTGTTTGTCGGGCACAGCGGCCATGAGCGGCGGATCGGGAGAAACGATTTCAGTCTCTCCGGAATTCGCTGGAACAGAATGTGAATTCACCGAAGACCAGTAACGAATCTTTTCCCGCTGTTCGACCGTCAATCCCACAAACTGAAGTCCGCAGCGTAGCCGTTCCTGATACCGAACCTGCGCACGAGCACGGACCGGCAAGCCAACATTCGGGAGGCGCAATTCGATCGCGACCGCCTGACCCGCGATCAGTTCTCCCGCCACCACCGCACCTAGACCGGCCTCGCTCAAATCGCAACAGCGCCCCGGCATGTTGTTGGGAATTCCCGATCGCAACACAATTACGTCCAGCGCGACGTCGATTGGGTACCGCGGAGAGTTTCGGCGCGAAGCCGAATCAAACGCCGACGCTAACGAGGGAGCTGCCATACGAAAGCCTCCACCAGATCGTGCGAATCCGTCTTCCGGCTGGTCGACGAGGTAGTGGCGTGAGAGTGCACGAATTATATCGGAACACGGAACGGATGTTGCGATGAAAAAGTAGGCTTCCCGATTTGGAATCGGCCGTATAACAATCTGGTTGCGTTATTCCAGATCCCGCCAGTTCTTCCCGACTCCGATCTCTACCAGCAGCGGGACCTCCAGTGCAGACGCATTCTCCATTCGCTCGCGAACGAGTCGCTTCATGCCGTCCACTTCACCCTCGGGAACCTCGAACACCAGTTCGTCGTGGACTTGCAAAGTCATCCGCGATTTCAGGCCACGTTCCTGAATTTCTTCGTCGATCCGGATCATCGCCAGCTTGATCAGGTCCGCCGCGGTTCCCTGCAACGGAGTGTTGACGGCTGTGCGCTCGGCAAAGCCGCGCTGGTTCGGGTTTCTGCTGTTGATGTCCGGTATTGGACGGATTCGTCCGAACAGCGTTTTTACCTTTCCGTCGCGGCGGGCTTGATCGAGCGTGGCATCGATAAAGGCGCGCACGCCGGAATACTTTTCGAAATACGCATCGATGAATTTTCGCGCCTCGCTCGGCTCGATTCCCAATTGCTGCGACAATCCGAACGGCGAGAGCCCATATACGATCCCGAAGTTCACAACCTTCGCAGCACGGCGGTGCTCGGACGTAACCATCAGCGGCGGCACTCCGAATACCTGGGACGCGGTTAGAGTATGGATGTCATCGCCGCGCCGGAACGCCTCAACCAGCAATTTGTCCTTCGAAAAATGCGCCAGGAGCCGCAATTCAATCTGCGAATAGTCGGCGGCCAGCAGAACGTGTCCCGGCTCGGCGGTGAACGCCGCGCGAATCTCCCGCCCGAGTTCCGTGCGGATCGGAATGTTTTGCAGATTCGGATTGGTCGAAGACAACCGGCCCGTGGCCGTACCGGTTTGTCCAAAAGTCGTATGCAGGCGACCACTGCTGCCACGAATCAGCGCCGGCAGCGCGTCCACATAGGTGGACTTCAGTTTCGTCAACTGCCGGTAATCCAGCACCAGCCGCGGGACTTCGTGCTCCTCCGCCAGTCCCTCAAGCACATCCACGGCGGTAGAAATCTTTTTGCCCTTGCCATACTTGACCGGGATAGGCAGACCCAGTTTGTTAAAGAGCACATCGCCTAATTGCCTGGGCGAATTGATATTGAAATCCATGCCACAGCGTTGATAAATATCCTGCGCCTTAGCCTCGATCTCGCGCTCCAGCTTGGTCGACATCCGCGAGAGTGCTGCGGTGTCGATCTTCACGCCTGCATCTTCCATACGCTCGAGCACCGGCACTAAGGGCACATCGATGTCGTCATAAACCGAGAGTAGGCCTTCATCCTCGACATCTTTACGAAGCGCGACCGCGAGCCTACCCGTCAGATCGGCTGCTTCCGCCAGATTCCCACTCATCTTCAGATTGAACCTTCGCAGGGCGGCTTCGGGTAGCGCATGGGATGAGTACGTAGGATTCAGCAGGTAGGAATATAGCATCGGATCATGCCGCACACCGGCGAGAGCGATCCCCT
>Ga0137409_10001835_pt1 | contig 22849 bp, 26 predicted proteins | sample CZODoug1_16funga_FD_122059 | JGI IMG/M metagenome (GOLD analysis project Ga0137409, IMG submission 122059) | Vadose zone soil fungal communities from Angelo Coast Range Reserve, California, USA - CZODoug1_16fungal (Hybrid Assembly) | ecosystem: Environmental > Terrestrial > Soil > Vadose zone...
TCGAACGGCGCCGGCGTGAGCGCGGGGTTGGTGGTGAACGAGGTGGCGGTGAGGAGCAGCGTGTAGCCGTCGGCGGGCGACTTCGCGACCGCGTCCGCGCCGATGTTGCCGGTCGCGCCGGGCTTGTTGTCGACCACCGCTGCCGCTTTCGTGCGCTCGGCGAGCTTCGGACCGAGCACGCGCGCGAGGATGTCGGCGCCGGTTCCCGGGGTGTACGGCACGACGAGATGGATCGGCCGCGCGGGCCAGGTTTCCTGGGCGGCTGCGGTTCCGGCGAGAAGAACGAGAGAGAGAACCGCGAGGCTGCGCATGACGCGCTGATTATAATCAGCCGTGTTCGACACAGAAGTGCTCATCGTCGGCGCCGGCCCGGTCGGCCTCACGCTCGCCGTCGATCTCGGGCAGAGAGGCGTGCGCTGCACGCTCGTCGAGCGCAAGGACGCGCCGCAGTTCCTGCCGAAGATGGAGCGCTGCAACGCGCGCACCATGGAAATCTATCGCCGCATGGGTCTCGCGGACAAGGTGCGCGCCGCGGGCCTGCGCGCCGACGTGCCGATGGACGTCTACATCGTCACCGCGCTCAACCAGCCGCCGCTGGTCCGTCATCAATATCCCTCGGTCGCCGAGGCGAAACGCGCCATCGACGCCTGCAGCGACGGCTCGATGCCGCTCGAGCCCTATCAGCTCATCTCGCAGTACACGCTCGAGCCGCTGCTGAAGAAGGAGGCTGAGGCGCTGCCGAGCGTCAGCGTGCGCTACGGGTGCGAGCTGGAATCATTCGTGCAGGACAAGGACGGTGTTACAGCAAAGGTTTCCAGCGGCGAAACAAGAGCGAAGTATCTCGTGGGTTGCGATGGCGGAAACAGCGTTGTCCGCAAGCAGCTCGGCATCGCGATGCAGGGCGAGAACCTGAGCGAGCTGCGCCAGGCGCTGTACCGCTGCGACGAGCTGTTCGACCGCATCCCGATCACAGGCAAGGATGGAAAGGCCGGGCCCGGGCACGGCCGCCACTACCACGTCGCCGACGAGCGCTGGCGCTTCCTCATCATGCAGGACTCGACGCGGCACTGGACGCTGCACGCGGTGGTGGACGACGACGCGGAGATGGCGCGCCAGTTCGAGCTCACCGTCGGCGTGCCGGTGAAGTACGAGATGCTCTACGTCGGCAAGTGGCGGCAGAACCTGCTGCTCGCCGAGCGCTATGGAAGCGGGCGCGTGTTCCTCGCGGGCGACGCGGTGCACCTCGTGATCCCCACCGGCGGCCTGGGCATGAACAGCGGCGTCGGCGACGCCACCGACCTCGGCTGGAAACTCGCCGCCGTGCTGCGTGGCTGGGGCGGCCCGAATCTGCTCGCGTCCTACGAAATCGAGCGCCGCCAGGTCGGCGAGCGCAACGTTGGCGCGTCGCGCTACGCCTCTCTCGGCCGGCGCAAGTGGCGCGGCCTGTGGCGCGACCTGCCCGAGCTGGCGCGTGTCGCCGAGGTCGAGCAGCGGAAGAGCAACGAGATGATCGGCGCCGAGCTCGGCTACCGCTACGCCGGCTCGCCGATCCTCTGCGAGGAGGCCCTCAGTTCCGGACCAGCGCCGGAGGACGATTTCCGCCGCTACGTGCCGAGCACCTGGCCGGGCTCGCGGCTGCCGCACGTCTGGCTGGAGGGTCATGTCGCGGTGCAAGATCGCATCGGGCCCGGTTACACCTTGCTGCGCCTGGGGCGGAGCCGCGAGGAAGTTTCAAACTTTGAAAAAGCCTTCGCGGCGCTCGGCGCGCCCTTCCGCGTGCTCGACGTCCCGGACAGCGCGGCGCGCGACGTCTATGGCTTTGATCTCATTCTGGTACGGCCCGACCTGCACGTCGTCTGGCGCGGCAACCGCGTCCCCGAGCCGCTCGGCAATATTCACCTGCTCGCGACAGGCCATTTCCCCAGCCAAAAGGCATAATCCGCGCGGGGGGATTCCACATGACGAACGTCAGATCGTGGCAGTTCTGGGTCATCGTTGGCCTGGCTCTCGCAACCATGGCTTGCGCCGGACGGAGCGAGCGGCGTCAGGAAGCGCGGGAGGCGAAGGCGGAGCGCGCGGAGCAGAAGCGAGCAGAGCGCGCGGAGCGCAACGAGCAGAAGCGGGCGCAACGCGAAGGGCGGACGGCCGAGCCGGCCTCGCCGCCGGCCCAGTCTGCCGCACCAGCTGTGGCATTCACGCCGATCAGCACCGCGCCCACGCCGGCGGCCGCAGTCGCCGATTCCAAGGTCGTGTTCCTGCGCGCCACCAACTTCGGCGGCGCGATCGCCGCATCGGTATTCGACGTAACCGAAGCGGGCGCCCCGAAGTTCATCGGCATCATCAACCGCGGCAACAAGCTCGCTTACCCGGTCAAGCCGGGCCTCTACACCTTCATGGTGGTGAGCGAAGCGGCGGACTTCATGCAGGCCACCGTGATCAGCGGCAGGACCTACTACGCGCTGGTCACGCCGCGAATGGGTGTCTGGAAGGCCCGCTTCTCGTTCAAGCCCGTGCGCGGCGATGAGCTCGAAGGCAGTCAGTTCGCGGCCTGGGATCGCGGCACCAGACTGGTCGCGAACACGCCGAAGACGCACGCCTGGGCGAAGGACAACGCCGCCGACATCGCCGACAAGCGCGACCGCTATTTGCCGGAGTGGAGCAGCAAGCCTGCCTCGGATCGCGCCGCGCAGACGCTCAACGCCGAGGACGGGCGCTGACCAGCGCGGGCCGATGACGAACCTCGCATCGTGGCGGTTCTGGATCATCATCGCCCTCGCGCTCGCCACCATCGCCTGCGCCGGACGGCGCGAGCGGCGCGAGCAGGCGAGGGAAGAGCGGCGAGAGCGGGCTGAGCAAAGGCGCGCCGAGCGCGCCGAGATGCTCGAGCAGAGGAGGGCGCAGCGCGAGCAGCCGCGTGCTGTTGAGGCCGCGGCCCCACCGCCACCGTCGGTGCCCGTCGCGATCGTGGCGCCGCCACCGCCGCCTGCCGCGCCAGCAGCCGCCGCCGACCCGGGATCGCGAGTCGTGTTCATGCGTGTCAGCAGGCAGACCAGCGGCACCGAAGCCACGCTGTTCGACGTGACCGAGCCCGGTGAGCCGAAATTCATCGGCGTGGTCAACAGTGCCAGCAAGCTTTCCTATTCGCTGATGCCGGGTCTCTACACGTTCATGGTGGTCGGAGAGACGGCCGAGTTCATGCAGGCCACGGTCAATGGCGGGAAAACCTACTACGCGCTGGTCATCCCGAAATCCGGGGCGACGCGCTTCGCCGTCGAGCCGGTGCGGCGCCAGGAGATCGGCGGCAAGGAGTTCCAGAGCTGGGATCGCGGCACCAAGCAAATGCCCGCCGCTGCCCAGCCGCGCGCCTACAACGCCAGCGATGTCGCCGAGAAGCGCGTTCGCCATTGGCAGGACTGGAGCAAGAAGACCGAGGCGCAGCGCGCGGAGTTGACGATCAACGCCGAGGACGGGCGATAATTCGGGGATGACGCCCGAAACCCAGGACTTCCTGAAGAACTGCTGGTACGTAGCGGCCTGGGACTACGAGCTGATCGACCGCAAGCTGCTGGCGCGCACGATCCTCGAGCAGCCGCTCGTGATCTACAAGGGCGACAGCGGCAAGCCGGTGGCGCTCGACAACCGCTGCGCGCACCGCGGCGCGAAACTCTCGAACGGGCGGCTCGAGGGCGACTGCGTGCGCTGCATGTACCACGGCCTCAAGTTCGACCCCTCGGGGAAATGCGTGCAGATCCCCGGGCAGGACAACATCCCGCCGAAGCTCGGCGTGCGCAGCTATCCCGTGGTCGAGCGCGACCACCTGGTGTGGATCTGGCCGGGCGACCCGGCGCTCGCCGACCCGGCGAAGATCCTCGACTTTCCGTACTTGCGTGATCCGAACTGGCGCGGCAAGCCGGACTACATGCACTACGACGCGAACTATCTGCTGATCGTCGACAACCTCTCCGATTTCGCGCACCTCGCTTTCGTCCACACCAAGACGCTCGGCGGCTCGGAGGAATACGCCTACAAGTCGAAGCCGACCGCGATCGAGCGCCTCGAGGACGGCTTCCGCGTCGAGCGCTGGCACATGAACGCCGATTCGCCGCCGTTCCACAAGAAAGTGGTGCGCGAGGCCGGCAAAGTGGACCGGCGCAATATCGCGCGCATGCACGTACCGGGGATCTTCTTCATGGAGACCCTGTTCTCGCCCGCCGGCAGCGGCGCGGACAAGGGCAACCTGAAAGAGGCGAAGCAGTACCGCAACTGCCAGTTCTTCACGCCGGAGACCCGCAAGTCGACGCACTTCTTCTGGGACTACCTGCACGACTACGACCTGCAGGATCCGACCATCGCCCAGTCGCTGAACAAGAGCATGATCGAGGGCTTCCTCGAGGACAAGTTCATCATCGAAGGCCAGCAAGAGGTGCTCGATGCCGATCCGGACTTCAAGATGAACGGCATCATCGCCGACGCGCCGCTGGCGCATTTCCGCCGCACGCTCGGCAAGCTGATCGACGCGGAGCGGCAATCACTGCGATCGGTGGCGGCATGAGGATTCTTCTTCCGCTTCTCTTTCTCGCCGGCTGTTCGACCACCTGGGACCCGCACGCGCCCAGCACGATCGTCGCGCCGGAAACCGGCGGCGAAGTCACCGTCAAGCACGGCCAGCGCCTGCAGGTGAAGTTGCCCGCGGCAGGCCAAGGCATGGAATGGCGCACGCGCGAGCCGATGACGATGGTCGTGCTGGCCGAGGCCGCTCCCGAGCGCGATGGCCGGCGCATGACGCCGCTACGCTCCGGCAAGGAAACGCTGCGCTTCGAGGAGTTGCCGGAGCGCGGCGAAGGCGCCGCGCAGCGCGCCGTCTCTTACGAGGTCACCGTCCCGTGAACATCGAGAAGATCACCGTGCGCGTTACCTCCACCGGCCAGACGATGGAGGTCGTGGTCTACTCCAAGCGCCCCACGGGCATCACGGTGGTGCTGGGCGAGGGCGTGCACAACATGAAGTGCGAGCTGTCGCCGACGCGCAACCAGCTCGCCTACGCCGGCACCATCGCGGGACGCGAGATCGTCTACGAGCGCAGTTGCGCGCAGGTCCAGGCCGACATCGACAAGCTGAATCCGGCGCTGAAGAAATCGCGCTGAGGCGGCGGTGCGCATCATCGCCATCGAGGAGCATTTCATCACGCCGATGTACCGCGAGAAGGTCTCGGCGAACGAGTTCCGCAACTTTTATCTCTCCTCGCGCGGCGCCGCGATGGGCCACGACATCATCGAGGAGAACCTCGACCTCGGCGCGAAGCGCATCGCGCACATGGACGCCGCCGGCGTCGACGTGCAGGTGCTGTCCTTCGGTTCCCCGGGACCGCAAGCATTTCCTGCCGATATCGCCGTGCCGATGGCGCGCGACGCGAACGACCGACTGCACGAAGCGACGAAGAAGTACCCCGGCCGCTTCTACGGTTTCGCCGCGCTGCCGACCGCCGACCCCGAGAAGGCCGCGCAGGAGCTCGAGCGTTGCGTAACGAAGCTCGGTTTCAAAGGCGCGATGCTTCACGGTCATCAGCAGGGGGAGTTTCTCGACGCGCCGAAGTATCGTCCTGTCTTTCGCGCCGCGGAAAAACTGCAAGTGCCGATCTATCTGCACCCGGCGCTGCCGCATCCGATGGCGGTGAAGGCGTACTTCGAGGGCTACGAGGAGCTGGCGCGCGCGCCGTGGGGCTTCGCGGTGGATACGAGCTGCCATTTCCTACGCCTGGTGTTCTCGGGGGTGTTCGACGACTGCCCGAAGCTGAAGATCATCCTCGGGCACCTCGGCGAGGGCATCCCGTTCGCCATGCACCGGCTCGACACCCACGCGCGCGCAGCCGCGGAACGCCGTGGCCTGAAGAAGGCGCCGATCGACTACCTCCGGGAGAACCTGGTCGTGACGACGAGCGGCAACTGGTACGAGCCGGCGTTCGTCTGCACGCTGCTCGCGATGGGTATCGACAACATGCTGTTCGCCATCGACTGGCCCTACGAGTCGAACAAGGTCGGCATGGAGTTCTTCAACAAGCTGTCGCTCAACGACACCGACAAGCACAAGCTCGCGCACGGCAACGCCGAAAAGCTGCTGAAGCTCTAGGCGCCGAGCTGGCGCGCGAGGTCGAGAAAGTCCGAGGCGGTGTAGTCGAACTTCGCGCCTGCGGGAGGTGGCACGAGCGGCTTCGGCCCGTGCTCGAGCGGCCGCGGCACGTAGGCGGTCCTGAGGCCGGCGCGCTGCGCGCCGAGAAGGTCGTCGGGATGCGCCGCCACCAGCATGGTCTCGTCGTTGGCGGCACCCAGCAGGCGCGCGGCCATCTGGTAGACGTCAGGGTCCGGCTTGTATTTGTGGATGAGCTCGCCCGAAAGCACGGTGTCCCATGGCAGGCCGGCGTTCTTCGCCATGTCGACGAGGAGCGAGACATTGCCGTTCGAGAGCGTCGCGACGACGTAGCGCGTCTTCAGGCGGTTGAGGCCCGGCACCGAATCGGGCCAGGGCATGAGCCGATGCCACGCGAAGTTGAAATGCCGGATCTCTTCCTCGGAAAGACGAAGGTCGAACTTCGGCAGCAGCTCGTCGAGGATGGACCGATGCAGTGTGTCGATGTTCGCCCACGTGCCCTTTGCGGTGCGGTTCATCGCCGGGCGGTAGCCGGCGCGCCAGGCGTCGGCGAACGCTGCCCAGTCAACCTTCAGGTTCTTGGCGCGGCCGAGGAGCTCGCCTTCGCGGATGATGGACGTGCGCCAGTCGACGACCGTGCCGAAGACATCGAAAACCAGGGCACGGATCATCCGCGAATGGACGGCGTCCAGGGCTTCTCCGCCCAAGCCACGCCGACGCGCGCGACCTGGGCGTCGATGAGGTAGGGCTTGCCGGCGGCGGCGGCGCTCTTCCGCGCGCGGCCGAGCGCAGCGCGCAATTCTTCGGGTGAATTCGCCACCTCGGCGTCGACGCCGAAGCCCTTGGCGATCAGCGCCATGTTCATGTCGGGATTGCCGAGGTAGTCGTGGAAGAAGTGGCCGGTCTCGATCATGCGGCCGCCCGGCACCTTCTCGATTACGCGGCTGTGCGGGCCGCTGTAGGCGTGGTTGTTATAGACCACGGTGATCACCGGCAGTCCGAGGCGCGCCATGTTCCAGAGCGCCGTCGGCCCGAAGACGAACGAACCGTCGCCGACCAGGCAGATGACCTGGCGGTTCGGCCGCGCGAGCTTCACCCCCGCCGCGGTGCCGACGCCCGAGCCGAGGTGCGCGCCGTAGTAGAAGAACAGGTCGCGGCCGCCGTCGGGGTTGAAGTCGAAGCCGTGCAGGACGACCGAGCCCGCTTCGTGGACGATGATCGCGTCCTTGTCGGCGAACTGCGCGACTTCGCGCGTGACGCGGTCGGCGAGCATCGGCGCGCGGTTCCAGTCGGGGTTCTTCACCACCAGGTTGCGGAGGGTCGCGGCCTTGTCGTGGAACGCGCGTACTTCCGCGGCCCTTGTTTTGTATCTGTCTTTTAAAGAACCGGTTAACAACTGCTCGACGGCGGCGGTCAGGTCGTCGAGTCCATGCGCGACATCGGCGACCAGCGGCACCTCGGTAAGCATGACGTTGCCCATGCTGCCGCTGTCGATGCGCAGGTCGATGAACTTCGCGCCGCGGCCGACGATCGGCTGCGGGCTGTTGTGCTGCAGCTTGTTGCCGACGTTGATCACGACGTCCGGGTTCTTCGGGTAGTCGAGCGAATTGAGCCGCGCCGCCGGCGGCGTGCCGATCCAGAGCGGATGCGCTTCCGGGAAGTTGACGAACATCTGCCGCGCCTGCGTCACCGGCATGCCGAGCAGCTCGGCGAGCTTCGCCGCCTTCGCCGACGCCTTCGCGCCGTAGATCTCGTCGCCGACGATCATCAGCGGCATCTTCGCTTCGACCAGCAGCTTCGCCGCGCGCTCCACCTCGGCCGGGTTCGGCCGCACGCGCATGCGCGGATCGACCTTGCTCTGCAGGATCACTTCGGTCTTGACGCGCTCGTCGTTGAGGTCCGAATGCCACGAGGCGTAAGTCGGGCCGTACGGCGGCGTCCATGCCGCCTTGAAGGCGCGGCGGACGGTCTCGGGGATCATCTCCGCCTTGCGCGCCAGCCATGAATACTTGGTCAGCGGCTGGACGAGCTGCTCCTGGTTCGCCACTTCCTCGAAGCCGTCGCGCCCGGCGCGGCCGGTCTGGTCGGTGCGATAGCTGTAGAAGACGAGCGGCGTCTGCTCCTTGTAGGCGTTGAACATCTGCCCCATCGCGTTCATCAGGCCGACCGAGGCCGCCTGCATGACGATGGTCGGCTCGCCCGACGCTTTGACGTAGCCTGCCGCCATCGCCGCGCCCGGTCCTTCATGCGGCGTGAGGATGTACTTGAGCTGCGGCCGGTCGACGAGCGCCTCGTAGAAATGCGCGTCTTCGCTCGCCGAGTTGCCGAACACGTACTTCACGCCCGAGGCGATGAGCTGCTCGGCGAAACACAGGCCGCCGGTGCCTTCGACGATCTTCACACCCTCGATGCCCTGCGCGTGCGCGACCGGCACCAGCGACTCGAGGATCTCCTTCGCCGCACCGAGCGACACGCCGGCGGTGGTCATTCCCTTGAGGAAGGCCCGTCGGGAGATCGAATGGCCCAGGTAGCGGGCGACGAGGTCTCTCATTTGGAGTAGGTCTTGCCCAGGTAATCGGCCATCGCCTTGATGTCCTCTTCGGTCCAGAGCGCGCCACGGCCGACCATACGGAAGATCGTGCTCTCCCAGCCGCGCCGGTCCTGGCGGTGGTCCATCCACATGCCAGGCGTGTGGCACTGGAAGCACTTGTTGAGCAATACCTCTTTGCCCGGCGCATCGGGGAAGCCGACGGCGGCGGGCGGCTTGCCGCGCTGCGCGAGCGCCGGCGCCGACGCGCTAAGCAGCGCGATCAGAATCAACGAGCGGTACATGGTCGTATTCACCGATGACTTGCATCCTTGAGCGCTTCCATGTCATCGCCCTTTCGTGAGCTCGACGCCGTCGACCACCATCTTCCAGCGTCCGTCTTGTTGCTGGAAGGGCGGCTTGGAGACCTCGAACGTGGTCGTGAGGTAGGGAATGCCGACGACGAAGTTGTTGCCCTCGAACTTCTGGATCGGGCCATCCACACTCGTCGTGCTGCTGCCCTTCACGCGCTTGTAGGCGACGCGGCCTTCCTGCGTGATGACGATCGCCATCGACGCCGACTGCCATTCGCCGACATAGGTGGCCTTTTCCGGCGGCACCGGCTTGCCGCAGCCGGCGAGCAGCGCAATCAGGCCGAGAACGAGCCAGCGAGCGTTCTTCATGGAACCTCCGGATTGCTACTGTGCCATTACCAGGTCGGCGAGGCGATCCGGATTCGCAAGCAGCGCTTCGCTATCGCCCTGGTGGACGATTTTGCCGCGGCGCATCACGAGCGCGGTCTTCGTCACCTGCAGGGCGAGCTTGGCGTGCTGCTCGACCAGGACTACCGCCAGGGAATCCTCGGAAATGAGGCGCTTGAGCGCTTTCAGGAGCATCTCGACGATGATCGGCGCCAGGCCCTCGAGCGGCTCGTCCATGAGGAGCAGGGTCGGATTGCCCACCAGGGCGCGGCCGATCGCCAGCATCTGCTGTTCGCCGCCCGAGATCTGGTTGCCGCGGTGGTGGCGGCGCTCGGCGAGGCGGGGGAAGAGGTCGTAGACGCGCTCCAGCGTCCAGCGTCCCGGCCGTGCAGCGACGGTGAGGTTCTCCTCGACGCTGAGCGAGGGAAAGATCAGGCGGTCCTGCGGAACATAGCCGATGCCGCTGCGTGCACGCTCGTACACCGGATCCTTCTCGATTCTCCTCTCGAGAAACTTCACTTCTCCGGAATGGAATGTGGTGTGCCCCATGATGGTGGCGAGCAGCGTCGTCTTGCCGACGCCGTTCCGGCCCAGGACCGCGAGCGAGCCGCGCTCGGGCAGGGTAAAGGTCACGTCCTCGAGAACGATGGTCTCCCCATAGCCGGCGCGAACGCCCGAGAGTTGCAGAGCGTCAGCCATGCGTCGCCTCGCCGAGATAGACGTCGCGCACGCGCTTGTCGCCGGCAATCTCGCTCGGCGTGCCCTCGACCAGCACCTGGCCCTGCACCAGCACGGTGATGCGCTGCGCGAAGCGGAACACGAGATCCATGTCGTGCTCGATGATCAGCACGGCGATGTCGGAGGAGAGCTTCTCGAGCTGCTGCAGCACCTTGCCGGAGTCGTGCGACGGTACGCCCGCGGCCGGCTCGTCGAGGAGCAGCACCTTGGGCTTGAGACCCAGCGTCACCGCGATCTCGAGCAGCCGCTGCTTGCCGTAGGGCAGGTCCTGCGCCGCGGTGGCGGCGTCATCGGCCAGGCCGAGCACGGCCAGCAGATCCATGCCTTCGTCCTTGATCTCCTGATGGCGACTCGCGGCTTTCCACATGCGCTTCGCAACGCCTTGACGCTCCGCAATGGCCAGAGCGACGTTGTCGAGCACCGGCAGGCTGCGGAACAGCGTCGTGATCTGGAAGGTGCGTCCGAGACCGAGCTTGACGCGCGCGGCCTGACTGGTTTTTGTTACTTCTTCATTGTTTAAGAAAATCTTTCCCGATGTTGGCGCTATCGCGCCAGTCAGCATGTTGACGAAGGTCGTCTTGCCGGCGCCGTTCGGGCCGATCAGCGCATGACGCGCTCCCGCCTCGAGGCGGAAGTCGATGTTGTCGGCGACCGTCAGCGCGCCGAAGCTTCTGCAGAGCTTTTCGGTTTGGAGTGCGAGAGCCATTTGATCCGTAGTTGATCGACGATGCCGAGGACGCCGCCGCGCGCGAACAGCACGACCACGATCAGTAGCACGCCGATGCCGAAATACCAGTACTCGGGGTACTGCTTGGCGAGGTAATCCTGTGCGATCAGGTAGACGACCGGGCCGACGAAGGCGCCGTAGAGCCGGCCGACGCCGCCCAGGATCAGCATCACCAGGATGTCGCCCGAAGGTTCGAGGCCGAGCACGTTCAGGCCGACGAACTGGTTCACCTGGGTGAGAAGCGCGCCGGCGACGCCGGCCATGGTCGCCGAGACGGTGTAGATGAGCACCAGGCGCCAGTACACCGGCGCGCCGATGGCGTGCATGCGCGTGGCGTTGTCGCGGATGCCGGTCAGCATCGCGCCATAGGGCGAGTAGATGATCCGTCGCACTACCCACCAGCCGGCGAACAGCGCGAACAGGCAGTAGAGGAAAGCGGTCTTGCCGTAGAGGTCGAAACGGAACAGGCCGAGGATCGGCGCGACCTGCACGCCCGAGAGACCGTCGGCGCCGCCGGTGAGCTTGGTCGCCTTGTTGGCGATCTCGAGCAGGATCGCGGTGATGGCGAGGGTGAGCATGAGCAGCGTCAGCGCACGCGTGCGCAGGATCACCGCGCCGGTGACGAGGCCGAGCGCCGCGGACATCACCGCCGCCGCGGCGAGGCCGATGAACGGGTCGTGGATGCCGAGCTTGGCGCTGAGGATGCCGGCGGTGTAGGCGCCGAGGCCGAAGAAGGCGCTGTGGCCGAGGGTGACGATGCCGGCGTAGCCGAGGATCAGGTCGAGCGAGAGGGCGAACAGGATGAAGATCAGGATCCTCGCGCCGAGGGAAAGGTACTCCGGCAGGACGAAGAAGAACGCGCCCGCCGCGACCCAGGGCAGCCATTCGGTCCAACGGATTTTCGTGTTCGCGCTATAGCCGCTCATGCGCGCACGCCGAACAGGCCCATCGGCCGCCAGAGCAATATTCCGATGGTCGCCGCGTAGACGAGAAATGCGCCGAACTCGGGGATCCAGTACTTGCAGGCGGTGTCGGCGACGCCGATCAGCAGCGCGGCGACGAACGGCCCACGCAGGCTGCCGAGGCCGCCGACCGCGACCACGATCAGGAAGTACACAAGGTGCTCGAATGGGTAGCCCCATTGCACCGGCAGGATGTCGGCGCCGAGCGCGCCGCCGAGGCCGGCGAGGCCGCTGCCGAGCGCGAACGTGGCCATGAACAGCACGCGGGTGTTGATGCCCACCGACTGCGCCATGCCGCGGTTGTCGACCGCGGCGCGGACCATCGCGCCCCAGCGGGTTCGCTCCACGCCGAACCACAGCGAAAGAATCAATAAAGAACTAAACGCAATCAGAAAAACGCGGTAAGTCGGAAAGTCCCTTCCGAGGAGGTGCAGCTGGCCGCGCAGGTAGTCTGGGAGAAAGATCGGCGCGGCGAGGTTGCCGTAGATGAGGCGCGCCACCGCCACCGAGACGAAGATCAGGCCGATCGAGAACAGCACCTGCGCCAGCTCGCCCGCCGCGTAGAGGCGCGAGTAGAGCAGCCGCTCGAGGACGACCGACATGGCGGCAACGGAAAGAGCGGCCGCGACCAGCGCCACGGGGAAGGGCATCCCCAGCGCGGTCATCGCCGTCGAGAGCAGGAAGCCCCCGGCCATGGCGAACACGCCATGCGCGAGGTTGATGAAACCCATCAGGCCCATCGTCACCGACAGGCCCACGGAGATCACATAAAGGATCATGCCGTAAGCGACGCCGTGGAAGGCGACGCTTACGACAGACGAGAGCAGCTCTGCCAGAAAACTACTTTTTCTTCTGGAACTCTTTCCAGGGGTCTTTCACTGCCGTGCCGACGGTCTCGAGCTCGACGTTGACGAGCTGGCCGCCGACCCGCTTCACCTCGCGCAGGTACTCGTTCTGGACGATGTCGCGCGTCTCGGGGTCGATCGAGATCGGCCCGCGCGGGCTGTTCGGGCCCTTCCAGTTCTTGAAGATCTCCATCGTCTTGTCGGGATCGAGCTTGCCCCTCTGCTGCTTGATCGCTTCGACGATGAGCGCTGCGCCGTCGTACGCACCCACGGCGACGAAGTTCGGCGTCTCGTTCTGGCCGTACTCCTTCTTCCAGGCCTCGACGAACGCCTTGTTCGACGCGCGCGTCGCGCCGGCGGAGTAGTGGTGCACGGTGAGCACGCCGAGCGCGACGTCGCCCATGTTGGGTAGCTCCTCGTCGGTGGTGATGTCGCCCGGGCCGATGAGCTTGATGCCGGCCTGGCCGAGGCCGAGGTCGGAGAAGTTCTTCATCACCGCGGTCGCGGTCTTGCCCGCCGGGATGAAGACCATCAGCGTGTCGGGCTTGGCGTCCTTGACGCGCTGCATGTACGCCGCCCAGTCCGGGTTCTGCAGGGGCACGCGTACTTTGCCGAGGAGCTTGCCGCCGCCTTCTTCGAAGGCCTTGGCGAACGCTTCTTCGGCGTCGTGGCCGGGGCCGAAATCGCTCACCAGCGAATACGCGGTCTTGAACTTCTTCGAAGCCCACTGGCCGAGCGGGTAGCTCGACTGCCACAGGGTGAACGAGGTGCGCACCATGTAGGGCGAGCGCGTCGTGATCACCGAGGTGCCGGCGTTCATGATGATGAACGGCACTTTGGCCTCGGTCGCGATCGGCGCCATCGCCATCGCGTTGGGCGTGAAGATCACGCCGGCGAGGAGGTTGACCTTGTCGCGCACCACCAGCTCCTGGGCGAGCTGGCGCGCCTTGTCGGGGTTGGGGCCGGTGTCGTCGCGCGTGAGCAGCTCGACTTTCACGCCGCCGAGCTCCTTCTCGTGCTGTTTCAGGTAGAGGCGCACGGCGCGCTCCATGTACGGCCCGAGGTTGCCATTCAGACCGGAGTAGCTGGTGATGAAGCCGATCTTGACGGTCTGCTGCGCCGACGCGGCAATGCTGACGAGCGCGAATGCCGCGAACGCGGCGATTTTCGTGAGTTTCATATCCCTCCTCCTAAGGTGGGCGGATTCTAACCGATGACCCATACGCCGCCGAGACTATCCGGCAGCTTCACGTTCTTCCCCGCAACGGAGAAGCCCGCAGTCTTGCAACGGGCCAGGAATGCCGCGGGTTGACTGCATTTGAGCGCATAGCCGGCGAGCGCCGGCGCGGGCGGCGCCTCGCCGAGCTGCGCGGCGAGCGTCTCGCGAGTACCGACCAGGACCTTGCCGCGCGCAAGCGGCAGCGCGACCAGTTCGCCTTCGCGGCGCGGCAGCACGCCGGTGTAGAGCGCCCAGCGCGCCGCGACTTCGGCGGGATCGGCGGCGACGACGAACGCTGCTTCGAGGCGCAAGCCCCGGTTCACCCAGCTTTCGCGCCACATCTCGCCCTCGGTGAGGTGCTCGCAGTACTGGATGCGGCCTTCCGTCATCTTCGCCGGCGGCACGTAGACGACGTTGAAGCGCACCGGCGTGCCGTCCATCAGGGTTCTTGCGAGATTCACCAGCGGCTCGGGTTCGAAGCCGTTTGCCGCCAGCCGAGCGTGCTCGCCGGCCGGGTCGGGCGTGCCGAAGCAGCAGAGGTGCACGCCGATGAATCGCTGCATGCGGTCCCGCACGCGCTGCGCGTTCGGCGTGTCCAGGGTCGGAGCGAGGATCTCGACGTAGCCTGCCTCGAGCATCAGGCAGCGGTTCGAAGTGCCTGCGGGGCCGTGCTGCGTGCGGTGCGCCGATTCGGGCGTGACGACGAGGCCGAGCTTCTCCAGCGCGCTCGCCGCGGCCTGCAGGTCGGGAACGAAGTGCGCGACGTGATCGAGGCAGAGCTCTCCGGGCGGCGGTCGCTGGTTCATGGCGCGCTAATATAACCGCGTGAACAAGCCGGTCGATGTCGCAACGCTGACGGGAGCCGAGGCGGTCGTGGAGATGCTCAAGATCCACGGCGTCGAGACCATCTTCGGGCTGTGCGGCGACACCAGCCTTCCCCTTTACGACGCATTGGCGCGGGCGAGCGGGCTTCGACACATTCTCACCAGAGATGAAAGACATGCGGCGTACATGGCAGACGGGTACTCGCGGGTCAGCGGCAGGGTCGGTGTCTGCGAAGGCCCGTCCGGAGGCGGCGCGACCTACATCCTGCCCGGCCTGGTCGAAGCCAACGAATCGTCGGTCCCGGTGCTTGCGATCAATACCGACATATCAGTTGGTTCCCGGAAGAAATTTACTTTGACGGAGCTGGATCAGCTCGCGTTGATGAAACCGCTGACGAAATGGAACGCCGTCATCGATCGCTCCGCCGACATACCCAGAGTCTTCAGGAACGCCTTCGAAGCGATGACCACCGGACGCGCGGGCTCGGCGCACATCGCGCTGCCGTTCGACGTGCAGAACGGCTCCGTCGAGCGAGGGGATGTCTGGGGAGATCCTACCTACGGACGGTTTCCCTCCCGGCGGGTCGCTCCGGATCTTCAATATATAGAGCTGGCGGCGAAGCTCCTCCGAAAAGCGAAAGCGCCGCTGTTCATCTGCGGCGGCGGCGTGGTGCTCTCCGGAGCGGAGCAGGAGCTGCAGGCCCTGGCGGAGAAGCTGAACGCGCCGGTGGCGACGACGGTCAGCGGCAAGGGCTCGATCGACGAGCGCTGCGCGCATTCGGTGGGCGTGGTCGGCTCGAACGGCGGCACGCCCGAGACGCGCGCGGTCGTCGACGCCGCCGACGTCATCGTCTTCGTCGGTTGCCGCGCCGGCTCGGTGACCACCGAGCGCTGGCGCCATCCCGCCGACGGCGCGGCGCGGATCATCCACATCGACGTCGACCCGGCGGTTCCCGGCCGGAACTACAAGGTCGACGTGCCGCTGGTCGGCGATGCGCGTCTCTGCCTCGCCGCGCTCAATGAAGCGGTCGCGCAGCGCGAAGGCGATCTTTCATTCGTCGACGAGAAGAAGCGCGAAAAATTCGCTGCGTTCGACGCGCTCACGGCTTCGAGCGAAACGCCGATCCGGCCCGAACGCGTCGTCGCCGAGCTGCAGAAGGTCCTCGGCCCGGATGCGATCGTGGTCGCCGATCCCGGCACGCCGTGCCCGTATTTCTCGGCGTACTACCTGGTGCGCGGCAGCGGCCGGCGCTTCTTCTCCAACCGCGCGCACGGCGCGCTCGGCTATTCGCTCGCGGCATCGGTCGGCGCGCATGTCGGCCGCCCGTCGGTGAAAACGGTGGCGGTGATGGGCGACGGCAGCTTCGGCATGTGCGCCGGCGAGCTCGAGACGCTGGCGCGTCTCAAGCTGCCGATCACGCTGGTGGTGATCTCGAACGCGACCTACGGCTGGATCAAGGCCGGGCAGAAGACGGGCTACGGCAAGCGCTATTTCTCGGTCGATTTCAGCGAGACCGATCATGCGAAGGTTGCCGAAGCTTTCGGTGTGAAGGCGTGGCGGGTTACCGATCCGGACAAGCTGCATGCCACCTTAGAAAGCGCTATTGCGCACGGTGGACCCAGTCTCTTGGATATCGTCTGCCAGCCCTTGCACGAAGCGAGGGCGCCGGTCTCGGAGTGGGTGGCATGAGCAAGGACAAGCGCTCGCACCACGACATGGGCGGCCAGCCGGCCGGCAAGGTCGAGCTGACCGAGCACGACTACGCCGAGTGGGAGCGGCGCATCGACGCGATGAACGTGCTCCTCTTCGGCATCAAGGACGGCCGCCGGCTGATGACGGTCGACGAGCACCGCAAGAACATCGAGGCGCTCGCGCCGGGCGACTACGACGGCCTGAGCTACTACGAGAAGTGGGTCGCCTCGACTGCCGACACAATGGTGGAGAAGGGCCTGGTCCGGGCCGAGGAGCTGGGCGACTACAAGCCGCTGCAGATGATGGAAAGTCGCTTGCGCGAGGTGCTGATCGGCAAGGGCTACCTGACTCAGCAGGCGATCGAGGCCGAGGTCGAGAGCATGCGCAGCCGCACGCCCGAGCGCGGCGCGCGCGTCGTGGCGCGGGCGTGGCTGGACGGAGATTTTCGCAAGTCTCTCCTTCAAAATGGCACGGCGGCATGCGAATCGCTCGGCCTCGACCTTCCCGGGCTGAAGCTGGTCGTGGTCGAGAACACGCCGCAAATCCACAACGTCATCGTCTGCACGCTCTGCTCGTGCTACCCGCGGATGCTGCTCGGCATCCCGCCCGACTGGTACAAGTCGTTTGCCTATCGCTCGCGGATGGTCAAGGAACCTCGGAAGGTTCTCGCCGAATTCAAGCTTTCCATTCCGGAGAGCGTGGCGATTCGTGTCCATGACTCGACGGCAGACATGCGCTACATGGTGCTGCCGATGCGGCCCGCCGGGACCGAAAGCTGGGACGAAACGCGCCTCGCCGGCATCGTTACGCGCAATTGCATGGTCGGGGTCGACGTCCCTAAGGTCGCCTGAAGCAATATCGTCCCACCGCTGTCATTCCGCTCGGCGACGTGGCGGCCTACGTCGAGTTCTCCCGTGTGCTCGATCTCGAGGTGAACGCTTTCGTGCAGCGGCTCGCCGCGGCGGTGCACGCGCGCGGCGAGCCGTGGATCCGCGATGTAGTGCCGGCGCTCGGCGGCCTGGCGCTGCACTTCGACCCCGATTTCGAAGGCCCGGTGCATGAGCTGGCGGCAGAGCTGATCGAGCGTTGCCTGAAGGACGGCCTGCCGCCCGCCGAGAACCTCGGCCGCGAGGTCGAGGTGCCGGTCTGCTACGACCGCGAATTCGCGCTCGACCTTGAGGAAGTCGCGGCGAAGACCGGGGTGACTCCGGACGAGGTGGTCGCGCGCCATGCCGCGGGCGCCTACCGGGTGCTGATGATCGGCTTCGCGCCCGGCCACGCCTACATGAGCGGGCTCGACGCGAAGCTCGCCATGCCGCGCCGCGCTTCGCCGCGCGCGCAGGTCGCCGCCGGTTCGGTCGCGATCGCCAACGAGCAGACGGTGATCTACCCGTATGCGATCGCCGGCGGCTGGAACGTCATCGGCCGCACGCCGCTCGCGGTGTTCGACGTCAGGCGCCCGGCACCGAGCCTTTTCGCCGCCGGCGACCGCGTGCGCTTCCGGGCCATCTCGCGCGCCGAATTCGAGCAGCTACGAAAAATGAGCCGCCAGTGACGCTGCGCATCCTGCGGCCGGGAATCCTCATGACCGTGCAGGACGGCGGCCGGCACGGCTATCAGCACCTCGGCCTCTGTCCCGGCGGCGCGATGGATCCGGTGGCGCTCGCGCTCGCCAACGCCTTGGTCGGCAACGAGGTGGATGAGTGCGCGCTCGAGATCACGGTGCTCGGCCCCGACCTCGAGTTCGCGCAGGACACGCTGGTCGCGCTCTGCGGCGCCGAGTTCGAGGCGAACCTGCCGCTCAACCGGCCGGTGCTGGTCGAAGCCGGCAGGCCAGTGCACATCGGTCGCGCGATGCGCGGCGCGCGCGGCTACCTCGCGATTGCCGGCGGCTTCGCGCTCGAGCCGGTGCTCGGCAGCCGCAGCACCTACCTGCCGGGGCAATTCGGCGGCTACGAGGGCCGGACGCTGCGGCGTGGCGACAGCCTGCCGCTGCAGGAAAACGTCGCGGAGCTGTCGAAGGAGCGCTTCAGCCATCTCAAGGGCCGCAACGGGCGCAGCGTGCGCTGGTGGGCGCCGCCGCTGACGGCGCCGGACCGGGAGCCGATCCTGCTGCACGTCATCGAAGGCGAGCACTACGGCCGCTTCGACGCCGTCGCGCAACGCGCGTTCCTCGACACCATCTGGAGCATCGCCGCCGATTCGAACCGAATGGGCTTTCGCCTCGGCGGCGCGCCGCTGGTGCGCGCCGAGGCGGCCGACTCATCTCGCCAAACGAGCGATGAGATACTATCCGGGCCGACTTGCCTGGGCACGGTGCAGGTGCCGGCGAGCGGGCAGCCGATCGTGCTGATGGCCGATCATCAGACCACCGGCGGCTACCCGAGGATCGCCGAGATCGCGTGGGCCGACGTGCCGCGGCTCGCGCAGCTCGCGCCCGGCGGCCGCCTGCATTTCGCCCGCTGCAACCTCGAGATCGCGGCGCAGCTGCGCAAGGCGATGCGGGAGCGGCTCGAGTCGGCGCTGCACGGCATCGCCTGGGAATATGGAGCCTGAGCGGAGCATGAAGAAGATCGACCTCAACTGCGACATGGGCGAGAGCTACGGCGCCTGGAACATGGGCGACGACGCCGGCATCATGCCCCTCATCACCTCGGCCAACATCGCTTGCGGCTTCCATGGCGGCGACCCGGCGACGATCCGCAAGACGGTGCGCCTCGCGGTCGACAACGGCGTAGCGATCGGCGCGCATCCCTCGCTGCCCGATATCCAGGGCTTCGGCCGGCGCGTGATGAAGATCTCGCCGCAGGACATGTACGACCTGGTCGTGTACCAGGCCGGCGCGGTGGAAGCGTTCGCGCGCGCCGCGGGCTCTAGCCTGCACCACGTGAAATGCCACGGCGCGCTCTACAACATGGCGGCGATCGACGAAGGCCTCTCGGAAGCGATGGCGAAGGCGGCGAAGGACCTCGGCGGCGTCATGCTTTACGTCCTCTCAAATAGCAAGAATTACCTAAAAGCGAAAAGCCTCGGCGTCCCCGTCGCGGCAGAAGTGTTCGCCGACCGCGGCTATTCCGACGACGGCACGCTCGCGCCGCGCGACAAGCCGGGCGGCATGATCGAGGACGCGAAGAAGTCGGTCGAGCAGGCGCTCGGCATGATCGAGGGCGGCTTCGTCACCAGCCTCTCCGGAAAGCGCGTGCCCGTCGCGGCCGACACCCTCTGCCTGCATGGCGATCAACCCGGCGCCGTCGTGTTTGCAAAGGAATTGAGAAAGAAATTCGCCGCAAGAGGCATCCAGCTTGCCGCGCCCTGAGCTGTTCACGCCGATCGACGTCGGCGGCATCACGCTGCCCAACCGCATCGTCATCTCGCCCATGTGCCAGTACTCAGCCGACGACGGCAGCATGGGCGACTGGCACCTGGTGCATCTTGGTCACCTCGCGTACTCGGGCGCCGGCCTGATGATCGTCGAGGCGACGCACGTGACGCGCGAAGGGCGCATCACGCACGGCTGCACCGGGCTCTATAGCGAGGGCAACGAAGCCTCGATTTCCCGAGTAATTCAGTTTTGCAGAAAAACAAGAAAAGATCCCATCGGAATTCAGATCGGCCATGCCGGGCGCAAGGCCTCATCGCAGGTACCGTGGGAGGGGCGCGAGTGGCTCACCGCCAGCCAGAAGCCGTGGCAGACGGTTGCGCCATCGCCGATTCCCTTCGGCGAAGGCTGGCATGCGCCTCATGAATTGACCGTTCAGGAGATCAAAGGCGTCATCGATGCTTTCGTCGCTTCCACGGAGCGGGCGAAGCGCATCGGCTTCGACCTCGTCGAGCTGCATTCCGCGCACGGCTACCTGCTGCACCAGTTCCAGTCGCCGCTCTCGAACGAGAGAAAAGATATCTACGGACGAGAAAGGCTGAAATTTCCTCTCGAAGTCGCCGCAGCGGTCAGGGCGGTGTGGCCGAAGGAGCGAGCGCTCGGCGCGCGCATCAGCGGCAACGACTGGATGCCGGGCGGCCTGGGGCCCGACGATGCGGTGACTTATGCGCGAGAGCTCGAGCGCCTCGGCTTCGACTACGTCTGCGTCTCGAGCGGCGCGATGGCGCCGCAGGCCCGGATCCCGGTGACGCCGGGCTACCAGGTTCCGTTCGGAGAAAAGGTCAAGCGAGCGGTCAGGTTGAAGGTGCAGACCGTGGGCATGATCGCCGATCCCGAGCAGGCCGAGGACATCCTCGCTGCCGGGAAGGCGGACATGGTGGTGATGGCGCGCGCGTTTCTCGACAACCCGCGCTGGGTGTGGCACGCCGCGGAGCGGTTCGGCGTGGAACTGCCCTATCCGCCGCAATACCAGCGCAGCCGCCACGACCTCTGGACAGGCGCCGCGCTGGCGCGACCGCCGGGGAGCAAGGCGATCGCGTAGGTGCTGGAGCGGGGAATGAGCCTCGAACTCATCTCTCGATCCGGGAGGGACCGCGCTCTGCCAGCTGAGCTACCCCCGCGACGCCTCCATTTAGAACCTGTGGCGCGGTGGGGCAAATCCCCCGTCTGCCCTGTCTCCGCGCAGAAACAGTGACCCCTTGTAATTCTTACCCCTAGGGAAGCACGCTCAGGCCGCCGCAATCATTACAACAGGGGCGTGATCGCTAGTGCCGATGTGCGCAAGCACGCTGCAAGCCTCGGCACGCGCGGCGATCGAAGGCGACGCGAGGATATAGTCGATGCGCCAGCCGATGTTGCGCTGGCGCATGTTGCGCCAGGGCGGCCACCAGCTGAAGACCTCGGCGTTGTCGGGATTCTTCGCGCGGCCTACGTCGACGAGGTGCGTGCCGAGCAGTTTTTCGAACAGTGCGCGCTCCTCGGGTCGCTGGCCGATGACGCCGGGCTTGCGCTCCTTCGGATGGATGTCCATGTCGGTATGCGCGACGTTGAGGTCGCCGCAGAGCACGAGCTCTTTTCCGTCGCCGTGAACCTCGCGCGCCCACCGCGCCAGCGAGTTGAGGAAGTCGACTTTCACCTGGTAGTCCTTGCCGCCGTTAGGCACGTAGACGGAAGCGAAGACGACGTTGCCGATCTCCGCCGTGACGATCCGCGACTCCATGTCGAAGACCGGATGCGCGAACCGGACTTCGGCGGCGAGATTCTTGTGAACGTGCAGCGAGACCCCCGAATACGCCTTCAGGCCGTGCCAGAAGACGTGGTAGTCGGTGAGCCGGCACTGCTCTGGGATCTGCGAGGGCTCGGCCTTCAGCTCCTGCAGGCAGAGAACGTCAGGCCGGTCCTGCTCGACCCACTCGCAGAGCTGCGTCGCGCGGGCGCGGATGCCATTGACGTTCCAGGTCGCAACTTTCAGGAGCCTTTGACCACTTTTATCTGGTTGTCGATGCCGCTGACGCCTTCGACCTTCTTCGCGGCGGCTTCGGCGCGTCGGCGTTCGGCCGCGGTGGCGGCAGTGCCCCAAAGCGTGACGCGGCCCTCTTTCGCGGTGACGTCGATGCCGGCGGCCTGGATCTTGGCGTCGCCCTCGAGGGCGCGCTTCACTTTCTGCGCCAGCTCCTTGTTGGGGTCGGGCTTGGGTTCTTCGGCCTTGGGCTCGGGCTTGGGCGCTTCGGGCGCCTTGGCGATGGGTGCCGGGGTGACGGGCTCGGCTTTTTTCGCAACGGGCGGCGGGGTCGAATCGCTGCAGGCGGCGAGGGCAAAAACGGCGAGGGCTGCGAGTAGCTGTTTCATGACTGGTCTCCTTTTGCAGGAGGCTACCAGCCGATCATGGCGCGCCGCTAGCGCGGCAATGGAAAACCTCGGGCAGTCAGTGGCCGCCGCGCCCGGCCGACTCCTCTTGCTCGCTCACCGCGAGGTGATTGGTGACGGATTTCACGCCGCCGACGCTCATCACGATGCGCTCGGCTTTCTCGCGCTGCTGGGGCGACTCGACGCTGCCGTAGAGGGCAACGTTGCCCCCTTTGTTCTCGACGTCGATCTTGTTCGAATCGAGGCTCGAGTCGCTCACCAGGGCCGACTGGACGATGGCGGTGAGCGAAGCGTCGGGCAGGGGCTTGGCCTGCTGCTTTTCGTCCGCGGTTTCGGCGATGCGCTGTGCTTCGACCGACTGGGCGCCCGCTTCCTGGCGGTTGCAGGCGCCGAGGGCGGCCGCAACGGCGGCGAAGAGTAGAAAGCGCTTCATGGCACGCGACCATGCGAGAAACGTGCCTGCCCCTCAGTGGGTCGCGAACAGCTGCGCGATGGCGTGCGCGTCGAAGCGGTACTCGTGGTTGCACATCTCGTTGCGGATCACCACTTCGCCCTGCTCGGCGAGGATAGCCTCCACCTCGCCGCGCCCCAGGGTGCGCAGCATGTCCTTCACTTTGCCCTCGTCGTAGGGGCAGTGGTACTCCACGGCGTACAGCCGGAACACCCGCATCAGCTCCTCGGGAAAGATGCGCGTGAGAAGGTCGTAAGGCTGGGCGTCGCGCG
>Ga0137409_10001836_pt1 | contig 22848 bp, 18 predicted proteins | sample CZODoug1_16funga_FD_122059 | JGI IMG/M metagenome (GOLD analysis project Ga0137409, IMG submission 122059) | Vadose zone soil fungal communities from Angelo Coast Range Reserve, California, USA - CZODoug1_16fungal (Hybrid Assembly) | ecosystem: Environmental > Terrestrial > Soil > Vadose zone...
CCCATGATTCGGGGAGCGACGCCAGTCGCAGCCGCAGCAACGACTCGGGCTCTTGGCGTCAATCCGTGGCGTTTCAGCGCGGCCTCTGAGGCCAACAGCAATGCACAAGCGCCGTCGTTCACTCCTGAAGCATTTCCAGCAGTGATCGTGCCCGTGGGTTTCATCACGGGTTTCAATTTCGAAAGCGCTTCCAGCGTCGTGTCCGGCCGGGGATGCTCATCCTGCGAGAAAAGCAGAGGCTCGCCATTCTTTTGCGGCACGGACACAGCAACGATTTCCTGTTTCAACTTGCCGCTGCGAATGGCTTCGGCCGCGCGTTGCTGGCTTCTCAGCGCGAACATATCTTGATCCCGGCGCGCGATGAGAAATTCTTCGGCGACGTTTTCCCCGGTTTCCGGCATGGAATCCACTCCATACGTTGCTTTCATACAAGCGTTTATGAATCGCCAGCCAAGCGTGGTGTCTTCCATTTTCATGGAGCGCGAGTAGGCGCTATCCGCTTTGGCCACGACGAAGGGCGCGCGCGACATGCTTTCGACGCCGCCGGCAATCAAGAGATCGGCTTCGCCAGACTTAATGGCTCGCGCGGCCGTTGCGACCGCGTCCATGCTCGAGCCGCACAGCCGATTGACCGTTGTGCCCGATACTTCCTTGGGCAGACCTGCGAGCAAGAGCGCCATCCGAGCAACATTTCGATTGTCTTCGCCTGCCTGATTGGCACAGCCGTAGACGACATCGTCCACGGCGTTCCAATCGACGCCAGCGTTACGCTCGACGAGGGCCTTAAGAGGAATCGCCGCGAGATCATCGGTGCGAATCGAGGCAAGTGCTCTACCATAGCGCCCGAAGGGCGTTCGGATGGCGTCGCAGACGTAGACAGTCTCCATGTTTGTCCTTGGAATTTCAGTGACACCTATCTTATACGGAAGAGCCGCGACGCGCGCTATTCGCCTGAATTTCTGGCCTGCGATTTGATCATTGAACGGGAGTACCCCCGCCCCATACCCCCAGCAATTTGCAAGAATATCAAAACAAAGGTTTTACGGAATTTGCATTCATAAATACCTGATTTTAAAGGAGATGTTTTTGGTTGGTCAAACGGGGAAGCAGCGAAAGCGGAGGTCAAAAAGAGAGCGGGAGCAAGTTCCCGCACTCCATATGTAGTTATCTACAGGGTTAAGTATATCATATTTTAAGGAAACGTCAATAGGAAAAATGTTTCCGGTGGACTTCGCATTATTCAATGTCGGCAGGAGTTACTCGTAGCGGAGGGCATCGACGGGATTGAGGCGCGCGGCGCGGGCGGCCGGGTAGAGTCCGGCGACTAGGCTGACGATGATGGCGAAGGCGATGGCGCCGAGCGCGAGCCACCAGGGAATGTAGGATATTTTTACGCCGGGCAAATTCTGGCGGTGAAGATAAATGGTCGTGCCCCACGTCAGCGCGGAGCCAATCAGCCAGCCGAGGGCGACACCGAAGAAGCCGCCGAATAACCCCATGGCGCCGGCTTCCGCGAAGAAAAGGCTGCGCACGTCGCGGTCGGTCGCGCCAAGCGCTTTCAAAATGCCGATTTCGCGGCGACGTTCGAGGATGGCCATCACCAGAGTGTTGATGATGCCGAGAGAAGCGACGGTGAGCGCGAGGCTTCCGAAGAGGCCGAGGAACAGATCGAAGACCGTGAAGACGAGGCGGAGACTCTTGGTGGCGTCCAGCAAAGAAAACGTAGCAAAGCCCATCTGTTTGATCGACTCTTCAACTTGCGGCACGTCCTTGGGCGAACGGACGCGCACGGTCATCGCCATGTAAGAAGGCTTTGCGGAATTACCGGAGAGAAAAGCTTGCAAGTCGTCCGGCTGAGCGACATGGAGTTGCTCCGCGGTTTTGAGCGGGAGGTAAACGCGCGCGCCTCCGAAACCGCCAATCCCCGCCGAGGGGTCTGACTCGGTGATACCCACGATGCGCACGTTCCTCTCTCGCGGGACGATCGAGATGCCACCCGCTTTGCCGGAGCCCATCATGGTATCGAGAAGGGCTTCGTCGTTGTCCGCGGCTTTCGAAAGGGCGGCGCGCTCCGCATATCGCAAGGTCAATTCTTTTCCGATGAGCGATGGCGGCTGGTCGGAAAGCACTTTTGCAAAGTCGATTTGGAGAATTGCTTCATTGGCGGTCGGCGACGAAAAAAACGCGCCCTTCATGCCGTCAAAAGCGCCGCTGGAGCGCGAAGAATCGGGCAGGCCGAGAACGGAAGTCGATTCCGACTTGCCCGCATAGCGCACGTCGGTGACGAACCGGATTTGCGGATAGACCTCCGTCACGTTGGAGAGCTTGCTGAATTGCTGACGCGCGTCGTCGTCCAAGGCGCGCGATTCACGCTTTGGCGCTGAATCCGGCGACGGAGGTTGCCGCGGTCCACGAAAATTGCGCTGCGAGGTAACGAAGACGGCGTCGAACAAACCCGAGCGCGTGAGGCGCTGTGAGGCAAGTGTCTGCAGCCCGACGCCGAGCGAAAGCATAGCCACGAGGGAAGCAACGCCGACAGCAACACCCAAGGTCGTGAGCGAGTTGCGAAGCACAGCTTCACGCAAATTGCGTACCGCCAGCTCGCTCAGATCTCGCGTTTTCAACGCCGCACCCCGTCACTGACGAGTCGTCCATCGGAGAGCAGCGCGATGCGATTTGCGAACTTCTCGGCGAGGGGCCGTTCGTGCGTGACCATGATGATGGTCATCCCGAGGGAATCCTGGAACTCCCGTAACAGAAGAAGAATCTGTTCGCCGTTGAGGCTATCGAGATTTCCCGTTGGCTCGTCCGCAAACAAAATGGCCGGACGATTTACGAGAGCGCGCGCCAGTGCGCCGCGCTGCTGCTCACCGCCAGATAGCTCGCTCGGCCGGTGCCGCCTGCGTGGGCCAAGCCTCACGCGCTCCAGCGCCTCGGCCACGCGGGATTCCCGGTCGCGACGATCCACTTCCGCCAGCCGCAACGGCAACTCGACATTTTCTTCGAGCGTCATGCGCGGCAGCAGGTTAAACGACTGGAAAACCATCCCGACCGTCTCGCGGCGATACCGTGCGAGTTCATCCGGTTCCAATGCGGCCAGGTTGCGTTCCCGCACGCGGATCGCTCCAGAGGTGGGGCGGTCAAGCCCGGCCATCATGCTCAACAGCGTTGACTTGCCAGAGCCGGAGCTTCCCAAAAGGGCCAGAAATTCGCCTTTCTCAACGGTGAGGGAGACGTCGTCGACGGCGCGAATAACAGTTTCGCCCAGCCGATATTCCCGAAACACACTCTCAGCCTGAATAAGCGTGGGGGCGGCGGGCATAGTTGGGCTGCTCAATGGTATTACGCAGAGAAGACGCAGAAGTTACGCGGTGATCTTGGCACCCGTGAAGGGATTCGCCAAGCCCGGATCGAGCGAGCAATGTGTGCGGGCAGGCATTTCCCATTAAAAAATACTCAGCGGACCACGAAAGCCACTTGCTACTTTTGTTTGATATGAACGGGCTCAAGCAGTTTGAAATCGAGCGCCGTCTCCGCAGCCAGAGTGATGTCGCGATTGCCGGTGAATCCTGCGCCACCGGTACCCGCCGCCGCACCGATCAACGCACCGATCGCAGCGCCCTTGCCGCCGCCAGCGATCGCCCCGATACCAGCTCCTCCGGCAGCGCCGCCGCCCACCATGACCGCCGTGCGCTTGCCTTTTCCCTTGCTGGATGTCACGGCAGCAGAAGTCTGAATTTCATGATCCTTCCCGTGGACAGTGACGCTCGTGAGCTTGAGGACCAGCAGGGCACCGCCCTTGAAACGGCCCGCAGCTTTCACCTCTTTTACGACTCCCCCCGCGCGAGCACCCTTCGGAATGGCGACCTTTCCATCGATTTCGACGGGAGATTCGACGGTCGCTGAGAACCTGTCTCCAGGCTTGCTGGTTTTCGAACTTATGGTTTGATCCAAAACTACAGCGATAACGGTGTCAGCAGGAACGACCAGCGGTTTCGGCTCGATGGCGTTTTTCACAGCGGACTTTGCCGCTTCAGCCATGGACGGAGAAGAGCTAGCGTCCTGGCCGGATTGCTGGTCAGCCGGCTTTTGACACCCAGCAACCAGCCCAGCTATAGAAAAAGCAGACAGCGAAACCGCAGCGAGACGGCGATTCATCAAATCCTCCAATGGGCTGGGAATGTTTATTCCTTAAATGTACGCTCATCTGTTATGAAGTCAATTTGGTATACGCAAATTCAAAACGATGGTTTCGTCCCGATCTAGCATCTCTGGCAAGTACTGCGCCGTCAGAATCGCACCGTTTCGGATTTGATTAGAAGAATCCAATCTTGATGAGCGCTATTCCGGATATGACCGGGCACTGATTCGAACGATCCGGGGTGTTGGCTATCAGATCGGCGGCAACGGCCAGCACGCTTAGTTGAGATGAGGATTGATTCCCCGCCTGGGAACCGAATTCAAATTTCCATCGAGCGAAATTATTTTTGAGCGTGGCCTTGCGCCGAGTTTGCTATCCTACGCCGCGTGAAACCCCAATTCCTGATCGATACCGACACCGCTTCCGATGACGCCGTGGCCTTGATCATGGCTCTCCGCGCGCCTGCTATCCGCGTGCTGGCAATTACCACGGTTGCCGGAAACGTGGCCGTTCAGCAGGCCACACGCAATGCGCTCTACACCGCGGAACTTTGTGGCGCGGACGTTCCGGTCTTCATGGGCGCGGAGAAACCACTGCATCGCCCGCACCAGAGCGCGGACTGGTTCCATGGCCGCGATGGGCTGGGGGACCACGACTACCCGGCTCCAAGCAAGGCGCCCGAAAAACAGCACGCCGCCGAAGCGATTGTTGCGACGATCGAAGCCCATCCGGGCCTCGTATTGGTGACCTTGGGACCTCTTACGAATGTTGCTTTGGCCTTGCAGCGAAATCCCGCCATTGCCGCCAAGGTTGGCCGCTGTGTGGTCATGGGCGGCGCGCCGTGCTGCGAAGGGAACGTGACTCCGGCTGCCGAGTACAACATTTGGTGCGACCCTGAAGCAGCGCGAATCGTGCTGCGCAGCGGATTGCCGGTGGAGCTGGTGGGTTGGCACCTCTGCCGCGGTGAAGCCGCGTTAAACCCGGACGAGATTAAATATGTGCTGAGCTTTGGCACACCGCAGGCGCGCTTCGCCATTGAATGCAACAGCCGAGCTCAAGAAGCGTACTTCGAACAGACTGGCGAGCATGGAATTTCGTTGCCGGATCCTGTGGCCATGTCTATTGCGCTGGACTCTGCGATTGTCACGCAGCAAAGCGAGAACTATGTGGACGTGGAGACGTCCAGCGAATTGACTTTGGGCATGACCGTGGTAGACCGCCTCAACGTTGCAGCCAACGACCGAAATCGAGCGGTTTGGGCCCCCATTTTGGATCGAGGCAAGAAAACCAAAGTCTACTGGACCATCGATAATAAGCTATGGAAGCAAGCCCTCTATTCCACGCTAAGGTAGCACTTTCATGCCGTCCCTGGCCTAACGTACAGATATCACACAACTTATTCAAAATAAGGAGGCTAGCTTCGACTTACCCCGAGCCACTTGGCCCGATTGCACCCCCGATGGCAACTTTTTTCCCAATGTGGGGTTCTATCCCATGGGAGCCATAATTATTTGATGTTACGCTCCCATCGGCTAGAACGTCTCATTAGAGGGGCCAAAGCGGCCCACGTCCAGACCGAGGACAGGGGATTCGTCATGAAGACGATGACATTTACCGGTAGGGGCAGCTTAAGCCTGGTGCTTTTGTGTTTAGCCAGTCTTCTGAGTATTGCGGCTCCGAAGGCGCAAGCGGACGAAGAAAAAGATCCCCCAACGCGCGTCGCGCGCATCAGCTATGTTGACGGTTCCGTATCCCTGCAACCCGGCGGGGAAGGTGACTGGGGTAGCGCGGCCAGAAACCGTCCGATCACTATCGGCGACAAGCTTTGGGTGGACAAAGATTCTCGCGCCGAACTGCAAGCCGGCACCGCCTCCATCCATCTCGGCAGTATGACTGCTCTCTCCTTCCTGAACCTTGACCAGGGCATCACGCAGATGCGCCTTGCCGAAGGCAGCATCAACTTCCGCGTCAGTGAATTGCGCGAAGGCGACCTCTACGAAGTGGACGCTCCGAATCTAGCTTTCACCGTGAAGCAGGCTGGGGCATTTCGCATTGACGTGGATGAAACCGGCGATTCCGCCCGCGTGACCGTGATTCGCGGCGAAGGGGAAGTTGCCGCCGGCGGCAAGACCTATGAAGTGCACTCCGGTGAACGCGGAGAATTTACCGGCACGGACAACGTCGACTACATTATGGACAAGGCTCCCGGTCCGGACGGCCTCGACCGCTGGGCCGCTGACCGCGACCTGAAGGAAGACAACTCGATTTCCGGAAAGTATGTTTCGCGCGAAACGCCTGGCTACAGCGATCTCGATGACAACGGTACGTGGCAGGATGAGCCGCAATATGGCCATGTCTGGTATCCCAACGATGTCGCCCCGGACTGGGCTCCTTACAGCAATGGCTACTGGAACTACGTCGGGCCTTGGGGCTGGACCTGGGTTGACTACTCTCCATGGGGTTTCGCGCCGTACCACTACGGTCGTTGGAACTATTTCGGCGGCAGGTGGGGCTGGTGCCCCGGCCCGATCTTTGGTCCCCCGATCTATGGGCCTGCCTTTGTGGGTTTCTTAGGCGGCGGTTTCGGATTTGGAGTTGGCTGGTTCCCGCTCGGCTTTGGCGAACCGTTTTTCCCCTGGTTCCACTGCCGTCACGAGTTCTTTGAGAGGATCAACGAACGGAATACTTTCATCCGCAACAGAAATGTTTTCAACACCAACGTTCGCAACGTCAATTTTGTGAATGCGCACAACGTGCATGCGGTGACCACGGCCAATCGTAACGCCTTCATGAACGGTCAAGCCATCAATCGCGGAGCCACACACCTGACGGCAGCCTCTTTGAGAGGCGCGCAAGTTACCAACTCCGTCGGGATCAAGCCGACGCAGCACAGCTCGCTCGGCTCGGTAAACATCAGATCGCATGTGGCCACGCCGTCGGCGGCGGTTCAGAGCCGCACAGTGATCGCGCGCACGGCACCGGCGCAAGGTGCATCCCAGGCGCGTGTTCGCACGCTCAATAGCGCTGGCCTGCCTTCGGGCCGCGTTGGCAACAGGCCTGCAAACAGCACCATGAATCAGCGGGCGGTCACGCCGAATGCGCCATCGCGCAACGCGCCTGCGATGAATGGCCGTCCGGGCAACATGCCCAACACTTCCGGGATGACTTCCCGGCAGCGAGAGCTGTCGCAGAGCCGGCCGCCTTCGTCCGTGACGAACTCCAACCGGACATCAGCCGCCGCTACGGGCAACAATACCTCGCAGCGCGCGGGTAATGGCCCACGCACCTGGGCAGCGCAGGGAAATACAACTGATCGGGGCCGCGCTCCGGCAGGTTTCGGAAGCTCGAATCAGCCGGGAAGCTCACGGGCGCAAACAACTCGCGAGACTCAAGGCAATCGCCCTCCATGGGTACGCGGCGATTCACAGTCAGGAGCGGTCGGCGGCCAGGCATCGCGGCCTTCGACGCCAAGCTACAGCGGTGGCCGCCCAAGCTCTTCCGACAACAGCCGCTCTTACCAGCCACCGCAGCGGACGTACAACAACACGCAGTCCTACGGGGGGAACCGCGGCTACTCGCAGCCTCGGTCGTACAATCCACCTCCGAGCCAGTCTTACTCGTCGCCGCGGACGTACTCCGCACCCAGCCGTAGCTATCCCGCTCCGTCACGCTCCTACTCCGCCCCAAGCGGTAGCTATGGTGGTGGAGGCGGTTATAGCGGCGGGGGCGGTGGTGGTGGCAGTTCTCGCGGCGGTGGTAGTAGTGGCAGCGGATCCCGCGGCGGTGGCAGTAGCGGCGGCGGGGGTGGTTCTCGCGGTGGCGGTGGTGGCTCCCGCGGCCCTCACTAATTTGCTTTGTCGCTCACAGGCCCGCTTCTGATTAGCGCAGCGGGCCTTTTTCATTTTGTTCTGATTATCAAATTTTGCCGATTCGCGACTAGCATCAAGCTCTGCTGTGCAAAAGCCCCGCTCTCTTCTATTCAGTGCGTTACGGCTTGAATGTGAGAAAGGCAATCGCTGCGCCATGCTTTGCCTTCCACGCGCCGCAACTCTTCGTTCTGCCGGGTGTTACATGGACAGACGCATCTCATCTCAGGCATTTCCTGTTTCGACATGGGAGGAAAGCCAGGCGAATGCTAGTCAAGAACGAAATGCTAGAGTTTGAATTGAGCTCAGGCCGTTCACGTTGCGATGTGAAATCTCGCGGCGCACGTGAAAGACAGCCGCTCAGTTTCAGGAGAGACTTCGATATGAGAAATCATGTGCTCAAATTAACGAGCCTTCTCAGCGTGGCGCTGGCGGTGGCTCTTTTTGTGCCGCAACACGCCGCAGCCGATGATGACGAGGATCCGCCAAGCCGCGTGGCACGACTGAGCTACGCTAACGGTACGGTTTCGTTTAATCCGGGGGGCACCGACGATTGGGTCTCCGCGGTCGTCAACCGACCCATCACCACCGGCGATAAGCTTTGGACCGACAACGGCGCCCGCGCCGAGCTGCACATCGGCTCCGCGGCGATCCGCCTCTCCGACAACACTGGGTTTTCATTCTTGAATCTGGATGACCGCATGGCGCAGATCCGGCTCACGGAAGGTACTATTAACGTGCGCGTGCGCCGTCTCGAACAGGACGAAACTTTCGAAATCGATACACCCAACCTTGCTTTCTCCATCCTTCGTCCGGGCAACTACAAGATCAACGTCAACGAAGCGGGCGATGCCACCGTTGTTGTTGTGCGCGACGGTGAAGGCGAAGTCACCGGTGGTGGCTCCGCTTATGCCATGCATCCTCGGGAAACCGGCACCTTTGCCGGGATTGACCAGCTCGACGCCGACATTCAGAGATTCGATAACGATGACGACTTCGACCGCTGGTCTCGTGACCGCGACCGTCGCGAAGATCGTTCGCAATCCTCGCGTTACGTCTCCTCCGATGTGATTGGTTATGAAGATCTCGATGACAACGGTGGCTGGCGCCCCACTCAAGAATATGGCACCGTTTGGTTTCCACACACCACCATCGTCGGTTGGGCTCCTTATCGCTATGGCCACTGGGTGTGGATTTCGCCCTGGGGCTGGACCTGGGTAGATGATGCTTCTTGGGGCTTTGCGCCATTCCATTACGGCCGTTGGGTTACGGTCGGCGGCGTTTGGGGTTGGGTGCCATGCGCGCCTCGCGCGGTCGTAGGTGTCGCCTACGTGCGCCCGGTTTACGCCCCCGCGCTTGTCGCGTGGGTCGGCGGGCCACACTTCAGCGTCGGCATAGGAATCGGAGGAGGCGGTGGGGTCGGCGTGGCCTGGTTCCCGCTTGGGCCGCGTGAGGTGTTCGTGCCTTCTTATCACGTAAGCCGCACTTACGTTACAAACGTGAACGTCTCCAATACGACGGTGAACAACACGGTTGTCAACAATTACTACAACAACGTGGTCATCAACAAAAACGTCACCAACATCAAGTACGTGAACCAGACCGCGCCGAATGGGGTAACCGCCACATCGCAGCAGAATTTCACGTCGGCGCAGCCTGTCGGACGAAACATGATGAGGGTAGATCGCCGGGAAGTTGAGTCTGCGCAGGTCAATCCGACGACGCCGACGGTCGCGCCGCAACAAAGAAGCGTACTTGGCGCCGGCGCTTCTGGTGCGGCAAGACCTTCAGCGAGGTTTCAGGAACGCTCCGTCGTGGCTAAGACGCCACCGCCCCCTGCTCCTGTATCTTTCGTGAGGCAACAGCAGGCCATTCAAGCCAATGGAGGCAGGCCGCCGGCCGTCTCTCAAATGCGTCAAGTGCAGACGCAGACCGAGAACGGGCAACAGGCTCGTCCGAACATCAAAATCGCACCACCCTCCCAGCCTGCGACTCCGCAAAACGCCCGTTCCAGCGGGTCCGGTCAGCCACAGAACAAAAACGGTAATCGTCCGGGTCAGCCACAAACGAATGTTCAGCCCAACGTACAAAACAATTCGAACAGGCCGCCGGCCTCCAATGACGCCGGGCGACAGCCACAAGGCAATCAACCGGGAAACTCCCCCACAAACAATGGCCGAAACAAGTCGTTTAACGACCGTCCTCCGATCTCAAGGCCGGCCGGAGGAAATCCGAACTCCACTGTGAACCCGCAGCTCGAGCAGAAGTACCAGCAGCAGCAGGAACAACTCCGCCAGAGGCAGGATCAGGAGCGCCAGAAGATCGAGCAGAGGCAGATCCAGGAGCAACAAAAGGCTCAGCAGCAGAAAAATGCCGAGGACGCCAGAAGGCAGCAAGTCAACCAGAGACAACAGCAGCAGTCCCAGCAGATCGACCAGAGACAGGTTCAGCAGCAAAGGGCTCAGCAGACAAATGCTACGGACGCTAGAAGGCAGCAAGTCGAGCAAAGACAACAGCAGCAGCTCCAGCAACTCGAGCAAAAACACGGGCAGGAGCAGCAGAAGCTGGAGCAAAAACAGCAGCAGGAACGCCAGAAGCAGCAGCCACCCCCGAAAGACAAGGCCTCCAGCAAGCCGCCGAAGGACGACAAGCCTCCGCACCGCGGCTAGACCGCTACTTTGCGAACATCATCCCGGGCGGGCGCTTGTTGAAAATCAAGCGCCCGCCCGTTTTCTTGATTTCGCGTATCTTCACAGGTGAAAGGTTTTGCTGTGTCGCGTAAGATTTCTTCTCTGCGCTCATGGCGAAACGATTAAAATCCCGCTCCTCATCCGCTGACATCCCGGCCGCATCTCCGGAGGTGCGGCTGTTTCGAATTCCAGGCATTCCAGAGATTCGCCTCGGCGATGATCTCGTCAAGTGCGTGGCAAGCGCCGCCCGTCGTTCCGCGATTCACTTCGAAGATGGCGACATTCTTGTCTTCGCTCAGAAAATTGTCTCAAAGGCGGAAGGTAATCTCGTTCGGTTGGCAAGCGTAAAGCCTTCCCCGGAAGCTCTCGCGATCGCCGGGCGCCTGAAAAAAGATCCTCGAGCCATCGAAGTCGTCTTGAGGGAGTCGCGGCGCATCGTCCGCAGCGATCATGTGCTGATCTCCGAAACGCGCCACGGTTTCGTCTGCGCCAACGCGGGCGTCGACCATTCGAACGTTCCCGGCAACGATGTGGTGACTTTGCTCCCGCGAAATCCAGATCGCTCCGCAAAAAAGCTCGCTGCCGAGCTCCGCAAGCGAACGTGCAAACGCATCGCCGTCATCATCAGTGACACCTTCGGCCGCCCCTGGCGCCTTGGACTGACGAACGTCGCCATCGGCGCGTCAGGCGTTCCGGTCCTTCTCGATTTGCGCGGTTCGCGGGACCGACACGGCAAGTCTCTGACAGCAACGATTCTCGCGGTCGCCGACGAACTCGCCGCCGCTGCCGGCCTCCTAATGGACAAGTCCGGGGGCTTTCCCGTTGTACTGATTCGTGGCTATCGCTACAAACCCGTGTCCGAGCCGGCGGCCCGCATCGTCCGTCCCGCCGTCGAGGATTTATTCCGCTAATCTCCTCTTCTCGGCGTTCTCTGGGCTCTCTGTGTTAAATTCATTCTGCCAATCTCTGCCGCGAAGACCATGACCATTCAGCCCCACGACGCTCCCGTTCACCCCGCCATGAATCCTGAAGTCGATGAGTCACTCGCTCGTGCGCGCGAGGGCGCCTCTGTCGACCGCGAAGCCGCCCTTCTCATTGCGGAGCAAGCTCCCTTGTCAGCCCTGCTCGCCGCTGCCACGGAAATCCGCGCCGCCGGGAAAGGAAATGTCGTCAGTTTCTCAAAAAAGGTCTTCATCCCACTGACCACCCTTTGCCGCGACTATTGCAGCTACTGCACTTTTCGCAAGGATCCGGGCCAGCCCGGCGCTCACTTCATGACGCCGGATGAAGTCCTCGCGCTTGCCGAACAAGCCCGCCAAGCAGGCTGCAAGGAAGCGCTCTTCAGCCTCGGCGATCAACCCGAACGAATCTTTCCCGAGGCCAGCGAATTCTTGAGCAAACAGGGTTTTACGCGCACGCTCGACTATCTGGCGGCGATGTGCGAACTCGTTCTGGAAAAAACAGGTCTGCTCCCGCACGCCAATCCCGGCGTCATGGACCGCGCCGCCCTCACGCGTCTGAAAGCTTCGAACGCCAGCGTCGGCATGATGCTCGAAAACGTCAGCCCGCGCCTGATGCGCGATGGATTGCCGCACGCCAAGGCCCCAGACAAAGTGCCTGCGCTGCGTCTCCGCACCATTGAAGAAGCGGGGAAGCTCTCCATCGCCTTCACTACTGGAATTTTGATTGGCATCGGCGAAACCATGGAAGAACGCATCGACTCTCTCTTTGCGATTCGAACGCTCCACGAAAAATACGGTCACATTCAGGAAGTCATCATTCAGAATTTCCGCGCCAAGCCGGAAATTCCCATGGCCGCGCACCCGGAGCCGTCTCTTGAAGATATGTTGCGAACCATCGCGCTCGCCCGCCTCATCCTTGGCCCGCACATGAACGTCCAAGCCCCGCCGAATTTGAGCTACAGCGATTTCCCTCGCTTGCTGGAAGGGGGCATCAACGACTGGGGCGGCATTTCCCCCGTTACCAAAGATTTCATCAATCCGGAAGCAGCCTGGCCGCAGATCGCGCGACTGCAAGCTGAGACCGAGTTTCGCGGCTTCGTTTTGCGCGAACGCCTGGCGCTCTACCCGGAGTTTGTTCGCCGGGAAGAATTTCTTTCGCCGCGCGTACGCGATCGGGTTGGAGCCCTCTCCGGTGCGGACGGATTTGCGTGTTGCACCAGGCTTGCGGCCCGCATCTGACTCTTCTATGTCTCCGGCCAAAAAACTCAAAATTACCTCTCTCGCCGGCGGCGTTGGCGCTTCAAAACTGCTCCTCGGTCTTTATGAAGTGATGGACCCGCGCTTGTTGACCATCATCGTCAACACCGGCGACGACATCGTCCTTCACGGCTTAAAGATTTCGCCGGACCTCGACATCGTGACGTACACTCTGGCGGGAGTCGTCGATTCCTCAAAAGGATGGGGAATTCGCGGGGAAACTTTTCATGCCCTGAAACGCCTCGCCGGCTACGGGCGCGCCAATTGGTTCAACCTGGGCGACCGCGACCTCGCCACGCACATCCATCGCACCGCCATGCTCGCCGAGGAAAAGACGTTGTCCCAGGCCGCGGATTCGATTCGAACGGCCCTGGGCGTGAAATCCCTCATTCTCCCAATGTCCGACGATCCCATTGCGAGCATGATCGATTCGAACGAGGGGCCGCTCCATTTTCAGGAATACCTGGTAAAGCGCCGCACCGAGCCGCTTGTGCGCGGCATTCGCTTTGCGGGTGCGGACTCCGCGCGGCCCGCCCCGGGCGTCCTCGAAGCCATTCGCGATGCAGACCGCGTCATCCTCTGTCCCAGCAATCCGCTGATCAGCATCGGCCCGATTCTCGCCGTGCCGGGAATTCGTGAGCAATTACGAACTCGCAAAGAAAAAGTGTTCGCCGTTTGTCCCATCGTAGGCGGGAAATCGCTTAAGGGCCCCTCCGACAAAATGCTCGCCCAACTCGGCCACGAGCCGACAGCCCTGGGCGTCGCCAAACTCTACGCCGACTTCACCGGCACCTTCGTCATAGACCCTGTCGACAAATCCCAGTCCACCGCGATCGCCGCGCTCGGCATGAAGGTTGCGATTCTTCCGACCGTCATGAAGACGCGCGCCCAGAAACGCAAACTCGCCCGCGCTCTCTTATCTTTATCTCCCTCTTCGACTTTGTAGGGGCGCAGCATGCTGCGCCCTTGCTTGGCTCAAGCGACACCAATTGTTACTTCCGTTCTTCTCAATTGTCTTGCGTGTAGAGTGTCCACTCTCGGTTGCCGCGCTAACCAGCCATTAAACCTGTCGGTGCAACAAAATCCCTAAATTATTCGTGAACGCCAACCGTTATCTGCCCCGGCAGCGTCGCATGGATCCAAGCCTCCGCCGCGATGAGATGCAGCACAAAGCCGATCCAGAATCCGATGCCGAAGAATTCATGCGGCGTCAAGCCTGAAAAGCGGCTCGTAGCAAAAAACATTCCAATGATGGGGCGGATGGTAGCCACGGCAAGCCCGACCGAGAAGGCGCGAATCATCCACTCGCGGTGCAGCTCGATTTCACGCCGCCGGATATGCCAAAACGCCTTGCACAGCGCGAATAGAAAGAATGTGGCGAACAGTATCGTCGCCGTCGCCTGATTTATTCCACCGATAGCCGGCATGCCAAAGCTCATCACCAGCGCCGACATTCCGATCACCGCACCGCAAATCACAAAAATGCGGCCACTCCAGCGGTGCCATCGGAGGTGGCGCGCCCGAATGGTTGAGCTGAACTGCAATGGACCCAGCACCATGAAGAGCAAGCCGGGCAAGATATGAACGAGAGTTAGGATCGGATAGTGCGCAAACAAATCATCCAGCGCCGCGAACCGTGCAGCTACAGGATTGGATGTGACCGCGGGTGGATGATAGCCCCCGACCACGATAGGCACCAGATGCACCATCCTCCGCACCGCGACGGCAACTCCAATAAACGCCAGAAAAATGACCGCGCTCCATAGCGCGCGCCCGAGTCGCATGCCAGGCTTCATACCTCCTATTACGTTTGGTTCATCAGATTCCTTTCAAGTGCGGACATAGCAAAACGGAATGGTTTTGAAAGCCATTTCAAGCGCTCCAAGCGCTGTGACCACGGAGTCTAGAAACCTCCGGATGGAACGGCGGATATGCTTTAATCAGCAACTGACACCGATTTCAACCTGGCGTACCAAGAATTTAGAAGGCTGCGAGGCCACTCCAGACACAAACGGTTCAGGTTACTGACCCAGGGATTGCGCCCAACTCGCGAAGGCGCGCCAGCCAGCTGTTTTGCCGACGGGCAAACGAATCCGCCGTTAAGGCAAAACGCCTCGGGTCCCCTATGGTGTCAAAGGTGTGCTGATGGCGCCCTTGATTTTCGGAAAGTAGAGCCACAGATGCCCGCCGTTATCGTCCTCGCCGAACACGATTTCGCCATCGGGGCCCGTGACGGCGTCGCCGAACTGGTAGCCATAGCGGCGCTGCTCAAGAATGGAAGCGGCGACCCCGAGATTGGTGAAACTGCCTGAGACCGTGTCGCAGCTGAACAGGTTCGCCATCTCGTCTCCACAGAAGCCGAAGAGCCTGCCATCAGGTACCACCGCCATGGGTCCGACTGGCGCGAGATGCGCTCTCCCGAGCGCACGGAAGCCTTTGTTCTCGTCGAAGGAGAACAGCCGCCCAGCTGCGTCGGCCGTGAACAGCAGGCCACTATGGCGATCGCGAGCCCACCGAAGCGGACCGGCCCACTCGCCGTCGGGAAGATGGACGGCGGCACGGCGGATGTGGCCAGAAGCAACATCGAAGCGCCAGAGTTGCGTGCCCTCATCCTGTCCGAACACTCCAGCACGGCCCATGGCCAGATGGCCGCGACCCGGCGCCTCCCCCACAACAGTAATCACCCCCGACTCGACATCCACTGTGAACAAGTGACGCGTGGTTACGCCAGCGACGGTTTTTCCCGACGGGGCAGAGATTGCGTGAACCACGGGCTCTCCCGGAACACACTCGCCGAGGTCTTTGAGAACCGGTTCCTCGAGGCCCCACTCCTGAATCCAGTCCTCCGCGAGATCCAGGTGCGGCATGGCCACGGCGCGGCCACCCTGAGGTCCGTTCACGAAAGCGATCACGCGGGACGTGCCGCAACAAATGGCTTCCGTGGTTGTCGAACCGGGGACCGCCCCGGCATCCAACACAATCCCCGTGAGCCCGTGAAATGCCGCTCCAAAAAGGTGCGCCTGGCGTCCGCTTGTTCCGCCATAGACATGACCTTCGGAGTTAATGTCGAGCGCGGTGATGTGGCTCTCGTCGTGGGTAATCGGCGTAGTCATGCCCGGCAGGCACGTGGGAAATGCCACCATGATGCCCTCGCGGACAAATTGATGCGCGAGTTCGTTCAGATAAGCCTTGATCTCCGGTGAATTAGGATCGAATCTGGATTTCGTCTGCATCGTGGTCGTCCCTAGCCCCACATCCGAATAGGAAGGTGCGCGTTTCTCCGCTTCCGGTCGGCCGGCATCGAGACTTTGAAGATGCCGGAGGGGTGATTTCCAACGTGGCCGAAGAAGAGATCGCCGTTGTGGTCCACAGCGCCTCGGGAAACGTAGTGCGCCATGCCCGTGGGATGCTCGAGTCGAGCGACTTCCTCTCGCTTGAGGGTCTGCGGATCGAGGCGCCAGACCACGCCCTCATTCTGTTTCCGTGATTCGGGCGTCGGGTTATATTTGGAATCGCGCCAGCGCGAAGCCACGTAGTAGAGATTGCCATCGCCCCCAAACGTCAGCCCGCCGCAGTGGTCCCGGTACATGTCGATTGGGAAACTGGTGTCCCGAAGCTGCGTGGCCGGCCCGAGGTCCTCGACTCGCGGCCACTCGCCCTCGTTCGGCCAGATGCGCATCAGGCGTGGATTCGGACACCAGGTGGAAGCGTAGACGCATTCGCCATCGGGCGAAGGCGCCACGTCATAAAACACGCTGTGCCAGCCGGTTTGATAGTTCAGGTCATGCGCCAGCAGACCGGGAGAGATTTCCAGGCGGTCCGTCTCAGGCGTGTACCGCACCAGACGTCCGTAGTCACTACTGGTCCAGACGCGATGCCGTTTGTCGAGGAACAGAGCCTGAGGATTGATGGAGCTAATGCGGCCAACGTCGCGTCGCTTGCGGCTGCGTAGATCATAGATGATTAAATGATCGCGCGGGTAACTCATGGCGTAGAGCAAGCCGCGCTCTTCATCGTGCAGTAAGCAGCGGCAGCCCTCCTTCGGGATGAGCGTGTCCCACCAGAGAACGCGGTCGGTGCGGGTGTCGAAAGCGAGCAGCGCGGAGCCGCGAAAGCAACGCTTCGTGTCGTGCCAGGAGTACCACGGCGAATAAACGGGCAGATCGATGGGCGGGCCTGAAAGATGTGTCGCCATGTACAGCACGCCATCGTGCATCGAGGGCGCGAAGCTATAATGGATCTTGCACTGCGAGGCACGGCCTGAGTCGCCGGGATCGTCCACCTTTTCCGCAAGGTCGAAGAGGTAGTCGAGGTCGTCGCGCTGTTCGTTGTAGCGGACAGGCTTGACTACGCCCCCGGGCAAGCTCTCCGCGCAAGCAGCCGCATAGATCCGTCCGTCGGGCCCGACGGAAAGTGACCAACAGGTGTCCGAGTCAGGATGACCTGTGAATGGGTACCACTTGACGGCATACGGCGTTCCGCCGAACGCCCTAGCTTCTGCCACCACCGGGCTAGCTCCAGTCGCCGGCCGGTTAGCTTCAGCCCCAAGCGAGGGCGCGAGGCCCGCCGCCAGCACTCCACCGCCAACTTTCATGAAGGTACGGCGGTCAATTTCCGCTCGTGAACTCATCGATCTCCTTCCGAGCGACGCTGCAGGGCATGCACGTCCCGTCCGTCTCGCCAATAGTCCGAAATTTTCGATTGGACCTCTGTCCCGCGCATCGTACCCTTCCCCTGTCCTCGACACAACGGACTTGCCACCGGCCAGATCAGTGGGGTTGGAGGGCTTCTTGGCACGTGTAGTCGCATTACCGGCTGTCTAAACCTCCCCCCTATTTGTGTCGGATGTTCACGGGGGCTCGGGTCCGATCCAGGGGAAACACGTGCAGTTCCCATTTGACCGGGACGGACGTTGGCAGGTAGCAGATGGTCTTGTCGCAAGCCTGATACTCAAGCTTTCCTGTAATCGTGAAGAGTTTCCCGTCTTTCCCTAGCGAGCCCCAGAACTCTGACCCGGAGCTCACTTTCACATCCTGGCTGATGCGGAACGTCCCATCGAAAACGGGTACGTTCTCCTTGATCGCGCGCAGATAGAGAATTTTAGACGGTGGGTATACCGTCGGTTTGAACTCCAACTGTGCGACGGGTTCAATCACGAGCTGAATGGGTTTATAACCCTGGGTACCGGGCGCATACACGTGCACATCCGGGGGCAGCCGCACTTCGGCAGCGAGGGTGATGCGAGTACCGGGAACGCCGATGGAATCGGACTGCTCGAGGGCCAGTTGAAGATGCGGGGCTTCCACCGTTTCGGTTACTTCCTGGCCTAGTTCCGGAAAAAGCTTGGAAATAATGCTATTTCCGGTAAGGCGCTCCCGGTATTTCGCTTCGAAGAACTTTTCTCTGATAGTGCCGTTGGGATCAATAAAAAAATATCCCGGGCGGGCAAAGCCCTTCTGCATCCCCGTAGCTTCCTGATTGAGGACGCCGTAAGCCTGGATCGTCTTCGAGTCAGGATCCGCGAGCATTGGGTATTCGATCTTGTGCCGGTCGGCAAAATATTTCAGAATTTCTTCCGTGTCATAGCTGATGGCCGCCAGCTTGACCCCCTGCTTTTCGAATCGCGGGATGGCGCTTTGCAGCTGAACCAGCTGCCCTTTGCAGAATGGTCACCAATCTGCGGAGCGGAAAAAGAGAAGAACGGTGCCGTTCGTTCCTTTCAGCGTATCGAGAGTTTGTACCCCACTAAACTGGTCGTGAACTGAAAAAGGAGGAGCCTTTTGACCGACTGCGAGTCCAATCGACAGCAACTCGATGGAAGCCATCTGAATCGTACCGTCATCGAGTGTCCCTCGAACGGTCACCGTGTCTCCCAAGTGAGCGGTTACCGATGCCTGCGGCTCAAGGCCGTACATGACCCTGTTCGTATCGTCATATAGAGCCAGCTTGGCACCGGGCACGTTCTTGGTGCACTCGGGAGATTCGGCGAAGGCTTCGTCTGCGTTGCAACTGCTGGACAGCAGGGTTCCGGACCACGATCCGGACTTTGTTGCGGAATTTCTTGGATTGTTCTGCCAGGCCGCTGCGAGTGCGGCTATGGAAAAAAGCGCTACTAGATTAAGGAAGAAGCGTATCGCCGTAGAATCAGACCTGACCGACAGCATCAATTCGAGACCCTCGTTTCACTCTTGAATTCCCCGATACTGTACACTTGGCAGTCTCATCGCACAACGCCCGACAAAGAAGAAGTGTCACTTCAAGGGGAGCCCGGTGAATCGAATTCCCGCGCCGTGAACTTTGTAGCGCATATTCAATCCAATCAAAAGCGCCGTCAGCGATTCGACAATGCGCGCATTCTCCAATTTTCCTCCATTCAATGGCCGCGCCCCCGGAATCTTGCTGACCAATTCGAAGGCCACCTGCTTTGCTTTCTCATCGTCGCTGCACACTAAAACGTCGCAATCCACCGATGCATCTCCCGCAAGCAATTCCGCTCCAAGATTCTGCAACGCGGCCGCCATGCCCACGCTTCCGGGCAGCAGTTCCCTCGTCTGTTCGGCCGCCGAGCCTTGCCAAACGCCGAGCACGCGCGTCGGTGCACCGCCAATCGTCGCCGCCAAAGGCACCGTGGTATCGATCACAATCGTTCCCGGTTTCCAAACGCTCTTCAATTGCTTGAGCAGCGCCACCACACCGGAGAAGGGAACAGTCAACACCGCGACATCGCAGGCGGCCGCGGCAGAAAGATTGTCCAGGCCTTCGATTTGCGCGGCGCCACCAATGCGCTCGCGCAGCAGTTTTGCGGTTTCTTGCGCGCGGGCCGCATCGCGCGAGCCGATCAGGACGTGTTCCCCAGCCTTCGCCATTCGAAACGCCAGCCCGGAGCCTTCGGCTCCCGTTCCACCCAGAATCGCGATCTTTCGCGCCATGATGGTTCGCTCCGTTTCGCATTGCGCTGCTCATTCGAATCGCTACCACCTTATTCCCGATTCGAATCCGCCGCTTCGCTTTTCCCGCACCCAGTATGGTATCTTCAAAAACTTCCAAGATGCTAACGCCACATCTCACCGCATTCGAATTCCGCAAAGCACTGGGTCATTTCACCACCGGCGTGACCGTGGTTACCGTCGAATTCGAACCGGGCAAGATCCACGGCATGACCGCCAACTCGTTCACTTCGGTCTCGCTCGATCCCATGCTGATTCTCGTTTGCGTCGACCACCGCGCGAAGATGCTTCCTTTGCTGACGAAGAAAAAACGTTTTGGCATTAGTGTCCTCAAAGCAGGGCAGGAGGCTATTTCCGAGTATTTCGCCAAAGGCGTACAGAGTGCGGAAACTGAGGAGAGATTGTCGATTCGATATCGATTGAGCCCAGGGGGCATCCCCGTCCTCGAGAATACGCTACTCCAGTTGAGCTGCACGGTGATGGCGTCGCATATCGCCGGCGACCACACCATCTTTGTCGGGGAAGTGGAGGAAGCGGAAATGCACGAGGGCGAGCCGCTGCTTTATTTCCGCGGAGAATACCGCCGCGTCGCGCGACACTCCTAGAGAAATTGTTTTTCTGGAAAATTCGTTACCGTTCGGAATTGCCGGAAGGCCGCGGCGACTCGGCCGAATCGCCCATCTCTTTGCGATGGCTCTTCACTTCGCGCAGCGCATAGATCGGCTTGTTTTGCGATTCGTAGTAGGTGCGCGCAATGATCTCGCCGAGCAAGCCCATGGAGAAGAACTGCACACCGCTGATGAACAGCGCCACCGACAGCATCATGAGCGGCCCGTGTTCCGCCATGATGGCCTTGTGCAGGTAAAATTTTTCGTAGGCCAGGAAGCACGCGAGCAGCGAACCCAGCCCCGCTCCGGCCACGCCCAGCAACCCGAAAAACTGGAGCGGCCGCGTCGAATAATCCAGCAAAAACTTCACGATAATCAAATCCAGGAACACGCGGATGGTGCGCCCGATCCCGTAATTGGACCTTCCGCTTTTCCGCTCGAGGTTTTCGATGGGCACTTCCGCGATTCTTGCGCCCGTCGAACTTGCCAGCGCCGGAATGAACCGGTGCAGCTCGCCGTAGAGCTGAATTTCCTGAATGATCTCTCGGCGGTAGGCCTTGAACGTGGTTCCAAAATCGTGCAGCTCGATTCCCGATAGCTTTGCCATCATCCAGTTGGCGGCGCGGCTGGGAAGCTGCCGCATCAGCCAGTGATCCCGCCGGTTGTGGCGCCAGCCGCTCACCAGGTCGAAGCCTTCTTCTATTTTTTCCAGAAAGCGGGGAATCTCTTCGGGGTCGTGCTGCAGATCGCCGTCCATGGAGATGATGACCCCGCCCCGCGCGAAATCAAAACCTGCTTTCAACGCCGGAGTCTGTCCGAAATTCCGCCGCAGCCGCACCAGGTTCACGCGGCGGTCGTGCTCATAAATTTCGGAGAGCACCTTGAACGAGTCATCCTTGCTGCCATCATCCACAAACACCAATTCGTAAGGCTCGCCGATCCCGTCCATCACCTCCGTAATCTTCATGTAGAGGGGTGGGATGTTTTCCTGTTCGTTGTAGAACGGAACGACGATGGAATACTGGATGGGCGAATCGCTTGCCATTCTTTTACGCAAGTCCTTCTTTAAGCTTCCTGGGTTACAAGGCCATAGTCTATCAGGCGAATCCCCAGCGATGCGACAAGATTTCGGATCGCGGTGTCTGTGAGGATCTGCAGCTCGGTCTGCCGCGAATCCTGCAGCCGGGTCCGCGTTTTCTGCAGCGCCGCATCCGCGTAGCCCGGGTGGCACATCAACTCCGTCGTCCCGTCCGGCAGGCTCTTCACGAATTGTGCCACGCCATCGCGCGTCAGCTCGCCGGTTTGCGCAATCCCGCAAAAATAATCGGCCGTAGAAATACCCGCGTGCTCGGCCTGCTCACGCGCATCGCGCGCCAGCAGTTTCAATCCGCGCGCCTGCACTCCTTGTTTCATGACCACTCCGGCGTGCTGTTTTGAGCCCGAAGAAAGAGCCGCGCGCAGGCTCGATGCTTCCAGCGAAACGCGGATCGCGCCGATGTCATGCCGTTTCGCAAGCTTAAGGGCGATCTCAAACAGCCCGGGCAGCATGTGTACATGTTTGTGCCCGTCGAGGTGTGTCGGCGCGATACCGGCATCGCGGACTTTCTGAATCTGCGCGTCCCACTCGCTCTCTACTTCGGCCAGCCTGAGCCCGCGCCGTGCCCGCCGCAGAAGCAGTTTTTCTGGTCCGCCTGCGAATTCGCCGTCGTCATTCAGAAGACTGGTAATGGTTTCCCGTTCGGCCACCGGGGGGCCGTCGCTCAAGTTTAAGTGCACTCCCACACCCAACCCGGGGGCCAAACGCGCGGCCTCCACACCCCCGGCAAACGCGGCGCCGTTGGCCAGCAGCGAAGTGCTGGTCACAATTCCGTGATGAAACGCCTCGAGGATGCCGCGGTTTACCCCATCCGTCCATCCCAGGTCATCCGCGTTGACGATCAGATTCTTCACAGCCTGTCCCGCTCCCGCGGGCTCACCTGTCCTATTGGACAGCTACTCTTTCGTGCTCCGACCCGTATTCGTACCATTGACCCCTTTGACCCTCAACTCTAGCATGGCGAGTAGAGGCGAAAATGACGGTAAAGCTGCGTGAATCCAAGCGCATTGGTTCGCGGCACCATGAGAAGCGGCGTGGCCGCCGAATGAACTCCCGTGTACCCGTACGCCTCGAGTGGGACGACGAGTCCGGGAAGCGCATCAGCGTCGAAGGGCATACGCGGGTCGTCAACCCTTACGGCTGCATGCTGGTTCTCGCGGAGTCGCTCGAGCTCGAGCACCGCCTGGCCCTCAGCAATCTCGCGACCGATACCAGCAATGCCGCGATCATCGTGTGGAAGGGCAACCAGCGCCCCGACGGGTGGGAATACGGCGTTGAACT
>Ga0137409_10001837_pt1 | contig 22848 bp, 18 predicted proteins | sample CZODoug1_16funga_FD_122059 | JGI IMG/M metagenome (GOLD analysis project Ga0137409, IMG submission 122059) | Vadose zone soil fungal communities from Angelo Coast Range Reserve, California, USA - CZODoug1_16fungal (Hybrid Assembly) | ecosystem: Environmental > Terrestrial > Soil > Vadose zone...
ATGCACGACCCAGGGCTTTATTGCTGGCATCAACGCGGCGAAGGAACCGTGACACGAATGATTCCGTAAAGGGGCCGCTTCGTCGCGTCTTCTAGCTTCTATCGGTACAGCGAATCGATAAAATCGCTCGCCTGTAACTGGCGTACGAAACGATCGTCGAAAAACTTGTTCGGATCTAGATCTTTCGCCTTGGGGTTACGTTCGGCGAGTTCTTCCAATATCGATCTCACCGCGTCGGCCGTCGTCAGCGGCGTCTTCATCATATACTTGCCGATTTGGATGTCGTACGACTCGGCGAGCAGGTCCATGTCGTTGGTGCGCAGATACTTGGACAAAACCTTCATGGTAAACACGCGATCCTTCTTCATCAGCGCGATCGCTTCGATCTCAGCCGAGAGGTACCGCCGCACTAGATCCGGGTCGTCGCGGATGATGTCGCCGCGCGTGGAAACGCCGGTCGATGCGTAGGGAATGTTGAGGGTTGGAATATGCAGGAGCAGGCGGTTGCCGAGTTTTAACGCGCGGCTCGTTGCCGGATAACCGAACACGCCACCCTGCACGCGGTTTCCTTGCAGCGCGCCGACGATCCAATCGCCGGCGCCGATCTCGACGATGTGAACGTCTTTGCCCGGCTCGAGACCGAAGTGCTTGGCGGCGAGACGCGCGCCGGTGTGGAGAGAGGTGCCGTAGCGGCTGATGCCGATGCTCTTGCCGCGCAATTGTTCGGCTTTCTCGATCTCCGGCCGCACAACTAAATTCAACACCAGTGTACCCACCATCGTCGCGACAATCTTCAAGTCGGCGCCGCCGACCACCGCCCCGGTCGTGGTACCGCCGGCGATCTGAACAAACGACACTTCGCCGGCGATGAGCGCATTAGTGCCTTGCACGCCGCTCGGTGTCGCGATTACTTCAACTTGTAACCCGTATTTTTTGAAGATACCGGCTTCATGGGCGGCCCACGGTGGCACCATGGAGCCGGAGATCGATGTGATGGCGGCGCGAATTTTGCGCGGGTTGGAAATTTCACCGGCGTTGACGGAGCGACAGTAGCTGAAACAGCCTAGGACACCCAAGACGACAAGGGCTCGCCTAATCAACATTGCCCACCTCCGAAACGTGTTGCAACAGATAGCTGATCGCATCGCCCGGCGTCAACTTCGGACCTGGACGAAGATCGGGTAAAACAATTGACCCTATCAAGCGCGCTGTGATAATCGGTGACCCGTTAAGATCGAACTACTCAGCGCCGATTTTGCTTGCGTCTGCGCGTCGCGCAACACGCGAAAGGAAAGAATATGGAAAACGCCAAAGTCATCGATGCCGATGGTCATGTCCAGGATCGCGACGCGGAGATTCGCAAGTTCATGGCGGAGCCGTACTGCCGGAGACGCGGACCGCTCGTCGCCAAGGACAAATGGGACAGCAGCATGTACGGCAAGCTCAACCGTGACATTCACGACGTGCCGACCCGGCTCGGCGATATGGATCGAGAAGGAATCGATATTTCGGTGCTGTTTCCCACCAGTGCCTTCGGCATCGCTTGCCGGGTGCCGAGCCAGCCGACGAGGGCGGCGTAGGCGATCAGAAACAGCCCGGTCTCGCGCAGCAGCGCTTCGGGCAGGTTGAGCAAGGGCGCAAGCTCGCCGGCGCCAAGGGTGAGCAACACGGCCGATGCGCCGCTGAAGATGGCGTCAGCCAGAATGGCGCGGCGCAGAAAGACGGATGGTTGGATCATGGCAGTTCTCCTTTCGGGGGTGAGTGGACGGGTGACGGGTCAACGCGCCGGCCGGCGGCGCCAGGACCGCAGCAGAGACCGGAGTCGACGCTGCAGCCGGACCGGGCACAGCGTCCTGCCGACGCTGGTCTCGACCGCCTGCACATGCGCGAACACGAAGACGCCGGTGTTGTGCACCAGCGGCTCGGGCATGTTGAGCGAACACGCCAGCATCCGGGTTGCCAGATTGAGCAACCACGCGATCATGCCGGCGGGTGTGGTGGTTCGGGAAAGCGGGCTCATGGTCATCTCCTGTGCCCTCGAAGATGACCCGGCCCGATAGCGAATTCGATTACGTTAGAGGTAATGGAAGGCGTGAAATTCGCATGGTAAGTTTTCCACCATGAACGCACAGTCTGCCACGGCGCGAGCCGACCGAACCCAGCCCGCCCATATCGGCGATCATTTGCGCGAATGGCGGCAGCGCCGCCATCTCAGCCAGCTCGATCTCGCCGGCGACGCCGAGATTTCCGCACGCCACTTGAGCTTCGTGGAAACCGGGCGCGCCGCGCCGTCGCGCGACATGGTGCTGAAGCTGGCGGAGCAACTGAATGTGCCGCTCCGCGAGCGCAACGTGCTGCTGGTGGCGGCGGGGTTTGCGCCGGCGTTCCCGCAGCGATCGCTCGACGACCCCGCGTTGAAATCGGCGCGGGCTGCGATCGATCTGGTGCTGAGGGCGCATGAGCCCAACCCGGCGCTGGCATACGACCGGCACTGGAATCTGGTCTCGGCCAACCGCATGGTGATGCCGCTGCTCGAGGGCATTCCGCAGCGTTTGCTCGGTCAGCCCTTCAATATTATGCGTCTTGCCTTTCACCCCGAGGCGCTGGCGGCGCGCACCGTCAACCTCGCCGAATGGTGCAGCCATCTCCTGGAGCGGCTGCATCGCCAGTGCGAGGCCACGGCCGATCCCGAATTGATAAAGCTCTATTCCGAGCTGAAGGCCTATCCGATTCCGGCGCGGTCGGCGCCGCTTTCGGCCGACAACGTCGCCATCCCCTTCAAGATGCGGCTCGACGGCGACGTGCTGAGCTTTATTTCCACCACGATGATTTTCGGCACGCCGGTGGATATCACGCTGTCGGAGCTCGCGCTGGAGACGTTCTTTCCGGCTGACGATCTGACCGCGGAACGGATGCGAAGCATGGCGGCTAGCCTCAAATAGCGCCTTGCCTGGGCTGTGGATGCTGATTATCTCTGGAGCTTCCTGATCAGGAGGTTCCGATGAGCACTCTAAAACCGCTCCAGATCGATATCGTCTCCGACGTGGTGTGCCCATGGTGCTACATCGGTAAGCGCCGGATCGAGAACGCGCTGGCGCTGGCGGGCGATGTGCCGGTCGAGATTCACTGGCGGCCGTTCTTTCTCAACAACTGGGTGCCGCGCGAGGGGATCAGCCGCGACGAATACCTCACCGCGAAGTTCGGCTCGCCCGAGGCCTACAAGGGCATCGCCGGGCGCGTCGTCGCGGCGGCAAACGAAGAGGGCCTGCGGTACCGGCCTGAGCTCGTCAAACGCCAGCCCAACACGACGGACTGCCATCGGCTGATCCACTGGGCCGAGGCGCAAGGCAAATCCGCCGACATGAAACAGCGGCTGATGGAATTGTATTTCCGTGACGGCGGCGATCTCACCGACACCGATGTGCTGGTGCAGGCGGCGGCCGATTGCGGGCTCGATGCCGACGATGTCCGCAAGCGTCTCGCCACCGACGAGGACGTCGAGCTGATCTCGGCGCAGGCCAAGGAAGCCTCCGACAAGGGTATCTCCGGCGTGCCGACCTTTGTATTCGCGCAAAAGTACGCGGTATCAGGCGCGCAGCCGGCCGAGCAACTCGCCCGCGCCATCCGTCAGGTGTCTGGCGAGATCAACGCGCAGGCGGCGGAGTAGGGGCGGGCAAAAAGTCGTAATCTTCGTCTTGATAATTTCTTATTTGTAGCTACGATAATTAGATGAAGATCACGTTCGATCCGGTCAAGCGCGCCGTTACGCTTGCGGAGCGCGGTCTGGATTTCGAAGATGCGGCAGAGCTTTTTCGTGGCGATACGCTGGATTCCCCCGATGACCGCCGGGACTATGGCGAACTACGAATGCTTACGGTCGGCCATCTTCGTGGACGCATGGTGATCGTGGTCTGGACGCCGCGCGGAAATACGCGGCACGTCATCTCGATGAGGAAAGCAAATGCCCGCGAAAAAACGCGCTTTGGGAAGCGATTTGAAAAAAATTGACCGCCATGTCGTGCAGCCGCACGAATATGACGAGATTCCCGAATTGACCGAAGAGTGGTTTGCATCCGCGGATCACCGTCGTGGCGGCAAACTGGTTCGGCGGGGGCGCCCCAAATCCGACGATCCCAAGCAGCTTGTCTCGCTGCGGCTCGATGCCGAGGTGCTGCGATGGTTCAAGCGCACCGGCGCAGGATATCAGTCGCGCATTGGCGAGGTTCTTAAGCGTCATGTCCGGCAAAGTGCCGCACGCAAGAAGAAGGCGGGGTAATCGCTTCCACAATCACCGCCATCATTCAGGGCGGGCGCTTATGGCAAAGCTCGTCATGCCCGGCCTTGCGCCAGGCATGGACGTCAAGAAACTCGGGGAAACGTCATGATCTATGAGTTGAGAACCTACACCGTGAAGCCCGGCACCATCGGCGACATGGTGAAGGCGGCGAGCACCGTGTCGCGCGAAATCCGCAAGGATGACTACGGCAAGCTTGAAGGTTACTGGTCGACCGAGATCGGACCCCTCAATCAGGTCATGCATCTGTGGAGCTACAGCGACCTCAACGAGCGTGCGAGATTGCGCGGTGAGCTCGCCAGGAACCCGCGCTGGAGCAGCGAGTATACGCCGCTGATCCATCCGCTGCTAATGCGCCAGGACATCCGCCTGCTCAACGCAGTGAAGCCGCCTGTTGCCCCGGCATCGACGGGCAATATCTATGAGTTCCGCAACTATCGTGCGAAGACTGGCGGCGCGGTCAGGCAGTGGCTCGATGCGTTCACCGCTGTGCTGCCGGCTCGCGAGAAATATTCCAAGATCGTCGGCCTGTGGCAGACCGAGGCAAGCCAACCGAACGAAGTCTGCCACATCTGGGCGTATCCCAGCTTGAACGCGCGCGCCGAAGCGCGTGCAAACGCCCTCAAGGATCCGGCATGGCAGGAATTCCTCGGGAAAGGCACGCCGCTGCTGGAAGAGATGCACTCGACCATCCTGCTGCCCGCGCCTCACTCGCCGTTGAAGTGACTAGATCAGGATCGAGCAAGAGCAGATGAGACAGGTCGATCCCGGCCGAACAGCTCGCCCGTGCGATCCGGCAGTGTCTGCGGAAGTGAACGTGCAGGTGGCGGAGTAGGCGAGTGTCGTCACAAACACCGCCGTCATCGCCGCGTGAGCGCAGTTGCGCTCATCGCTGGAGGAGCGGCCTTTTGGCCGCGTCTCGAAGGATGGGCCGCAGCACGTGACTGTCATCCTTCGAGGCTCGCAAGAGCTCGCACCTCCAGCGATGAGCGGAACTGCGCTCACGCGGGGATGACGCAGCGCAGTTTCCTTCACGCGCCCTTCAGATAATAATTCGCGCGTTTGCCGAGCGCGATCCTTCGCAGCAGGCGGCGCATCGCGAAAGAAGTGCGCAGCGGCCGGATCGCCATGGTCACGGTGCGATAGAAGGCGAGTTTCAGGGCGTCGCGAACTGGCTGGGCGCCCGGCGGCTGTTGCGGCAGGCCGATGCCGCGCAGCATCGAATTGAAGAAATGCAGATCGTTGAGGCGGCGCACCTCGCGCGTCTTCCAGGTGATCGCCATCGAGATCGAATAGCTATCGGCGGTGCGCACCCAGTGCGGCCACTGATACGGCACGAAGCAGCCGTCGCCCGCGAAGAGATGAAACTCGGTACCGCGCGACGCAGAACGCTCGTCATATTTCAGGTTCCGGTGTTTGGTCATCGAGCGTTCGATCTCCTCGTCGGAGACGATGGCGCGGTCGCTGTTGTCGAAGATGGTGAAGAACTTTTCGCCGTGGATATGCACGAAGAAATTGTCTTCGCTGTCGAGATGAAACGGCGTGGTCGAATTCGGCGAGGATACGAACAGAAAGCCCTCGACCTGTTCGAATCCCGCATCGAGCAGGCTGTTGTAGCCGCGCGCCCGCGCCACCGACAGCAGCGTGTCTTCCAGCAGCGCCCGATATTCCGGCGAGTTCTCCACCCGCTTGAGCACCATCCATGCGCCCGAGGTCTCGATGCGTTTCACCACCTCGACCGGGTCGAGATCGACGGTGGGGATCGTATCCGGATCCTGGCTGATCGCGACCTTGCCTGAATTGTATTCGATCAGGTCGCGCGGCAATTCGGCGGCGAGCTGCGCGATGCGCGGCAGGCTCAACAGTGGATGACCCGACAGCCTGTGGCGGACCGCGAACGGCTTTTGCGGAAAGACGCGCCGCAGCGCTTCATTCGCGGCCGTGATCACCGGCGCGATCTCCGCGGCGGAATTCATGACGATTTCTCCTGGCGCTTGCGGATCAAATGAACGGCGCGCCGCGCCGGCTCGCGGACCCATCGGCGCAGCGTCATAGCGGCATGGACCAGCGAAACCACTGGATCATGGGGTCGCAGCGGAATCAGCACGTCGCCGATCGCAAGACGCCCGCGCCAGATCGGGTTGATCATCGGATGATCGGCGCCGGCGGTGGAATCGGCCATGGCAATCGCGGGATCGGCGCAGAGATGCCGCGTCAGATCGAGGGTCAGTTGCACCCCGGGTGACAGTTTCGCGAAGCGCTCGTCGACGCCGAGCTTGAAATAGAAGGCGCGATCCCGATGCCGGAGCACGATCGCGGCCGCAACCGGGGTGTCGCCGGCACGCAATGTCACGATCTCGCACTGGCCGGCTTCGGCGAGCGCCAGCGTGGCGCGGCGGACAAAGCCGGCATCGCCATCGTCCTGCAACAGCGCAGTGCCGCGCTGGGCTTTCCAGCCGCTGGCTTCGAGGCGGAGAAAAGTCTCGGTGGCCGCCGCGACGTCGTCGGGCGTGCGCGCCACATCGAAATGGACGGCGCCGTGCTCGGCCAGCCGGTTACGCTGGCGGCGCAGTTCTTTCAGCTTCTTCGGCCCCAATGCATCGCGCAGCAATTCATCGGCGTCGTGCGTCGCGTCGAGGCAGGCGCGGACATGGGATTGCAGCAATTTTGGACGCATGCCGTCTTGCCGCAACGCTTGCCTGAACGCCTTCATAACGGCGCCATCCAGCGTGACGTCGCGCAGGATCAGCGCGGGAGCGCCGGCTTCGCGCGCCGCGCGCATCAACCCGATGATGGCATCGTTCGGCATGTCGCGATCGATCGGCGGCGTGCACAGCGTGCCGTAGGGATCGGCGCTCACCAGCGCGGGCAGGGGAATTCTGTGGGCGCGCCACAGCGAAATCACCGGCATCAGGCCGATCAGACGAGCCGGGCCGCCCTGCGCCGCCGAAGCGCTGCTCCACGCGCTCAGTGCGGACACGCCGGTCCGGCCCTGCGCGGAGGCGTTCACTGCCAATTCCCAGCCGGGCAGGTAATAGCCGTTCGGTTCGACGGCACGCCCGGCGAGCTCACGCCATCGGCTCGCGGCAACGGCGGTAAGCGGAGTGAAAGCATCGCCATCGGATGAAGCCGCCGCATGCGGGGGCTTCCCGATGACATCCTTCACAGATGCGCGATGGACCACCGCTGAATTCGCAATCTCGGCCACGTCGCCGGTTCCCCGTTCGCGATGGGATAGCGGAGGGCTGCGCCTCGCGCCGCCTCCTCCACCGCGTGATGGGGAAGAGGCTAGCGGAAAGATTGGAAAATACCGTTGGCGCGGAGATTCAATTCGAGGCGAACTGTTAACGGATCGTTTATCATCCCGGCCGCGCCCGAGCGATGAAGTAAAACCCTTCGCTTAAGCGGCGTGGCCGCCTTCGAGCACCTTGGCGGTACTCTCCTGTGGGGTCAGGAACTGGCTTTCGAATGCCTCAGCCGGCATCGGCCGGCCGAAATAATATCCCTGTCCCTCTTCGCATCCCATGCTCACCAGCAGATCAGCGGTTGCCCGGTTCTCGATGCCCTCTGCGATCACCGACAAGCCCAATTGCTTGCTGAGACCGATGGTCGAGCCGACAATCGCCGCATCATCGGCATCGGCGAGCAATTCGAACACAAATGACCTGTCGATCTTGAGCCCATCGAGCGGGAATTTCTTGAGATAGCTCAGGCTGCCATAGCCGGTGCCGAAATCGTCGAACACAATGCGCGCGCCGAGTTGCTGAATTCTCCGGAAGATGTCGAGCACCTTGTCCTCGTCCACCAGCAGAATGTCCTCGGTCACTTCCAGTTCGAGCAGCGCGGGCGTCAAGCCGGTGATCTCGAGCATTTCTGCGACCGAGGTTGCAAGGTCATTCGATTGAAGTTGCGAAGGTGAAAGGTTGATGCCGATGCGGACTTTGTGCCCGGCTTGCTCCCACGCCCGCGCCTGTCTGCATGCGGTCTGCAGCACCCAACCTGCAATCCGATCCGAAATCGATGAAATATTGACCACCGGCATGAATTCTGCGGGCGAGACTAGGCCACGGACGGGATGACGCCAGCGAATGAGGGCTTCGGCGCCGATCAGGCCGCCGTCGGCCAGACGGACTTGCGGCTGATAGAACAATTCGAATTCATTGCGCGCGACGGCAAGCGCCAATTCGGCCTCCAGCGTCAGCCGTGCTTCCAGTTCCTCCCTGATCTTTTTCTCGAACAGGACGTGATCCCCGCGTCTTGTCGCCTTGGCGCGACAGAGCGCGAGATGGCTGTTGCTCAACAATTCGTCGGCGGTGCGGCCGCCCAATGGATAGGTGGCTGCTCCGATACTGACCTTGACGCGATGTAGACGCGTCCCGGTCAGAAGCGGCGTATTGAACGTGAGCGAGATACGTTCGCACAATCGCGCGACCGTTTCTGTCATGTTGGCGCAGGGGATCGCGATGGCGAATTCATCGCCACTCAATCGCGCGACGATTCCTGCGCCGTCGATCTCCGCGTTTAACCGTTTGGAGACAGCGGACAGTACCAAGTCACCGCAAGCATGGCCCAGCATGTCGTTGATCTGCTGGAAACTGTCGAGGCCGACCACCAGCAGCGCTACCTCGCCCGCCGCCTTTTCCGCGGTGGAAATCATCGCAGCCAGTTCCGAGTGAAGGGTGTTGCGGTTGGCCAACCCGGTCAGCGAATCGTATTCCGCCAGATGTCTGATCCGCTCGGCTTCGCGTTTCCGCACCGATATGTCGAGCAGGATCGCACCATATTGAAAGCCGTCGGTGCCTTGCCAGCCGGACAAACAGGCCTCGACCGGAAACACCTCGCCGTTCTTGCGGCGGCCTTCGAATTCCATGACCAGACCGCCCGGCTGCTGGGATCGCGTGCGCGCTTCTTCGTGGATCGGCGTTGATTCAGGCACGGCCTCGGCGTGGGTCGCGTAAATCCGGTTGAACGGCTGGCCGATCATTTCCGCAGGGTCGTAGCCGAAAATCGCAACCGCTCCGGGATTCCACACCGTGATCCGGTGGTTGGAGTCGGTGCATACCAGGCCGTCGCCCAGCGACATCGCGATGCGCTGAAAGCGGCTCTCGGCGATGCGGCCCAGCAAACCCCGGAAGTCGATTTCATCCAGCGCAATGGCGGCCATGTAGACCGCAATCGCGGTGTGGAACAGCGACGTATCGAGAATGAGGGGCAGCTTTGCCTGCAGCACAACGGCAATCGCTTCGGCAGATGCGGCCATCGCGACAAGTACGACAACCCTCCTGCCGGCGGAGAGACGTCGCCATGAGAGCATCATGGTCAGCGAGATGATGCATAGCCCGGCCAGCGTGACGATATCCGAGGTCCAGCCCAGGGTGCGGTTCTGCAGGATCGATTCGGCTGCGAGGGCTTGCAGCAACGATCCGGAAACGACGCCGCCGTTCGGAATGCTGAAGCGATCGCCGAGTTCAAGCGCGGTGCCGCCGATGATGACTTTCTTGTCCCGGAGCCTGTCCAGCGTTGCACCATCGCCGCGCAGGACATCGATGTAGGACACCCTGGGAATGGAGGCGGTACGGATACCGAAATCGATCAGGAACGGCTTGCGGTTCGCATCGTGCTGCCCGGCCAGTACCGCGCCCATCGAGGGCAGGAACTGCCCGTCGAGCTTTTCGCCGAACGGGTACCGCCGGACAAGGCCATCCGATTCCACGGCGACATTGACGACGGCCGTCCATGCGTGATCGCCGAATTGTTTCAGCGGACGATTGATATGGATTGCCGTTCCATTGTTGCCGTTTGCGCCGGGCTGCCTGAAGGACGGCAGAACCACGGATCCGCCGGCGCTCTGAAGCGCTTCAACAAATGCCTGGTCCGACGCCGGATCGAACGGCGCGCTGAAATCGACGTCGAAGACAATGTCCCGGGTGCCTGCGATTTCCAGCTGCCGCAGCAGGTCGGCATGGAGGCGGCGTGGCCATGGCCAGATGCCAATTTTGTCGATGGACGGAGCGTCGATCGCAATCACGACGATATCGCCAACGGCCTGACGCGACATCCAGGCGAACCGCACATCGGTCAGCGCATTGCGCAGCGTGCTGTGCCAGCCGGACGACAGCACGATGGCCAGCGCAACCACCACAAAGATATGCGGCCGGTAATGTTTCAACTTGTCCCCCATCCCCCTAAGCTTCGAAACCACCACGCGCACCGCCCAAACCGGGCGCGCGGGCTCGAAAATTGTTCGGCCTATTTGAGAAGGCCGTAGGCGTAGCCTCTGGCAATGCCGTTTACGATGCCGTAGGCGTTTCCGTTTCCGAGACCGTAGGCGTTGCCGTTGCCATTTCCGTTGCTGTTTACGAGCCCCGTGATCGCAGCTACGGTTCCAGTTGCGCCTGAAATTGTTGCCGCTGTGACACCTGTTGTAACGTTGGCACCTGTTGCAACGTTGGCGTTGCTGCTGCCCGTGCCGTTTGAATTGCCACTGGGGCCGCTTCCGGCGCCGGACGCAGCCCCGGCTTCCTGTGAAGCCCAGACAGTATCCTTGTCGGCGATGTTTCGTGCCGAACCCGGCGTCGAAATCCCTCCGTGGGCAAGGCCGCGGGTCACCTTGTGAAAATTAAGCCTGACTTCGCCGAGCGACGCCGATATCCGCGTCACGCCATGCGCTGGACCGTCCGCATTTCGCTGCGGTTGGCCTGATGCGTGCGAACCGCTGCCAGCCGCGGTGCTGGCACCGTGTCCCAGCGCATGAATGAGTTGTCCGTTCGCAGCCTGTCGCGGTGCGACGAGTCCCGTCTTTGGAACTGTGACCCGTTCGATCGATGATGCGCGCGGCCGGCCTTGCTCGATCGGACTGAACGCGCCCGATCCGCTCAAGGAAAGACCGGGCTTGCCATGCGCGGAGGCGGTGGCGGCTTGTCCTGGCAACACTTGCGCGATCTGGCCCGACCGGAAGTCGGCTACCTCGACCTGTCCTCTGATGACGTCGATGCGGGTGTTGGTCGCGTTCACCGAGACGCGAAACTGCGTCCCCTTCACGACCGCAGCGAGGTAGGGGGTTTCGACCTCGAAATGTTTGACGTTGCGCTTTTCGACATCGAGCAGGATCGAGCCGGCCTGTTGCACGATCGTGGTCGACAGCCCGTCCTTTTTCTCAGTCGGCAGGCCGATCACCGAATTCGGCGACACCAGAATTGTTTCCTCTCCGCGGACCAGGAGCACGCGCCCGTTGCGGCCGGTGCGGATGGTGTCGCCCGGTTTCAAAACCTCTTCCTGACCAAGCGAGACCTGCTGGGCGCCCGTCGTGGTCATCCATACATCACCCGACGACTTGCTGACCGACCAGGTGCCATCTTCGGCCGCATGCGCATGGGAGAGCGCGGCGAGAGCGAGCGCCGCTCCCACGAAACGTCCAAACCCGGCAGCCCTGATCATTGAACCCTCCGTCGGCGTGCGACCGACGAGAGGTTTACTGAAAATGTTTCAAGATTGAATGAGTGCGACAGCTGCCAAGTTCGCGTGCTGTTTTAACGATTCGTTGACCATAAAAACCTATGAAAAATCATGGGGCTAATGATCTTTCCGACGTTCACGCTATGTCATCCGTTGAACTACGGATGCGCAGCCGCAAGGTGGCGTCGGGTTACCGTCAGGCTCGGTTTCGCGACCCTTTTACTGTTGATGCTGTCGGTGATCGTGTCGCCGGTGCCGGCAACGGCACAACAGGCTAGCCCGGGCTTCGATCCACGACAGACCGAAAAACGCTTCGATGCGCCGCAATCCGAACCGACGCCGGCCACTCGGTCCGCCCTGCGGATGCCGCGGTTGGCGCGGCCGGAGGCGCCGGTGGATTCCAGACCGCTGTTCGAATTGCGCGAGGTTTCGCTGACCGGCGCCCGGGCCGTGTCGAAGGATCAGCTCGCAACGACCTATCAACCTTATCTCGGCAAAAAAGTTTCCGAGGCCGACTTGGTCGCCATCGCCGGCGCCGTCAGCGACCTTTATCGTGCCGCCGGCTTTCATTTGAGCCGCGCGATCGTTCCGCCGCAGGACATCAAGAACGGCCGAATCCGTCTTCAGGTGATCGAGGGCGGCATCACGGAAGTCATGCTGAAAGGCGAGGGTGCCGAGCAGTTCGGTGTGCGGCCGCTTCTCGACCCGGTTATGGCTGAACAGCCCTCGCGATTGGCGACGCTCGAACGGCAATTACTGCTGATCAACGGCCGTCCGGGCGTGCGCGTCGCCGATACCGCGCTTGAAGAGATCGGCGTCGCGACGGGCCGTTTCCGCCTCGTCGTCGATCTGAAAACCTGGCACGTCTACACGGCGTTCGGGGTGGACAATCTGGGCTCATCGGCGGTCGGCCCCTGGCAGACCTATGCCACCGGCGCATTCAATTCTTATCTGCTGCCCGGCGATACGCTGGCGATCAATCTGTCGACCATCCCAACCGATCCGCGACAACTCGCCTTTGGCCGGCTGTCCTACGATGTCCCGGTCGGCCCCGATGGGGTGCGGATTGGCGCGTCCGCGCTGTATAGCGAGGTTCGGCCCGGCGACATGAGGCGACTTTACAACGACAACACCACGACCGAGTCCTTCGAGATCCACAGCAGCGTCGTTCCTCTGCAATCGCAGAACGCGGCGCTGACGCTCACTTCGGCTGCGAACTTCAGCAACGTCTCCGAGCGCGATGTGTTTGGCCCGATCTACCAGGATCACATTCGCACCGTGAGCCTGACCTCCGACTACTGGCTGCAGGACAATTTCGGCGGCAACAATTATTTCACACTGATCTGGCGGCAGGGTCTCGATATCTTCGGCGCCTCGCACCGTGACGATGATTTTCTGTCGCGCGATGGCGCGTCCAGCAAATTCTCGGTGATGGATTTCTGGTTCACGCGCTATCAAATCCTGTCCAACGCCTGGTCGGTGAAACTGTCGGCCGCCGGCCAGATCGCGTCCGGTCCGCTTTTCACCTCGCAGCAATTCTACCTCGGCGGGGCGGCCTTCGGGCGCGGTTATGGCAGCGCCGAGATCAGCGGCGACAATGGCGTCGCCGGTTCGCTCGAACTGCGTTTCGATCAGAAGCTGAATTTCCAATACCTAACCGGTTATCAGCTTTACGGTTTTGCCGACGCCGGTGCCGCCTGGAATGACGGCTATAGCTACGCCGACGGTCTTGCGCTGACCTCTGCCGGCGCCGGCGTGCGGTTCTTTTTGGGTGGGGATCTGCGGGCCGACATCGCCGTCGCGGTGCCGCTTGGTTACCGCGCACCCGACAACTCAAGCCGTAGCGCCAGGCTTCTGTTTTCGCTGTCGAACACTTTCAGACTCTGTCCGGAAAGAGCGCAGGCGCGCTGCCTTTAGGCCGGCCCTTCGGCGACCGCTGCGGTCAATGTTATTTTGGACGGAACTTTCGGGGATCGGGGACGTTGCCCTTCACCGCGCAACAGCGGCTCAAGGGAGAAATACCAAATGAATCGTTTTCTGCTGATCGCTGGCGCGGCTCTCTGCGCATTGACGGTAATGCCGACGCTGCCGGCCGCGGCGATGCCTATGTCGCCGCTAGCTCCCGTCGCCGCCCAAGCCGGCGTCGATACTGTTCTGGTGCACGGCGGCCACGGTCACGGGCATATGGGGCGCGGAGGTCGGGGTCATCATTACGGTTGGGGCAGAGGCCACGGGCATCACTACGGATGGTCACGTGGCAGACATCGCGGCTGGAGCTAAATCCAACCGCGCCATTTGCAGTGGTCGCCCTGGTGGCGACCACGCTTAGCGTAAAGTCGAGTTGCAAGGACCTTCCGGACAATAGTTTAGCCGCCGATCGATCGTTGCGCCGTCTTCAATGTCCGCCGGTCTTGGGTTGCCGTTCCACGCAGCCGTAGACGATGCCGAGCAGGATGCCGAATCCCATTTCAAATCCCGGGCAGGCGTGGGTCGGATGAGGCTGCTTGCTGCGATCGCCGCCGAACAGCGGACAGACGTCGGTAATGCCGTTACCGAGATCTTCCTGGGTCGCCCTCACGACGCTGAGATAGATCTTGTCGCCGGCACGGACCTGCGTGGTTCCGAGCGTGTGGTCTTTCACCGCCATGCGCCACAACGCGTCCGGCGTCGGCGTCATCTGCATCGTCTCCTGCATGGGCTGCTCGATCACCTCATGGGCGCGGGCAAATTCATCGGCCAGCGAAGTTTTCTTCAGTCTTGCCTGCAGCACCAGCAGCGTCGCGGTTTTTTGCCAGGTCTTCACGATGGTGATGAGGTTGCCGTTGATCGTCGGCAGCGCGCCCATCATGACGCCGACAATGGTTCGCGCCAGCAGGTCGTTATCCTCCGGGTTCGGAAACTCCTCGAAGAGAGCCCTGGTGATGGCGCCGACCGGAGGGTTTTTCGGATCGCGCCTTGAAGCCACGAACTTGCCGACCGCCTCCCGGAGGATCTGGCCGGTTCGCTGCCCGATCTGGGTCAGCAGCACGTCCGGGTCGGGATGGACGATGTAGCCGGAAGGCGGGGTGTAATCGCCGGGGCAGCGCGCCGGTCCAACAAGGTTCGACAACCGAAACCCGCCCGCCTGCACGAATTCCCCATCGGGGATATCGAACCAGTGATGGCAGATCGCTGCAAAGACAGTGTCGGAAACCTTCACGATGTCGAAGGCGCCGGGATCGGGCAGGGCCGCCAGCGCGGCGCGCGTCTCCTTCAGGGCAAAATCGAATGCCTCTTTCCTGGTGACGCGTCCGATGGCCTCGTTGGACTTGGTCGATTGCTTGACGTAGTCCGGCCCCCAATCCATGCCGAGATAAATCAAGCCGATGCTTTGGTTCATGCGCGCCTGGTAGCCCTCGATGGTGTAGTTGCCGTCGGCGTTGAGAAGAACCTTCATCACCAGTTCCTTGCTGGTCACCAGAACGCCGTCGGGGGTGCGCCCCGCGCCGCCTTCCTGGTTCTCCATCCAGGCCGCCGCGGCCTTGGCGTGCTTTTCGGAAAGGTGTTCGAGCATCATGCCCCACAAACTGCCGAGACCCTGCGCGGTTGTCCTTTCGAATTTGCCCAGAGCATCGATCAGGCCCGGTCCATCAGCATTTGGCGACATTGTTTTCTCCTGCAAAATTATCGCGCGGCGCAACCCGCGCCGTGATGCACTCGATTGATCAAACTAAAACGTCTTCAGGTTAAGCGATTAGCGCTCTTTCCTTCGTCTTCATGAAGCGGCGCATTGCCGAAGTTCTTGGCCCGTTTGAAATTTAGTCCCGGATGACGCGGCCGCCGTCGTTGCGGCTCTGGAACGGAAAGGAATTTTGCGGAAAATGATGGAAATTCGTGACGGCGAGAAGAAATAAACCGCTGTCGTTTGTATTGGCCCCCCGTCAATCCAGTACATTTGGCGAGTCGATCTGGCCGTGAACCAGTCTGCCAGTCCTGTATATTTTGCAAGCTGAGGTTGATCTTTGCAACGCAAATTGCGAGTGGTCCCGAATCTTTCGTCGCGCCGGCCGACGTACGGCCGCGCATCAATGGCATCTGCCGTGTGCACGATCGAACTTATCCTTGCTCAAGCCAGTTCCGCCAGCAAGGCGCGGGCATTGCGGACGTCGCAGGTCATCTCGCCACCCTCGAGCGTAGCCAGGATCGGCTCCAGCATCGCGCGAGGATCGCTGTCCGACCCGGTGTCGCGCCATAATTGCGCGAGGTCGACCGCGGCGCGCAGTTCAAGTAGACGCGCCTCCTGGCCGCGGGCGATCTCGATGGCTTTTTTGAAGCAGTCCTCCGCGCGCAGCCGATCCGGCTCTGGCTGCTTGAGCGCAACGTGTCCACTGAGCCGGTGCAGACCGGCAAGCCAGTAACGCTCGCCGGATTGCTCGACGAAGGCGAAGCCGTCTTCCAGAGCCGCCTTGGCTCCTTCCAGATCTCCCGCCTTCAACAGCGCTTCGGCAAGGTGGCATATGATGATGGAGCTCCCGGCGTTTCCACCTGATCGGCGCAGCGCCACGAGCGAGGCGCGAAGCCCCGCGATGTTTCTCTCGACAGGTTCGCGCATGGCGCGGGCGTAAGCCTGGAAGAGGCTGGCTAGCAGGCGAATTTGCTCCACCCTTTTTTCGGCGCAAAAAGCGGCAAGCTCGGCGCTATCGCGCTCCAAGCCGTCAAGATCTCCCAACACGAGCTTGGGCCAGGTTTGGGAGGAAAATGTCGCTGAAGCGACCGTGGTGGCGTGCCCGTGACTCAGCAGCTCGATTCGCACCTGTTCGCTGAGCTGCGCAGCGCTGTCGAGAAGGCCAAGCGACAGCCGCACCAATACTTCGAAGCAGAGGATAGCGACGCCCTGATCCCAACCGAACCGGTAGCTGATCGCGCGCTGCCGGCGCGGGTCGCGGTATTTGTCGCCCGTTTGCAGGCTCTGCAACGCTTCACGGTTCTGTCCGGCGTAAAACTGCAGCGTCCCGAGCTGACGGTAGCCGACGACCCGATAGGTCGGGTCATCCAGGCGCTCCGCGACTTCGATGATCTGGTGGGCAAAACCAAGCGCTTGCTTCAATCGCGCCGTCAACGTGGTGGCGGAGCAAAGCCCGTACAGAACAGACACGCGCTGCAAATCCGTGCCGATGCCTCTGTCCAGCAATTGTTTCGCCGCGGCGAGGGCCTCGAAGGTTTCCGGCGCGGAAATGCTTTTCAGGGGCACCATGGCGTTGGCGCGGGCGACCAGAAGCCCAAGTTCGAGCGCGTCGCGTGCCGGCCCTTCGGCGATGCGCGGGATCAACGCGATGCCTGTAGAGGCATGATGCTCGGCTTCCGCCGGGGCCGACTGCGAGAGCGCCAGTTCGGCGGCCGCGAGCCAGTACGGAGCCGCCTGTTCGGCGAGGCCAGCCTCGGTGAAATGATGGGCGATCGTGGCGGCCGGATGGTCCTCGTCGGCGAAATGCTCCTTCAGCGCCTGCGCGATATCGGCATGGATGCGCTGGCGCCGGCTGCGCAGCAGGGAAACGTAGGCGGTATCCTGCACGAGCGCATGCTTGAAAATGTAGCTCGCCTTGGGCGGCGCGCCGCGACCATAGATCAATTCGGCTTCGATGAGCTGCTGCAGGGCGTCCTGCAAGACCTGTCCCCTGATCGGCGATACCGCTTCCAACAGGCGGTAGGAGAACTCGCGCCCGATCGCCGACCCGATCTGCGCGATCTCTTTAATGGGTGACAGGCGATCAAGCCGCGCCGTCAGCGAATCGTGCAAGGTCGAAGGTATCGCCAGCGGCGTCAGCGCGGAAGCGAGGACATAGGCGCCGTTTTCCTGGCGCAGCAGCCCGGATTCGAGCACGCTCTTGGTCAGTTCCTCCACGAACAGCGGCACGCCGTCGGTTTTTGCAATGATCTGATTGAGCACTTCCTCCGGCAACGCCTTTCTCGATGTGATGCGATCGATCATCGCCACGGCCTGGCTTCGTTCGAAACGGTTGAGCGAGAGGGCCGTGACATGCGGACGGCCGGCCCAGGGCGCGGTGAACTCCGGCCGGGCCGTCACCACATACAGCACGGAGAAATGCTGCACTTGCTCGACGAGCCGGGCCGCCAGTTCGAGCGATGTGGGATCGATCCAATGCGCGTCTTCGACCAGCATCAGCACCGGCACGGCTTTCGCCATTCCGAACACCAGCGCGATCAACGCGGCGATGGTCCGCTCCTTCATCTCGCTCGGGGCCATTTCGAGCGCCGGATACCGTGCTTCGGTCGGGATCGTCAGCAGCGGCGCCAGGTAAGGCGCGATCTCGCCGATTTCGAGACCCGCGCGTGCGATCATCGTCTCCAGTTTAACCAGCCGCGCGGCGGCCGGCTCGCCGCTGACAAAGCCCGCGCCACGCCAGATTTGGCCGATCACCGGATAGAACGCTTCGTTGCCGTGATGCGGCGAGCATTGATAGCGGAAGGCGAGATGTCGTTCGTCACCGATGCGTTCGCGCAGCGCCGCCAGAACGCGCGACTTGCCGATGCCGGCCTCTCCCGACAACTCCACCACCTGACCCTCACCATTGGCGGCGCGGCGCCAGCGGTTCAGGAGCAGGGCGACCTCCTGCTCGCGGCCAACGAACGGCGTCATGGTCTCCGAGCGCGACGCCTCGAACCGGCTGACGTTCTCGATCTCGCCAATGACCGACCAGGCGAAAACCGGAGCCTTGAAACCCTTGAGCTCCAGTGGCCCAAGCGCTTTCAATTCGAAGGTCCTGCCGAGCAACCTTCGCGTCGATTCGGAAACCACGACGGTGCCGGGGTCGGCCAGATTCTGCAGCCGCGAGGCGAGATTCGGCGTGTCCCCGACGACGCCGCGCTCGCGCGCCTCGCCCTCGCCAATGAGTTCGCCCACCACGACCAGGCCGGTTGAAATGCCGATCCGCACTTCGAGCGCGACACCGTGCTCGCGCCGAAGTTCCCCCACGGCTTCGATCAGCGCGATACTCGCGCGGGTCGCACGTTCGGCATCATCCTCATGCGCGCGGGGATAGCCGAAAAAAACGCTGGCGCCGTCGCCCGTCCACTTCGCGACATGGCCGTCGAAGCGCGTTACGGAAGTTGCGACCGCGCGCTGAAACGCGCGAAGCAGGTCGCCCATGTCTTCCGGATCGAGTTGCACGGTCAACGTGGTCGAGTCGACGAGATCGCAGAACATCACGGTCAGTTGGCGTCGATCGGCCGCGTCTTGCGGCTTCGGCGCGTCCGGCGTCTCGCCCGCAAGCTTGCGGATCGCGCGCAGCATCTTCAGCCTGTGCCCGAGCGAAACACCCAGTTCTTCGAGGTGCTGCTCGCTCAGCTCAGTCAGAACGTCGGCGTCGATTTCGTTCTCGCGAAAGACGGCTTCGTACTGACCCAAGCCCAGATCGCTCAGCCAAGTCCCGACATCCATTTCCACGCGACCCCTCATACGTGCGGGGGTAATGGGCCGGACGAAACCCGGTGTCCAGAACGGGCCTCGACAGGACTCCCCAATTTCGTCATTTTTTTAGCCTGGAGCCAGTTCCCGGATCGGTGGAAGCGGAAGCGCGGCCGGCCCGCCGGTCAAGACCACGCTACTCCTATACTAGAAGTTAGGCTGAACTACACGTGGCGCGTTTAGGGGCGGCGATGGGCGGGCCGGCGCCGCGCCGACGGCGTTTGTCACAATTAGATCGGCTCGTAAGTCTCGGATGCGCAGGTGTCGTCGTCTTCGGCGTGCCGCCGGTCGATGATGGCGCCGCCGCTGATCGTGATGTGATAGGTCTGGGCGCCGAGCGGTTTGCCCATGGCAGATGTAAGCTCCGCCCGGACACAGGCGGTCCAGCCCAAGCCTTGCGGCTCGTGGTGCGGCGGCGAGACCTCCACAAGGCGCGGGTATGACGTGGCAAGGAAAACCGAATCCAGTTTTTCGCGGACCAGCCGTCTGACATCGGGTTGCGGTTCGGGCGGCGGCGGCTCGCTGGCTTTCGCCCGCATGAATTCCGGCAGCGGCGAGCGGCTGTCGGCGAGGCCACAGCCCGCGAGCGCCAATGCCGCGCCCGCCATCAATACCGAACAAACAATCCGCCGCCGCATCCACCGATATTACTCCGCGTCCGTCGGGATTGCGCGCCGTTGCGGCCAATTTCACACATCTGAGCCATCAACAATTGCTGAAAACCGGCTGCGAAACGGTTATCCTGGCAGGCAGGGATATCGGGAGACGAAGATGATGAGAATCTGCACGGTTGCGGCTGTCACGCTGGCGATGATTGCGATGCCCGCCCACGCCCAGGTGAATGGCAAGCGGCATCAAGGCGACGCAAAGGAGGCCAAGCCGACGGAAAATAAAATTGACGAGAAAGCCTACAAGGCCGCACTCGAGAGAATTCCGGATTCCAAGGAAAAATATGACCCGTGGGGCAGCATGCGGCCGGCGGAACCGGCGAAAAAGCCGAAATAACGGCCGCCAGCCCCTGCGGAATTTCAGCCTGCGACAAATTGATCGTTGAATTGGGCCGGCCGCTTGCCGCCCTTAGGGAGCGCGCGTTTGAACCGCCTCAGGAATTTCGCGACCAATCCATAGCTGTATTGCCGGAGGTGGCTTGATGTCCCGTTATTGCCTGCTCAATGTGATTGCCGCGGCCACTCTTTTGCTCGGAACACAGGTTCTGGGAGTCCACGCCGCGCGCGCCGAGAACAGGTTGGCGCTGGTGATCGGCCAATCGGCTTATCGTTCCGTCGTGCCGCTGCCCAATCCGGCGAACGACGCCAAAGCGATGTCCAAATTGCTGGGCGATGCCGGATTCGACGTGACGAGTGCTGCCGATCTGTCACAGAACGACATGCGCGAAACCGTCGGCGAGTTCGCGGCCAAGGTGGCGGCGAAAGGCCCGGATACGGTTGCGCTCGTGTTCTACGCGGGCCATGGCCTGCAGATCGACGGCGAGAATTTTCTTGTCCCGGTCGACGTCGACCCGAAGCGGGAAACCGATATTCCGCTGCAGGCGGTACGTCTCAACGACATCCTGAACACGCTGACATCGGTGCCGAGCAAGACGCGCATCCTGCTGCTCGATGCCTGTCGTAACAATCCGTTCCCCGCGATCAACAAGAGCACAGGTCACGGGCTGGCGATCGTTGACGCCAAGACCGGCGCGCCCGGCACGTTCATGTCTTTTTCGACCTCACCGGGCGCGGAAGCCGAGGACGGCAGCGGCGCCGACAGTCCTTACACCGTAGCGCTGCTGTCGGCGGCCAAGGAGCCGGGGCTTTCGATCGAGGACACTTTCAAGCGCGTGCGTGTTTCGGTCAACAAGGCGACCGAGGGGCGACAGACCCCGTGGGATAGTTCCTCGCTGACGGACGATTTCAGGTTCTTTCCCGGGGCCGGCGCGACTGCTGCAAAGCCTGCTGACAAGAAGCGCACCGTCGACGAATGGCGTAGCGAATTGCGCGGCAAGCCGGTCGAGCTCGCCAATGAAATGATTGTGGCCGACGGCACCGACGAAGCCTATGAGGCATTTGTCGGGCTGTTCGCACAACCGCCGTTCGGCCCGCAGGCGCGCGAATGGCTGGATCGCCATCGCAAAATGGTGGCGTGGAATAATGCCGTGATCGTCAACACCGCAACGGCGTATCGCGCATTCCTGCTCCAATACCCCGACAGCGATCTGACCGCGACGGCGCGCAAGCTGGAGGATCGGCTGCGCAACCGTCCGAACACCTTGGCAAGCGTCGCCGCGGCCATCTGCCCCATCTTGGCGAAATTCACCGCATCCGGAGCCCCGCCCTTCTTCGTCCAGAAAGCTTCCGCCTGTTTCAGGTTGCCTTCGATCGTGTGGGCGTCCGCCGCGATACCAGCTCCGTCTTTGGCGGCAATGTTCTTCTGTATGCTCGCCATGGCCGCGCCATTCGATTTCATCCAGCCTTGATAGTCGCTCTCGCTTTGCGCGAATACGATACCTGCAACGAGGAAGGCGGTTAGTCCCGCCACAACGTACATCGTTTTCATATAACCCTCCAGGGCTTTCAATCCGATCGGTTACGTCAGCAGAAACTGCGGCCAATTCGCATTCCGGTGCTCACTCGAAACATTAAGACCACGAGGCGGAATTAGCGGTTCGTCGCCGGATTAGAGGCAGGAGGAAGAGCGGTCGGCCCGGCGTGGCGCGCGCCCATCAATTGGAGGATTCCAAAGGCAAAAGTGCCGAACGCCAATAGCGCAATCAGGAAGAATATGATTTTCCGAGTGCGATTCATATTCAGCGAAAGCGCAAACTCGACAGGTATCCCCAGGCTATGCCGATTCCCAGGCCTACCGCGTGAGCTGTGTTTGCTACATGAGGAATGATATTGAGCAGACACGCGAAAAACCAAACCAGCATCATGATGACATTATAAGGGTGCAGATATAGGCCGGAAGCTGGATCAAATTTGCCCCGAATCCAGACATAACCGAGGAGCCCGTATACAACGCCTGACATGCCGCCAAAAATGGGGCCCTCCGCGAAATACTGAGCAAGATTCGAGCATGCTGCGATGACGATGGTGAGAATCAGCAGGTGAAGCGAACTCTGGCGCCCTTCCACCATACTGCCGAGGTCTCGCAACCAAAGCATATTGAAAAAAATGTGCAGGACACCCATGTGAATGAAAATGGGAGTGATAAGCCGCCAGATTTGACCATGCCGAATTTCAGGCGGTATGGCGTCCCACGAGAACGACCGAATGTCAGTGATGTAACCGCTGATAAACAGACCCTTGATAGCCGGCAGATCCTCGGCAAATTTGGACATAATGAAAACGGCCACACTTGCCACAATCATTAAAAGAGTCAGTGGCCCAAAACCATAAGGCGTCAGAGGCCGGAACAGATGGCGGCGGCTTCGCAATCTTTTGCGATAAGATTCCTGATCTTTTTGCTCCTGAGCGCGCAATTCGGCTGCGCCTTTGCTCTCCTTTGCGTACTTTGGGTCTGACGGATTTTGGCGAAATGCCGTCAACAAATCGGATGCTTGCGTGATTTTGTCCTCGTCCGAAATCCAGATGCCCCAACCGTCATTTTTGTCTTGCTCAAGCTGGTTTTCGAT
>Ga0137409_10001838_pt1 | contig 22841 bp, 20 predicted proteins | sample CZODoug1_16funga_FD_122059 | JGI IMG/M metagenome (GOLD analysis project Ga0137409, IMG submission 122059) | Vadose zone soil fungal communities from Angelo Coast Range Reserve, California, USA - CZODoug1_16fungal (Hybrid Assembly) | ecosystem: Environmental > Terrestrial > Soil > Vadose zone...
GAAATGGACTAAGCTGTACGAGGAGCTCTTTACGAAGGCACGATAGGGCATGGGCAAGGAATCGCACTACTCGAGCAAGAAGGACCGCGTGTTCGTGCGCGGCGTCCAGGGGCAGTACAGCCTGAAGGACGAGCTGAAGCGTCTGCGCTCGCTGCCGCGCGTGATCAAGTGACGCGACCTCACCTTCAACGACGGCCCGCAGTCCTTCTCCAAGCACTTCGTCGAGCCGGTCGATGGGCTGGGGCAGACGCTGCACGTGCATCTCGAGGAGTACGCGCCCGGCGGGCGTACGCAGAAGCATGGGCACGTGAACGAAGCCGCCTTCTACATCCTCGACGGCGTGGGCTACGAAGTGCACGACGGCGTGCGCTACGACTGGAAGGCGGGCGATGTCGCGATCGTGCACATGAACTGCGTGCACCAGCACTTCAACGCCAGCACGGAGAAGCCGGCGCGGGCGCTGGTGATGAAGCCCAAGCCGCTCGTCATGTTCATGAACATGCTCTTCCAGCAGACCGTGATCCCGCGGCCGAAGGAGGCGGCGTCCCCGGCAGGGGAGGGCTACCAGCCGCGCAACCTCGAAACCAACCTCAATCACGACGAATGAAGACCGCGACCGTCTCCCAGGAATTCGCCAACAAGTTCGCGACCGAGAAGGACACGCCCTACACGCGCTGGGTGCGCGAGGAGGGCCTCGAGATCATCAGCTCCTTCCACGTCGAGAACCTGCACACGGTGGAGCTCAAGCCCTGGCCGCGACGGGGCGGCAAAGGAGTCTTTCTCAATCACGACGCGTCGCGCACATCCAACGATTGCTATGTGTGCGAGATCCCGCCGGGCAAGAGCCTTGCGCCGCAGCGCCAGTTGTTCGAAGAGATGATCTATGTGCTCGACGGGCGCGGCTCCACCACGGTGTGGAACGACGCCGGGGCGCGCGTGACCTTCGAGTGGAAGGCGGGCGCGCTGTTCGGGATACCGATGAACTGCTGGCACCAGCACTTCAACGGCTCCGGTCAGGCGCCGGCGCGCTACGTCGCGGTCACCAATGCGCCGCCGATCATCAATCTCTATGAAGACCTCGACTTCGTGTTCAATACGACGTTCGATTTCAGGGGCCGCTTCAACGGCGAGCCGGACTACTTCGCGGCGAAGCCGGCGCAGGGCGAACTGCGGCTCGAGACCAACTTCATTCCGGACGGCGTCAACGTGCCGGTCTCCGACACGTCGGAGCGCGGCGCCGGCAGCCGCATGGTCCGCTTCAACCTGGCTAAAGGCAACATCCCGGGCCACATCTCGCAATTCCCGGTCGGCTCCTACAAGAAGGCACATGCGCACGGGCCGGGCGCCCACGTGATCATCCTCAACGGCGAGGGCTATTCGCTGATGTGGCCGGACGGCGATGCGCCGCGCCGCTATGAATGGCAGCCGGGCGCGCTGATCGTGCCGCCCAACATGTGGCTGCATCAGCATTTCAACACCGGTCCGACGCCGGCGCGCTATCTCGCCTTCAAGCTCGGCTCGCAGCGCAACGCCCAAGGCGTCATGACCTGCTGGATCAGCAAGCGGCTCGGCGGCGATCAGCTCGACTACGCCGACGAAAGCCCGCGCGTGCGCGCGATGTTCGCGGAGGCGCTCGCCAGGCACGGCCTTTCCTCGCGCATGGAGGAGGCCTATCGCAAGGAGCTGGAGACACTGCCGCCACTGCCGAGCAAGGAAGCGGCGGAGTAGAACAAGGCCGCGCGCAGTCAGGGAGATCAACAATGAACGCACCATTTAGCCATCCCCACCTCGGGCCCGCGGCCCTGCAATTCCTGAGCAGCCCGCATCAGCTGTTCATCGGCGGGCGCTTCGTCGATGCCGGGGCTGGCAAGACCTTCGACACTTATGATCCCTCGAGCGGCCGCGTGATTGCAAAAGTTGCCGCCGGTGAGGCGGCCGATATCGACGCCGCGGTGACGGCTGCGCGGCAGGCGTTCGAGTCCGGGCCCTGGAGCCGCATGACCGGGAGCGAGCGCTCGAAGCTGATGTGGAAACTTGCCGAGCTGATCGAGGCGCATCGAGACGAGCTCGCCGAGCTCGAGTCGCTCAACAACGGCAAGCCAATCGTCAATATCCGCAACTCGGACATTCCGAACAGTTGCGAAGTGCTACGCTACACCGCCGGCTGGGCGACCAAGCTCACCGGCGAGACCTTGAGTCTCGCGCAGCCCGGCAACTTCCACGCCTACACGCTGCGCGAGCCGATCGGCGTGGTCGGCCAGATCATTCCCTGGAACGCGCCGCTGTTGATGGCGGCCTGGAAGCTCGCGCCCGCGCTAGCGACCGGCTGCACGGTCGTGCTCAAGCCGGCGGAGCAGACGCCGCTCACCGCGCTGCGGCTCGCCCGGCTCATCCAGGAGGCCGGCATTCCCGACGGCGTCGTCAACATCGTGACCGGTTTCGGCGAGACCGCGGGCGCGGCGCTTGCCGCCCATCCCAGCGTCGACAAGATCGCCTTCACGGGCTCGGCCGAGGTCGGCCGCCTGATCGTGCAGGCGGCGGCCGGCAACCTGAAGAAGGTATCGCTCGAGCTCGGCGGCAAGTCACCCGTCATCGTGTTTCCCGATGCCGATCTCAACATCGCGGTGCCGGGCGCCGCGCGCGCGATCTTCAACAATTCCGGACAGGTCTGTGCGGCCGGCTCGCGGCTCTATGCGCATGCCAGCGTGTTCGATCGGCTGGTCGAGGGCGTCGCGCAGGAGGCGGGCAAGCTCAAGATCGGGCCTGGCCTCAACCCCGACACCCAGATGGGTCCGCTCGTTTCGCAGGAGCAGCTCGATCGTGTCTCCCGCTATGTGTCGCAGGGTCGATCGGATGGCGCCAAGGTGGTGACCGGAGGCAGCCGTGTCGGCAACGAGGGTTATTTCATCGCCCCGACCATCCTGACCGAAACGAAGCCGGAGATGTCGGTCGTGCGCGAGGAGATTTTCGGACCGGTCCTGTGCGCGATGACGTTCAGCGATGACGATCTCGATCGCATTGCCGAGGAAGCCAACCGCACCACCTACGGCCTGGCGGCGAGCGTGTGGACCCGCAATCTCGGCACCGCCCACAAGATGGCCCGCCGGCTGCGGGCGGGCTCGATCGGCGTCAACATGCACGGCACGCTTGATCCGGCGATGCCGTTCGGCGGCTACAAGCAGTCCGGCTGGGGCCGCGAGAAGGGGCGGGAGGTCCTTGACCTCTATACCGAGGTCAAGGCCGTGGTGATGGCGTTGTAGTCAAGCCGCGGGCGTGAGCCTTCCGATCGGTGTCACTGTCGCGCCCGATGACGGCCGGTTGCCGTTTGATAGCCCGTCTTGGGCTTTCAGGCGCACCTGCTCGGCCAGGTAGCGCCTGACGTCCGCGACCTCCAGGCGAACGCCGCAAAGCCCCACGTGCCCGTCTGGCCGAAGGAGATAGAACGACGGCTGCGGAACCTTGACGCGGACAAGCTCAGCGGCGTTGGCGGGATCGGCCGTAATGGCGTGGATGCGCAGGAGGCCGCCAAAGTCGTCGAGCGTTTGCGGAGCGATCGGCGATTGTCCGATCATGAGCAGGTTGAATTTCGTATCGTCGAGATGCTTGAACAGATCCTCGGCTGGACCATTCGCTGCAAAATTGAGCCGCATCCAGGGGAAGCGGTCGCCCGCGGCTGGCGCGTCCTTTGGCAGGCCGGGCAGCGCCTTTGACAACGAGCTTCCAGGATAGCTGATGCCGAGTTGCGCGATGGTGCGGAAGGCAAGCCGTCGCACCCGCTCGAACTTCATCGCGCGCGCTGCGACGGCGGCGAGAATGCGGGTGCGGAACAGGCTGCCGAGCCATCCATCGGCGACGATGAGCTGGAAGGCACGATCGGTGGTTTCAAGGAGCCGCTTCGCCACCGGGATGCGCTCCTGCTCGTAGGTGTCGAGCAACGCGACATCGGCGCGGCCTTGCACGACCAGTGCAAGCTTCCAGGCGAGGTTGTAGGCATCCTGCAGGCCTGTGTTCATGCCCTGCGCGCCGGCCGGGCTGTGAATATGCGCGGCGTCGCCGAGCAGGAAACAGCGGCGGTCGCGGAAGTGCTCGGCAGCGCGGTGAGAGATGCGGTAGGTCGAGAACCAGTGGCAGGCCTTGAAGCTCAGATTCGTTCCGGCCTCCTGCTGGATCGCGGGAACGACGTCCTCGAAGGTGAGGTCGTCGCGCTGGCGAAGGTGCTTGGGCAGGACGCCGATCACCCGCCAGCCGTCCTTGCCGCGCATCGGAAAGAAGAGATGAAACCCGTCCTTCCAGAGATAGACGTTGAGCTCGCCGGGCTTCATCGAGCCGGTCGCCTCAGTGTCGGCAACGAAGAACGTGTGCTGATAGGGCGCGCCCGGGAATTTGATTCCGCTCAGCTCGCGGACCGGGCTGCGTGAGCCGTCGCAGCCTGCCACCCACGCGGCCTTGACCCTGCGCGTCGTTCCGTCGGGCAGCTTGAGCGTGGCGTCGACATGGTCCGGGTGCTGCTCGATCTCCACCAGCTCGGTATTCCATTCGACCGCGACGCCGTAGTCGCCCAGCTTCTCGCCCATGATCAGCTCGTTATCGTCCTGGCCAAGCATCAGGACGAAAGGAAAGGCGCTCAGGTCTTGGCCGATGTCACCGACCGGAATGCGCGCGGTCCAGCGCCCGTTTGCCCACATATTGCCGCCGGTGGCGCGGGCACCCAGCGCGAGTGCCTTATCGATGATGCCCATCTTGGAATAGATTTCCATCGTGCGCGCCTGCACGGCCATCGCGCGCGACTGCTGCGCCGGGCCGGAATGGCGATCGATGATGCGAGGCTTCACGCCGCGCCGGGCAAGCTGGTTCGCGAGCATCAGGCCGGTCGGGCCGGCGCCGACGATGAGAACGTCGACATCCACTGTTGCATTTCGCTGCGACATGTCAGTCATGGCCATCATCCTTGTGGGTTCCGGGAAGGTCGTTCGAGGCTTCGACAAGATAAGAGCCGCGACCTTCGCCTACACGTTGACGGCGTTCCCGATGCTGACCGGGACGCTGGTGACGATCGTGGGCTTCGTGCCGGTCGGCTTTGCAGGTTGCAGCTTGACGACGCGCCTGCAGCAATGCGGATTCTGTGGATAGTGGGGATAAGTGGCAAGGGGCGCGAACTGAAGCGCATGCGCCGCATTGACTGGATACGCGCTCTCGGAACCGAAGGAATGTTCCCATGCCTAAGCCGATTCGGTTGCCCTCCCACCTGCCTGTCGGCTCAAGATACGTCATAGAAAGCCATGGCAGAATGAAGGGTTCGATATTGATGCATCGTTACGTCGAATTGCCGGACGGCCACCGCGTAGTGCTGGCGCCTCGGCTGGTTCCGATCTGCAGCACGGCATCGAGCAGCTCCAAGAGCGGCCGTTGTACACGTCGGGGAGCGGCTCGTCGGTGAAATCGGTCCAGCGTCGTCCTTTCAGCCAACCTGACCTCAATGAGACAACCGGAGTCCCCATGCGACGCATCTATGGCCGGGAGACGGTCGCGTTCCGGCTGGGCGAACGATGGCCATCTATGAGATACTCAAAGGCGGAGTGTTCGAGCCCAAGCACATCGAAGCAATGGGCCAGGCCTTTGAGGCTGTTTGCAGCGGACTCGAGTTAACAAACCGCGACGACCCATTGCGCGACCTTGTGGCTCGCAAGGTCATCGAGTGCGCTCAACGTGGTGAGCATGATCCTGAGCGCCTCGCCCGGGTCGTCTTATCGGCGCTCCAACATTTGCCGCCTGGGCGTTCAGTCAGAACGTGAGTTACATCTAGTTTACTGCGGTCGCTCCGCTGCAGAATCCGCCCGCCAGGTCGGCACCCGCGAGCGCTTTGCTCAGTTCCCTTTTTGTCCAGCGTGATTTGAATGTCGGCGGCTTTGGGGGCCCATCTGGGCTGACCAATGGGTTCCGACAGGTCAAGGAACGTCTGCGGAAGGGCTCGCTGCCTGGACCCCGAGGACCGCCCTGGAGGCGGCCTCTCCTTAGCCGGATGTTAGTGAGCCCGAGCGAGCGCGGGCTTCCGATCCAACTTTCGCTTGCTGCGACCTTGCGGGAGCGAGTCTTGCTTTTGAGCCAATTCAGCGCACCGCATCCATCTTTCGGCCATGCGCCTCCATACCTTCCTATTCTCTGGATCGCGTGAAGAGTCCGCCATGCTCTTACACTCAGCGGCGTGTCGAATAAATTCCTCTGCGGGAACCATCTCTCGATCTCCCGTAAAAGATGGGCTGTTAATACCAACCAGGAAGCGTTTGAAAGGTTCTACGGAACCGCGCCGATTGAGCAACTCTCCGAGATGCGAGTTCCGCTCCGGGCTGGGCACATCGCTGTGCGCCTCGCAGACCTAGAAGGGTCGTCATCACAGAGAGCGCATCTTTGGATCGCGCACGTGCGTTGCGATCGGGCGACCGGGTCTTTTGCGCCTATTCCAATCGAGCGAGGAGGCGCAAGAGGCGCTCTGGAATCGGCGCGGCCGGCTCGTCTTTCCACAACTCGCGGAGCGCACGACTGATCCCGTCGATGGCGGCTTTACAAGCCTCACGTTGTTCCGATGAAGCCGGCCGCTCCAAAAACAATGTCATGGCGGCCTCCTAGGGCAACCCTCCACGAGAGTAACCCCCAGGACTGGCAGCCGTTCCTATTAGATCGCCAGGGAACGAAACTCCCGCCGCGGCGTTCCTGGCTCAGGGGGACCAGTAGTGTGAGTAGCCCCACATACCGCGAACGCGCCGCGAGGTGCTTGCGCTTTGCCGATCGTGCAGCGCGGCCTGAGAACAGGGCTGTCCTGGTGCGGCTGGCTTTGGCATGGCATGAACTGGCACGGCGGCAGGAATCAGCCGCGAATGGTGCGGACCGCAGCGAGTCCGGGAAGACTGGCATCGTCGCAGGAGACCAGCGCGGGAACCTCGGACGCCATGCCGAGTGAAGGTTGCGCCCGGTCAATTCTGATCGCGACCACCTCCCGTTCCCGGCGTCGCTATCGGTCTGCGACCTTATGTCGAGGACGATCTGGCCTCGGGCCGGCTGGTCGCGCCCTTCAAGCGCGCGGTCCCCAAGGGGCAGGCCTGGTATCTTGTTTACCACCCGTTTCGGCAGGACGATGCGGCTCTTGTCGCGTCGCGATTGGCTGATGGCGAATGTCGAGCGCGACCCAGGCTGAGGTCGTTCTAAACCCCCCGCAAAGGTGTGATCCGAAAGCCGTCCGGATACAGTTGACGTGCAAGCGCCCCCGGCTAGCATGGACGCAATTTCTTCCATAATCTTCCGATCAATGGGCCTGGTGCCAGTGAGTAGCCAGAGTAAGGGAGGACTACGCATATGCTTAAGCGTCTTTTGAAGGCATCCGCGCTGGGATTGCCGCTTCTCGCCCTGTCGGTGACGGCGGGCCTGACCCAGCAAGGGGGTCAAGCGCCCCGCAACATTACGCCGGTCACCGACACCATGCTGCGCGACCCGCCCGCTGGTGACTGGCTGATGTGGCGGCGGACCTACAACGCGTGGGGCTATAGCCCACTCGAGCAGATCAACAAGAGCAACGTCAAAAATCTGAAATTGGCCTGGACCTGGTCGTTGACCAATGGCCCCACCGAAACGACGCCGATCGTTCACGACGGCGTGTTGTTCATCTTCAACTACGCGGACAAGATTCAGGCACTCGATGCCGCCAACGGCGATCTCATCTGGGAGTACAAGCGCGACCTGCCGGCGAAGCTCGTCGCCGATGCCGGCAATCCGCTCGCCAAGCGCAACATGGCGATCTATGAGGACAAGCTGATCGTTGCGACCTCCGACGCGCACCTCGTCGCGCTTGATGTGAAGACCGGCAAGGTCGCATGGGATCACGCGACGGCGGACTGGAGCAAGGGCTGGCGCTATACCGGCGGCCCGTTCGTGGCCAATGGCACGATCGTGCAGGGCATGACCGGTTGCGGCAATGCGCAGCCCGGCGGCTGCTTCGTGACCGGCCACGATCCCAAGACCGGCGCCGAAAAGTGGCGCGTGCACACGATCGCGCAGTCGAACGATCCCAATTTCAACACCTGGAACGGGCTGCCGATGGAGGCGCGCTACGGCGGCTCGGCCTGGATCTCGGGCGCTTACGATCCGGACCAGAATCTTGTCTTCTACGGCACCGGCCAGCCCTACCCGTGGATCGCGGAGATGAATGGCCTCCTGCCCAAGAAGGAGGGCGTGCAGAACAGCGCGCTCTACACCGACTCCACGCTCGCCATCGACGCCTCGACCGGCAATCTCAAGTGGTACCGCCAGCACCTCGAGAACGACACCTGGGACCTTGACTATGTCTACGAGCGGCTCCTCATCGACCTCACGGTCAATGGCGAGCAGCGCAAGGCGCTGGTGACGACCGGCAAGCTCGGCATCATCGAGGCGATCGACCGCACCAACGGGCAATGGCTCTGGCACAAGGAAACAGTGCACCAGAACGTGGTGTCGGCGATCGATCCTAAGACCGGCGCCAAGACCATCAACCAAGCCTCGATTCCTCACATCGGGCAGACCACGGTCAACTGCCCGGCCGACCCGGGCAGCCGCGGCTGGCCGGCGACGGCCTACAGCCCGAAGACCGGGATGCTCTATCTGCCGCTCAACGAGTACTGCTCGAACACGACGCCGACCCCGCTCGATCCGGGCCAAGCCTATACCGGCGGCGGGCGCGCGGTCTATGCGCGCGTGCCGGTCCCCAACAGCGACGGCAAGATCGGCAGCGTCCAGGCGGTCAAGCTTTCCGACCAGTCGACGGCCTGGTCCTATCGCACGCGCGCGCCGCAAACCGGCGCGGTGCTGCCGACCGGCGGCGGGCTCGTGTTCAGCGGCGCCTGGGATCGCTACTTCCGGGCCTTCGACGACACCACCGGCCAGGTGTTGTGGGAGATCAGGCTCAACAACGCCATCAACGCGTTCCCGGTCACTTACACCGTGAATGGCAAGCAGTATGTCGCGATCGCGGTTGGCAACGGCTCGAGTCACGCGCGGACGCTCGCTCTACTGACGCCTGAGCTCAAGAACCCGGATGGCGGGTCGGCGCTGTGGGTGTTCGCGCTGCCGGATTGATAGGCTCTGAGACTTCGACTGCGGCCGTCGCTTGCACGCAAGCGGCGGCCGATTCCAGCACGAAATCGGGGGGACAAATGCTTGCCCTTGTCCGCCTCATCCTGAGGAGGGCGCAAGCACTACGCTTCCGAGAAACATAAACCTCTCGTAGCGCCCGTCTCGAAGGATGGGGCGGCCCACCGATCTCGGGTGTACCCGAGATCGGCATCAAATGTGCGCAAGTCGGGTAAACCCGACTTGCGATGTTCGAGACGCCGCGCACGAGGCTGCGGAATCGGGGTAGGCTAAAAGTAACGGCTCCTCACCATGAGGCCGGGGAGGGACCGCGAGTACATCAAAGTGATCGGAATTCGAAATAATAACACGACATAGCAAAACACGACATAGCAAAACACGACCACGGGAGGGTCACGATGCCGGTGAATCGATTCTGGAAGTCGACCGTTCTGGGACTGCCGCTCGTCTTGCTCCTTGGCGCTGCGGCGCCGGCGCAGCAGGGCGCTGACCCGACCCGCAACGTCACGCCGGTCACGGACGAGATGCTGCGCAACCCGCCGGCCTCGGACTGGTTGATGTGGCGTCGTACTTATGATGCTTGGGGCTACAGCCCGCTCGAGCAGATCAACAAAAGCAACGTCAAGGATCTGCAGGTGGCGTGGACCTGGTCGATGACCAACGGCGCCACCGAGACAACGCCGATCGTGCACGACGGCGTTCTCTATCTCTTCAACTACGCCAACAAGATCCAGGCGCTCAACGGCGCAACTGGCGAATTGATCTGGGAGTACAAGCGCGACCTGCCGGCCAAGATCGTGTCGGCCGGCGGCAATCTGTCGTCGCGCAACATGGCCATCTTTGAGGACAAGCTGATCGCCGCGACCGCCGACGCGCATATCGTTGCGCTCGACACCAAGACCGGCAAGGTGATCTGGGATCACACCACCGCCGACTGGACCAAGGGCTGGCGCTACACCAGCGGGCCGTTCGTCGCCGGCGGCATGATCGTGCAGGGCATGCAGGGGTGCGGCAACGCTCAGCCGGGCGGCTGCTTCATCACCGGCCATGATCCCAAGACCGGCGAGGAGAAGTGGCGCGTCTGGACCATCGCGCACCCGGGCGATCCGAACGAGAACAGCTGGAACGGCCTGCCGCTCGAAAGCCGCTTCGGCGCGACCGCGTGGATCTCCGGCAGCTATGATCCGCAGCAGAACGTGGTGTTCTACGGCACTGGCCAGCCCTATCCGTGGATCGCCGAGATGCGCGGCACGGTGCCCAAGCGCGAGGGCTACGAGAACAACGCACTTTATTCCGATGCGACGCTCGCGATCGATCCCAAGACCGGCAAGCTGCAATGGTATCGCCAGCATCTGCCGGACGACACCTGGGACATGGACTATGTCTATGAGCGGCTGCTCATCGACCTGACGGTCAACGGCGAGACCCGCAAGGCGCTGGTCACCTCGGGCAAGCTCGGTATCCTCGAGGCAATCGATCGCACCAACGGCCAATGGCTCTGGCACAAGGAGATGGTGGCGCAAAATCTCGTCACCGCGATCGATCCCAAGAGCGGTGCGAAGACCATCAACACCTCGCTCATTCCGCGCAACAACCAGGGCGTGACCACGTGTCCGTCCAATCCGGGCGCGCGCGGCTGGCCCGCGAGCGCGTATAGCCCGCGGACCGGCAATCTCTATGTGCCGCTGAACGAATTTTGCTCGACCATCACGCCGCAGCCGGTGGCGGCCGGGCAGGCCTATGCGGGCGGTGGCGGCGCCAGCTTCAAGTTCATGGCGGTGCCCAACAGCGACGGCAACTTCGGGCGTGTCGACGCCATCAGGCTCACCGATCGCACGACGGTCTGGTCGCATCGCCAGCGGGCGCCCTCGACCAGCGCGGTGCTGCCGACCGGCGGCGGCGTCGTATTTGCGGGTGATATCGCGCGCTACTTCCGGGCGTTCGATGAGGACACCGGCAAGGTGCTCTGGCAGGTCCGCACCAACAATGCGGTCAACTCGTTCCCGATCTCCTACAGCGTGAACGGCAAGCAATATGTCGCGGTGTCGACCGGCGGCGGCTCGGGGTTCCTGCGCTCGGTCTCGCAGCTCGCGACCGAGATCAAGTATCCGGAAAGCGGCTCCATGCTGTGGGTGTTTGCACTGCCTGAGCGGTAGGATGGAGGGTTCTTGAGCCCGATGATGCTGTTGGACCAGTGGCAACAAGCAGTGACTCATATCCGTCACCCTGAGGTGCGACCCCGGCCTCTTGAGCCGGGGGAGCCTCGAAGGGCGACGGCCCTATTTCTTGCCGCAAGTTGTGGCCGATCATCCTTCGAGGCCCGCGCAAAGAGGCGCGGGCACCTCAGGATGACGGGGATAGGTCAGTGTCTGCGGCTGTTGGTGCTGCTAATGGCTTGCACCATTGCGGGCGGCGCCCTCGCCCAGCCGCCGTTCGTGCCCGACGACTGGAAGTTCGGCAAGCGCCAGGAGCCCAACACGCTGCACTACTGCGTCGACGCGCGCGATCCGGATTTTCCGGTCGCGCGCAAGATCGGCGCCGCCATCGCCTCGGCGCTGCTGCTGCAAGCGAAGGAGCACGTGATCGGCGAGAATCTGGTCACCGAGGATATCGACAATCTCTACCGCGTCTTCCTCGAGACCTGCGACATCTATCTCGGCTTCAAGCTCATCCCGGACGCCTATCCGGACTGGCTCACGGTGTCGCGGCCCTATTATCGCGTCTCCTATGTTCTGGCGGTGACCAATCCGGACTGGAAGTCGCTTGCCGACATGCCGCGATCGCAGGCGATCAGCGCGACCATCGGGACCAGCGCCGACCTTCGTCTGATCCAGTATCTGCAGGCCTTGCCGGCGAACCAGCGCTGGAGCCGCTTTCCAATGGGTACCGACGAGGCCGCGCTGCGCTCGGTGTTGCGCGGCACGGCAGGCGCCGCGCTCGTTTGGGCGCCCGCGCTGTGGGCGCTGCAGGCGCACGAGCAGGAGTTCACCAAGCTGCGACTGATCGCGTCCACGCCGCTGCCGGTGTCGACCGCGGATGTGGGCGCGGCGCTTCTGTCGAACGAGCCGTTCGTGCGCAATGCCGTCGACCAGGCCATCGCGTCGCTGACCGCGGACGGCACCATGGAGGCGCTGTTGAAGGGCAGCAAGTTCCCGGCGACGCCTGTCAAATAATGCGACCGGGGGCGCTAGGCGCAAAGGAAAGCGGACATTGACGACAGCTCCTGTGCCCGCCGTTAAGATCGAAGGCGTGAGCAAGCGCTATGGCCGTACCCTTGCGCTCGACAATGTGAGCTTTGAGGTGCCGCCGGGCGAGCTGTTCGCACTGCTCGGCCCCAATGGCGCCGGCAAGACCACCTTGCTGCACATCCTCTGCACCATCCTGCGGCCAGACAGCGGCTGGGCGCTGATCAACGGCGTCGATGTCATCAAAAATCCGGTCGAGGGCCGCCGCAACATTGGCATCGTGTTCCAGGAGCCGAGCCTCGACGACCGGCTCACGCTCTACGAGAACTTGAACTTCCACGGCCTCGTCTATGGCGTGCCGGCGGCATTGCGGCGCAAGCGCATCGACGAGATGCTGGCGCTGGTCGAGCTCGCCGACTGGCGGGAGCGGCTGGTTCGCACCTTGTCGTCGGGCATGAAGCGGCGGCTGGAGATCGCGCGCGCTCTCATTCATCATTCGCGCATCCTGTTTCTCGATGAGCCCACGGTCGGGCTCGACGCCCAGTCGCGCGAGCGGTTCTGGCAATACGTGCACCGGCTGCGCAACGAGCGCGCGCTCACCGTCATTGTGACGACCCACTACATCGAGGAGGTCGAGGGCTGCGACCGCGTCTGCATCATCGACAACGGCCGGATTCTCGCCCAGGATTCGCCGGCGAGACTCAAGAGCGCTCATGGACAGGAGCTCGTTCGCCTGGTGGCGCGCGAGGAGGCGGCTGCGGCGGAGATCGCGGCCGCCTACGCGGACCGCGTGGTCCGCAACGACAAGGAATTAGTGTTGAAGTCGAGCGGCGACGCGTTCACCGAGGCGCTGTTCGCGCGCTTCGGCACCCGCATTCGCCGCCTGGCGGTCGAGGAGCCGAGCCTGGAGAGCGTGTTCCTCTCGCTCACCGGCCGCGAGCTGCGCGACCAGGCCGCCGGCGCGCGCGAATTGACCTATGAGTTCGGCAAACGGGGAGGGGAGCACACCAAATGACGAACCCCGCAATCGAGATCCCTGAGAAGCCGCCGTCTGCGATCATGCTGCAGCTCGGCGGCGTCTACGCCATCTGGCTGCGCGAGGTGAAGCGCGCCATCCGCGATCGTGGCCAGCTCATCGGCGGCGTCTCTCGGCCGCTGCTTTGGGTGCTGATCATGGGGATCGGGCTCAATCCCTATTTTCGCGGCGAGATCTACGGCGAGGTGCGCTTCGTCGTGCCCTACACCTATCTCCAGTTCATCTTCCCGGCGGTGATCCTGCTCAACATCATGTACACCTCGGTGCAGTCGGCGGTGTCGACGATCTGGGACCGCGAGTTCGGCTTCCTGCGCGAGATTCTGGTGTCGCCTTTGCCGCGCGCCACTATCCTCCTTGGCAAGATTCTGGGCGGCACCACGGTCGCGCTGTTTCACGGTTCGCTGGTGCTCGCGCTTGCGCGCTTTGCCGACATCACGCTGACGCCGCTCGATATCCTGCATGGGCTTGCGCTCATGTTCATGCTCGCCTTCGGATTGACCTCGCTTGGCGTGGTGATCGCGAACCGGGTGCGCAGCTTCGAGGGCTTCGGGGTCTTCGCCAATGCGGTGATCCTGCCGCTCTATTTCACCTCGAGCTCGATCTTTCCGCTCGATCCCTCGCTCACCAGCGCGCAGACCAAGCTGGTCTATCCCGAGTGGCTGGTGATGCTGGTCGAGATCAACCCGCTCACCTATGCGGTCGATGCGCTGCGCGGCGCCTTCATCCATTTCTATCAGTTCGATCCGAAGCTCGGCCCGATCGTGCTCGTGGTCATGGCGGCGGTGTTCTTTTTGATCGCGTTGCGCGACTTCCAGAAGGCCTGAACCGTATGGCACTGATCCCGGCCAAGGCGCGCACGCCGCTGTCCTACCTGATGATCTTCGGGCTGCTGGCGGGCGTCTACCTGCTGCCGGCTGATACGTCGCTCAGCGAGGTGCGCCGGGGAGGGCTCCTGCGTGCCTGCATGCCGCCGGTCTATCCCCCGCTCGTCACCAGTGATCCCAGCGCGCCCGGCATCGATGTCGAATTGCTGCGGGCGCTGGCGGAGAAGCTTGCCCTGAAGCTTGCGATCACGCCCAATCCGGCGATCGGGCAGGACTTCAACCCGCGCAACTGGCGCGTCACCCGCGCGCAGTGCGAGGTGCTGGCTGGCGGCGTGGTGGCCTCGCCGGTGACGCGCTCGTTCCTGGAGACGAGCCCGGCCTATGCGGAGACCGGCTGGGGGCTCGTGCTGCCGAAGCCGGTCGGCGATCTGCAAGGCCGCCGCGCGATCGTGCTCACCGGGATTTCCGGCCTCGACCGACTCGCGCTATCGCGCTTTCTGCGCAGCAAAAGCATCGAGTTCACCATCGCGCCGAATGCGGCCGAGCTTGTGAGCGCGCTGCGGGAGGGCCGTGCCGACTTCGGCGTGACCGAGATGCTGCTCGCCGACCAGATCGCGGCGCGCGAAGGCTTCAGCGCGGAATGGGCGCCGGAAGAGCTGCCGCGCTTTCCGGTCGTGTTCGGTCTGTGGAAGGGCGACCTGACCTTGAAGCGCGCCATCGTTGACGGCCTCGCGCAGATCGAAAAGAGCGGCGAGATGGCGAAGATCATGGCCCGTTATCGGGGCGAGCGGGCCGGCAGCCGCAAGGGCTAGCTGCGCAAAATTATCTCGGCGACCATGCGATACACGGGCTCGAGCGTGCGTGTGATGATCCCCGTGGCGGCGAGGGCGGTAAGCCCTAACGCGAAGTAGATGTGATATCGCCGCATGAACTCGCCCGCCGCCGGGATGAACGCGGTGAGCAGATGGCTGCCCGTCAACGGAGGCGCTGGAAACAGGTTGATCAGCGCGAACCAGATGCCGAGCTGGCCGATGGTCTCGATCAGCCCGAACGTCAGCGTGGATGGAGTATCGCCGAGAAACGGCAGCAGCAGCGGACGCAACAGCTGCAGCATCACGGCAAAGGTCAGAATTGCGATGGCGGCGGTCGCCACGATGACCACAAGTCCAATACGGCCGATGCGTAGCGCGGCGGGATCGATCGCGACCGGCTTGATCCAGCCGACCCCGAACAGCACGCCCGACGCAAAGCCCAGGAGATCGAGATGCGCGAGCGGACTCAGCCTCAGGCGCTCGTCATAGCGCGGACCCGGATCGCCAAGCGCACAGGCTGTGGCCGCCACCACGGCGCCATGAACGCCCACGATCAGCACCATGGCGCAGAAGCGCAGCACGATCTGCTGCAGCGTGAAATCGGCCAAGCCAGCCCCGCCTGTTCGACCAACCGCGAAGCGCGGCAGTGACCTCAGCTTATCGTTTCAGGCTCATGGACTGTTGTGCGTTGGGGTCGGCCGGCAACTCTTTCTCGCCTGCAGGATAGCCGTTGCCACTGAGGAGGAAGGCCACGAGGTCCGCGTAGGTTTGCGGACTGAGCTGGCCGGGCCGATCCGGCGGCATGGCCAGGCTGACATAGCCATACAGCGCCGCGACGTTGCCCTGTCCCCAGCGCGTGCGGAAATAGCCGCCCTTGAGCGGCGGGCCGCCGAACTCACCGTTATCGAGCGATGAGCCATGGCAGTCCTGGCAGCTTTGGCGATAGGCGGCCTGCCCGCGTTCCGCCTGCGCTGCTGCATAGAGTGGTGCAGCCGGCTGGTCTTGCGCCGACGCCGCGACGGCGCCACTAAGCAGGACTGCGGCTGTAAACGCCAATCTGGGAAGCTGGCCGAAAAGCGCGATCATGTGCATTGGAACACCTGAAACTCGAACATACGGGCTGGAACGGCTGGAGGCCGATTGTCGTTCCCAAGAAGGTAAGCCTTCCATGTAGCCTTCCATGGGCGCAACGTCCATGCGGCCGTATTGTGGCGGGTTGAATTCGGCCGTCAGGCGTCTTGTCTCGGGATGTTCCGCCACTACGTTTCCATCGGGCCATTTTGGGGCCATTTCCGGGTTGGTATTGAGGGCAGGTGCCGACGCGTGAAAATTCTTGACCGATTATGGGGCGCCATCAGCGAAGGCCTGTTCGGCGATTCTGGTCCTCCGGCCGTCAGCGAGGAGGACGCGCGCCAGCGTGCCCAGGCGACCGCTCCGGTGGTCTGGCTCCTGGGCAAGACCGGAGCGGGCAAGACCGCGATCGTGTCGACGCTGACGGGTGATCCGCGCGCCGTGGTGGGCGCGGGCTTCGAACCCTGCACCCGCACCGCCTCGTTCTACGATGTGCCGCAAGAGGTGCCGATCATCCGCTTTCTGGATACGCGCGGGCTCGACGAGGCGGACTACGATCCCGCAAACGATATCGCCTGGTGCGAGGACCAGTCGCATCTGCTTCTGGTCGTCATGCAGGCCGCCGACCCGTTGCAGGAGCGCGTGCTGCGGGTATTGCGCCAGGCGCGTGCTCGCCATCCGGACTGGCCTGTGGTGGTCGCGCAGACCGGGCTGCACCGCCTTTATCCAGCCGGCGCTCGCCACCCTGATTCCTATCCCTTCACGGGCGGACCGCAGGACGTCACCAACCCTCTGCTGCCGCATGCACTCAGGCTGGCGCTGTCGCATCAACGTCAACTGCTGGCGGACCTGCGCGGCCCTCCGCCGCAATTCGTGCCGCTCGATTTTTCTTTGCCGGAGGATGGCTTTCCGCCGCAGGACTTTGGCCTTGAGGCGCTGCAGCGCGTCCTCGAGGCGCAAGGCCTCTCCGCCTATGAAGCGCTGCACCGCGCGCGCAGCGACGCCGAGAGCGACCGGATACGTCAGCGCGTTCGTCCGCTGATCTATGGCTATGGTGTTGCGGCGGCTGGCGCGGGCGCCGTGCCGATCCCGTTGGTTGGGGTCGGTGGTCTCGCCAGCGTACTGGCTTTGATGCTGCGCACGCTCGCGGAGCGCTACCGCGTGACCTGGACGCGCAACACATTTGCGCAATTCTCAGGCGCTATCGGAGGCGGCGCCATCGTCTGGTGGGCGTTGCGCTATGGCGCGCGCGAGCTCGTCAAGCTCATTCCGGTCATCGGCACCGCGGCAGCGGGAGCGCTCAATGCGGCCGCGGCCTTTGCGGTGACGACCGGACTGGGCGAGGCGGCTTGCGTGTGGCTGAGCTATCGCCGGCGCGGCGAGACCGCGCCGACCGACGAGGTCCGTCGCGCCTTTGCGACCGGATTGGCGGAAGGGTTGCGGCAGGCCAAGAGCCAGGCGCGCTCGCGGGAGGCCGCGCATGCCGCGCAGTAATGGCGTTTTGCGCTATTGGCGCGAGGTGCTGCTGGTCGTACTCGTCACCTTGCCGTGGCTGTCGTTGCTCGTGCTCGGCATCGTTTGGCTGTGGCAGGGCGGCTATGTCTGGATCTGGGCGCTCGCGGCTGGCTCGATCGGCTTGCTCTCCTGGCCGCTCTGGTATTCGGTCAAGCGCCGTTCCAAGGCAGATGCGCGCACCGCGCTGGGCGATCTGGCGGAGCCGTCGCGCGGCTGGAATGCCGTCGAGCGGGACGCGTGGTCGCGTGTGCTGTCGATCGCGGACGAGACCGCGCCGCTCAATTTTCTCGAGCTCGATCCAGTCCTCGCCGTTGCTCAGAGCACGATCGCGGCGGTGGCACACCGCTTCCACCCGGATGCCGAGGATGCCTGGGCGCGCTTCAGTCTGCCGGAGGCCATGCTGCTGGGCGAGCGGCTGTGTCGTGATATCCGGCGCGAGGCGCTGCGCCGGATTCCCGGCGTCAGAAGCGTGCGGCTCAGCCACATGCTGTGGCTGCAGTCGCAGAGCGAGCGCTATGGTCCGGTGGCGCATCTGGGCTGGAAATTGGGTTACGGCCTCTGGCGTGTCGTGCGCGCCGCGATCAACCCGCTGCAGGCGGTCGGGCAGGAGGTCAGCGGCATGGTGCTGGACCAGACCACCGGCGTGCTCTCGCTGCGCGTGCGATCCTATGCGACGCGCCTTCTGGTGCTGGAGGTCGGACGCGCCGCCATCGATCTCTACTCAGGCCGTCTCACGCTATCGGAAGAGGAAATCCATGGCGCGCAGCAGCGCGACATGGCGGCCGCCACCGCCGACCCGGTCATGCCGGTACGCATTCTGCTGGCCGGCCAGGTCAGCGCCGGCAAGTCGAGCCTCCTGAACGCCTTGGCCCAGGAGGTGCGCGGCGCCGTCGGGCCAGTGCCGACGACCGCGAGCGCATCGGAATTCCTGCTTGATCAGGATGGCCGGCCATCGGTGATGCTGGTTGATACGCCCGGCATCGACGGCTCCGCGGCGGTGACCGAGGAGCTGCTGCGGCAGGCCGAGCGTGCCGACCTGGTGCTGTGGGTGGCGGCCGCAACGCAGGCCGCGCGCGCCAATGACCGCACCGCCCTGGATGCGCTGCGCGCGCGGGGCGCGGCGCAGCTGGCGCGACGGCCGGCGCCGATCCTGCTGGCGCTGACGCATGTGGATCAGCTGCGTCCAGCTGCCGAGTGGTCGCCGCCTTATGATATCGCGACGCCGATCCGGCCGAAGGCGCAGGCGATCCGCGCCGCTATGGATTCGGTCGCACGCACGCTCGATGTACCGGTCGAAGCGATCGTGCCGGTCGCCGTGCCGCCCGGTCAAAAGCCTTACAACCTTGATGCAATCTGGGCCCGCATTGGGCTCGAGATCGACGAGGCGAAGCTGGTGCAACTCGACCGCCTCCGCTTCAGCGAGCCCTCGTTTCGCCTGCGCGAGCTGCCGCAGCAGCTGAGCGACGCGGGGCGCCTGGTCATCAAGGAATTGCTGCGCTCGTGAGAGCGTGCCTGCCGATCCGATCGCGCAATCTCACTTTTGCATCGCGCAGCCGCTTTGTCGCTCGAGTGGATTGGACAGCATTTTTCTGCAGATTTTGACAATGGAGACTGGGTAGCATCGGCATTCGGAGACGTATATCTTGCCCGCATGGAAGATCGCCATGATTGAAAACGAAAGAATCGCTCAGATTGCGGCGCAGATTGCCACGGCCAATCTCGCAAGCGTTAGCGCTGCGAAAAGCGAGGCCACGGTTGATTCTGAAGGGCGTGATGCCCTGAAGATTACAATCGTTTTGACGCCTGGTTCAACGGCGTCTATAGAATCGAAGGCTGATGCAGTCCTAGACACGCTCGTGCAGATCAAGAACAGATTGCAGGAGGAAGGCGAAGAACGTTTCCCCATTGTAGAGTATGCCACCCAGGAAGAGCTGGACGAAAGTGGCGATTCTTAATCCGGAACATCTCTTCGAACAGGCGAAGAAGTTGGTTGAGGTGCCTGTGGGTGGTAGACCTCGCCAAGCAGATATCAGACGGGCAATTTCGACGGCGTACTACGGAACATTTCACGCTACGGTAACAGCAGCGACCGACATGTATGTCGGTGCAACAAAAAGAGTGAATAGCCAATACGGGCTGGTGTATCGCTCCGTGAGCCACCAACGGCTGCGCGAGCTTTGCGAAAAGGTCTGCAAATCGCTGCCGGCGAGGTATGTGCCGTACGCGCCGCCCATTGGGTTTGGCTCGAATATCGCTGCGTTCGCTACGGCTGTTGTTGAGTTGCAGCAGAAGCGGCATAAAGCTGACTACGATCCAATGATTCGCATGACGAGATCAGACGCGGTTGCGGCGATTGCGACTGCGCGCGCAGCCCTTGTCCGCTATGATGCCGCGTCGGACGATGATAGGGCAGCATTCTTGAGCTTGCTGCTATTTGAGCCTCGGACTTGAATGCACGTGAATTGTGGCGCGTCCTGATGACAATGCCGTTCGGGAGCTCGTGGGCGATAGTCACCGAGGCGACCGGAAAGATAGCAACGCGCAATCAACCGATTGGGCTCTACGGCCCTGGTCTATTCGCCCGGCTTGATGCCGGCCTCCCGGATGACCTTGGCCCATTGCCGCGCTTCAGCTGGCAGCGCGGCGACGAATTCCGCGAACGTGCGAGTGATCGGCTCCATGCCGACGTCGTCGAACTTCTTGCGAAACTCCGGCTGCGCGAGACTGCGCGCGAGCTCGCGCTGCAGCCGCTCGACAATCGCCGGCGGTGTTCCCGCCGGCGCCATCAGGGCATACCATGTGGTCGCATCGAAGCCGGGAAATCCGGACTCCGCCATGGTCGGCAGCTCTGGCGCGGCTGGCGAGCGGTGCAATGCACTGACCGCGAGTGCCCGCAAGCGTCCCTCGCGCACCTGCGGCAAGGCCGCCGGCGCCACCAGGAAAGCGAGATCGATGCGCCCGGCCAGCAAGTCCGGCACTGCCACTGACACGCCGCGATACGGCACGTGCTGGATGTCGATCTTTGCCATCGACTTGAACAGCTCGCCGGATAGATGATTGCTGGTGCCGACGCCGCCTGAGGCAAAAGAGAGCTTGCCGGGCTGTGCGCGTGCGAGCGCAACCAGCTCCTGCACGCTGTTCGCCGGCACCTTGTTGTTCACGACCAGAAAGTTCGGCTGGACACAGATCTCGATAATCGGGATGAGATCCTTGAGCGGATCGAACGGCAGCCGCGGATAAAGGCTTGGGTTGACCACGATCATCCCCGACGTAGCCGTCAGCAACGTGTAGCCGTCAGGCGCCGACTTTGCGACCCGGTCGCTCGCGATGGTGCCGCCAGCCCCGGTCAGGACCTCGATCACCACCGGCTTGCCCAGGGCTTCGGTAAGCTTGTCGCCGATCAGGCGAGCAACGATGTCGGACGGGCCGCCGGCCGGAAATCCGGCGAGCATGCGGATCGGCTTGTCGGGATAACTGGGCTGCGCGATCGCGGCGCTGGCGATCGAGACTGCGGCCAGCGCAATCGCCGCGCGAGCAATGACGGCACCAGCCACGACGGCACGAACAACGACGGCACGAGGTGGCAGTTTCATCGCCGTCCTCCCACGCCAGATCGCGCGCCCCTTCTTGGTGGGCTCGAAGATAGTTTGGAAATCTCGATCTGCCGCGGAAGTGTGGCGTTTTTGCTGCGTTGGCGCAAGTCAGCCGCAACAGTCAGCCGTACTGGCGGTCGCGGAGCGGCCGTGATGGGGTATCTTGGAGTTGCGCGTGTTCCGTCCAGCTGCGCAGCCACATGAAAATTGGCAAGGCATTTTTTAAAGCTACCCACAGAAATTAATCTGCGCGAGTCGGAAACCTAACGTTCGCTGCATAGTTGTTTGCTCGACATTCGAGAAAGGAGCCGACATCAGCCCCCCATCCCCCCGACGTCGATCCTTCCGAATGTGGCCCCGCCGAAAGGCGGGGCTTTCCTCGTGCTCGCAGGCTCGATCATTGAGGAGGTGACGCCTAGCCTAAAGGCCCAAGCCGTCGACTACAGAAATCTCGATCTGACGTTGAAAGTGGCCAAGGGGAAAAGTGGACAAGGGGAGGAGCCCAAGGTACCGCTCGCCATTTCGCGGGCCAAGGAGGCGTATTGGTTCCAATTGTGGAACCCCGGTGCTTGCTTGCGCCGGCTGCAGCGAGTATCGAATGGCGTTGACCCGCTTTCGTGCCGATTGTACACGGCAGCTGGATTTTGGTCTGCCTTGCTCGGCTTCCCGCTTCGGGCCGCTCTCAAGTCATTTTCCAAATCTCTAGGCGCCACGTAACATGGCGCCCACTACTTGACCAGCACTGAACGCAAGGAGACGATGATGGCTACTGGAACCGTGAAGTGGTTCAACCCGACCAAAGGGTACGGATTCATTCAGCCTCAAGGCGGCGGGAAGGATGTGTTCGTTCACATTTCGGCTGTCGAGCGGGCAGGCCTGAGCACCCTTAATGAGGGTCAGACGATCCAGTACGAAGTTGTAAGCAATCGTGGCAAGGAGTCGGCCGAAAACCTCAAGGTCGGCTGATTGTTCCAGCAATTCAGCTCTCTACCGGTGCTCGGCGGTTCGTCAGAGCCCGCTGGAGCCAGAGCCATGAAGTCAGGAGTGTTGCCACGTCAGATTGGAGGATCCGATGGCTGGAACGCCCGACAGCACAGTTATCCTGCATTGGGATGAATACGAAGCCGTATGGGCAGAGTTATCCTGGCGCGACTGGGTCAGATTTCGGGGGTTCGACGAGAGCGGTTTTCGCCTGTTGGTCGGCGCAGAGGCCGGCGAGCACTATTTTCTGGTCTGCGTGCTCGGAGATCGGGGTGAGCTTTGCAACGTCATCCCTCACCGATACGTCATGTCGACCGATGGTCGGCTGGTTCATGGATTCGATGGACTTGGAGCGGCAGAACGCGCGGAATCTAGCAAGCTCGAAGAGCTCCCTCTGCCGTCGATTGAGGACACCGAGCGTTACAAAGAGCTCGGCGCTCGCGGATTTTCGGTCAACCTGCCCCCGCAATATACCGTCCAGTCCCTGCTAAAGGTGATGCCTGGTCTTGCAGGTGCGCAAGAGAGTGCGGCCTGCTGGAATTTCCTATCGGCCATCGGAGTGTGCCGATCGGGCACGCAAGCACATTAGTGGTCCGATTCCGAAGTTCGTCAATGCTCGCGGCATGTTGTGGTACGAACTTCGGAATCTTAGGACCACTAGCAACTCTATGAATCTAGTGCGGCTTTTGAATTTGAGGTTCCTAAAC
>Ga0137409_10001839_pt1 | contig 22841 bp, 21 predicted proteins | sample CZODoug1_16funga_FD_122059 | JGI IMG/M metagenome (GOLD analysis project Ga0137409, IMG submission 122059) | Vadose zone soil fungal communities from Angelo Coast Range Reserve, California, USA - CZODoug1_16fungal (Hybrid Assembly) | ecosystem: Environmental > Terrestrial > Soil > Vadose zone...
TGCCGCTGCAGATCTACTCGATGGTCAAGACCACGGTGACCCCGGAAGTCAACGCGATATCGACGTTGTTGCTGCTGCTGACGCTGGTGCTGATCACGGCTGCTGCGAAAATCGCACCTGGCATTCTCAACTTCTCCGAGTGAATCGCGCTGAATCGTGAAATGGGATGGCAATGAAGACAATCGGCTCGTCCGTCTCCCGGAACTCTGTATTGACCATCAATCTGCTGCTGGCGATGGCGCTGCTGCTCGCCGCCTGTGGCAAGCCGCCCGAGGCGCCGGCCAGGAATGCTCAGGGCGCCGATGCAAAACCCGCCGCCGCCGCGAGCGCGCCGACCGGCACGCTCAATCTCTACAACTGGAACAACTACATCGCGCCTGAAACCGTCGAACGCTTTGAGAAGCAGTTCAACGCCAAGGTGCAACAGACTTATTTTTCCGACAACGACGAGTTGCTCGCGAAGCTGGCAGCCGGCGCGACCGGCTACGACATCATGGTGCCGACCAGCAACGCGCTCGAGATCCTGATCAAGAAAGGCGACCTGGCGCGGCTCGATCCGGCCAAGTTGCCGAATCTCAAGAACGTGAAGCCGGAATTTTTGAATACGCCATTTGATCCCGGCAATGTGTACTCCGTGCCGTATGCCTATTCGACCACGGTGCTCGGCTACAACGACCAGAAGTTGCAGGGCGCCGGCATCGATGTGCGCGGCACCGAGGTGATCTTCGAGGCGAAGATCGCCTGCAAGTTGAAAGGGCGCATCACCGTACTCGATTCGCCCGACGAAGTATTTTCGGCCGCGTTCATTTATCTCGGTATCGATCCCAACACGCGCGCAAGCGATGACTACAAGCGCGCAGCCGAGCTGATCAAGAAGGCCAAGCCGTGCTGGGCGGCGTTCAACTCGTCGTCGTACATCAAGGAGATGAGCGCCGGCAACATCTGGCTCGCGCTGGGGTATTCGGTCGATTTTTTCCAGGCCAATCAGGATGCGGCCGCGGCCAAGCAGTCGTTCAAGATCGTTGCCGTGGTGCCGCGCCAGGGCGCCGTGCTGTCGGTCGACAACATGGTGATCCACAAGGCGGCCCCCAATCCGGATCTGGCGCACGCGTTCATCAATTTCATGCTCGATGGCCAGAATGGATCGGAGTTGACCAACCTGATCGGCTCCGGCAGCGCGAATGCCGCCGCGATCCCATTCATCAAGCCGGAGATCGCCGCCAATCCATCGATCTTCCCCGACGCGGCGGCGGTGCAGAAGTTGAGTCAACTGCAGCTGCTGCCGTCAGAGCTGCGTCTGGAGCGCGGCCGCTTGTGGACCGAAATCAAAGTCAGGTGATCGGCAGGCCATTGCAACAGTATTGCGCGGGCCAATTTGGCGCCTCCGGTGCTTGGCTCGCAGTACTCCTACAGGTCCGCGCCTTGGCCCTGCTCGCCAAGTTGCGCAACAGACTGTTCGTTAGGCGGTCTCGCGTTGATGCGGCGCGCATGGGGTCGCCGCATCGGCCGTGCCTCCGACTTCCATTGCGTCTTTGAAATGGCGCATCAGCCGTCGCTGTCGTGTTGTTGCACTGATAGCGCAGCAATGTCTTCCGCGTAGTCCCGCAGCCGCCGTAACAACATCGCGCGCTGCTTGATCGAGGCTCCGGCGATCAACGAGGCCTGCAGCGACGTTTCGCTTGCGCGCCCACGGTGTGCGCGCGCGGCATCAACCGGCGCAATCAACTGCGCCAGATAGTCGCGCAACTGTTGCGCAGCGGCCTCCAGCGGCGGCTGCTCGCGCTGAATCTGCCGCAGCAGCGCGACGAACTCCTGCTGCCGCCGCCCGCGCTCTTCGCGCCAGCTGTCCTGCACCAGCGTGCCTTCGGCAGCCGCGCTGTGAAGGGTCGCCAGTTGCGATTTGGTGAGCGCGCCAAACCACCATTGCGCGCGCTGGATCTGGCGCTCTTCGCGTTGCTCCTGCAGTTGCGCTACGCTCACCTGCGCCAGCTCGCGCTGTGCTTTCGCGGCTTGCTCGGTCAGGCGCCGCTCGCCGTGGTCAATCTGCTCCGGCGTCAGTGTCAGCGCCAGCGCGGCGATTTCCGGTGCGGCCCGTTCGGCCAGCACCAGAAGCAACTGGTCAATCTCAGCGCGCAGCGCCAGCAAGTATTCCGCACTGACCGCACCGTTGAACGTGCCTTGCGCTCGCTGCAGCAGCTGCGCGTACTGCGGCAACTGCGTTTGCCGATGCCATGCCAGCAGCGCCGATATGCGCTCCTGCGCCAGCCGCATTTGCCTGTCATTCAGCTCGAGATAGGAATCGAGCCCGTACACGAGCAATGTGTCGGCATTGTTGTAACCCAGTCGCAATGATGAGCAGGCCGCGAGCAGCAGCGCCACGCTGGTAATGACGACGCGCCGCGCGTTGCGCTCGAGCGCGCCCAGCGTGCGCAGGCCGAACCTCGGCGTTGCGGCGAACCCCGGTCGATGCTTCCGCGCGGCGCGATGCGCGGTGATACGATCGTTCGCAGTGAAAGGGCTGTCGCTAATCGAATCCAAAATCCGCTCCCGCGTTGGTCTGTAGCGCGCGTTCGTGTGATGCGGCAGTTGAATTCCGGACGAATGTTTCATGGCACAGCCGCGTTGCATTGTCAAAATGGGTGGCCCGCAAATTGTCAGCGGTCATGTTGCGGAAATCGGCGCGCGCGGCGGCTCGCAGGGCGCAACGGAGCCGCCCCTTCATCGATGTGAACCGCGCAACGCGACTCCGCAAAGCGCGAATCAGCACAATACGAAACCGCACAGTGAATCCGCAATTCGTGTCCGCTGGAATCGCAGATTTGCGCAGTTGCATGAAGCCGTGACGGTAGCGAAGGCGACCCTCATCTCCGCGCCGCGCATCCCCGACAACCGCACGTTTTATTTTTGCGCCTGGGATCAGACACTTGCTGGGCGTCGCGGTTCGCGGTTCGCTAGCAAATTTACATCTGCACCGATGCTTCCCGTGATCGCGCGATGAATATCGTGATTCTGGCAGCCGGCCTGGGCAAACGGATGCGTTCGCACCTGCCCAAGGTGATGCATCCGGTCGCAGGGAGGCCGATGCTGGCGCATGTCATCGCCACGGCGCAGGCGTGTGCGCGCGGGCGTGCGGGCGCCGCGCGGATCGTGATCGTGATCGGACACGGCGCCGCTGCGGTGCGCGCCGCGTTCGCCGATCGCAGTGAATTGCTGTGGGCGGTACAGGAGCCGCAACTCGGCACCGGCCATGCGGTCTTGCAGGCCGCACCGTTGCTCGATGAGGCGCATCCGACGCTCGTGCTCTACGGCGACGTGCCGCTCGTGCGCAATGACACGCTGGTGCAGTTGATCGACGCCGCCGAGCAGGGTGTGAGCGTGCTCACTGTGCGGGTGGCCGATCCGACCGGTTACGGTCGTGTCATTCGCGAAGGCGACGGCAGCGTGGCGCGCATCGTCGAACAGAAGGACGCGCAGGGCACGGAACTACGCGTCGATGAGGTCAACACTGGCATCCTGGTGGCGCCGACTGCTTCGCTCAAGCGCTGGCTCGCCCGCTTGTCGAACCAGAACGCGCAGCGCGAGTATTACCTGACCGATGTGGTGGCGCAGGCTGTCGCGGAAGCCGTGCCGGTTGCCGGCGTGCCTTGCCTCGATGCCGAGGAGACGCTCGGCGTCAATAGCAAGGAGCAGCTGGCGCAGGTCGAACGCATCGCGCAGCGCCGCTCGGCTTCGGCCTTGATGGAGGCGGGGGCGACGCTCGCCGATCCCGGACGCACGGAAGTCCGCGGTGAAGTCAGCGTCGGCCGTGACGTGACGATCGATGTCGGCTGTGTCTTCGAAGGGCACGTGGAACTGGGCGACGAAGTACGCATCGGACCCTATACGGTGCTGCGCGACTGCGTTATCGGTGCCGGCACCGAGGTGCTGGGGTTCTCCCATCTCGACAGCGCAACGATCGGGCGCGGCGCCCGCATCGGCCCGTTCGCGCGCACGCGGCCCGACGTCGTGCTCGGTGATGAAGTGCACATCGGCAATTTTGTCGAAGTGAAGAACTCCCAGCTGGGACAGGGCGCCAAGGCCAATCACCTTGCCTATGTCGGCGACGCCGACGTGGGCCGGCGCGTGAACATCGGCGCCGGCACGATCATCGCCAACTATGACGGCGCCTTCAAGCACAAAACGGTGATCGGTGACGATGCGCACATGGGCTCTAACAGCGTGCTGGTGGCGCCGATCACGGTCGGCGCCGGAGCGACGGTTGGCGCCGGCTCGACCGTTGCCGGTAACGTGCCCGCGGGCAAGCTCACGGTCGCGCGCGCACGCCAGAGCACGGTCGAGGGCTGGGTGCGTCCGACGCGGAAGAAGTAGTCCTCAGCGTCGCTCTGATGGCGAACAACGCCCGCGACAGCTAATGCGCGGGCACGCGCATCGCTGCGATGAGCGTGCCGGCGCAACGAGTGACGCCATCTAGACCTGGCGCGGCCATCACCGCAGCGGAATGCCGGGCGCAAATTTCACGCGCTGGACGGTAAAAAACGCGCGCACATTGCGCACATTGGCCACGGCGGTGAGCGTGCGATGGACGAACGCGTGATAGCGGTCCATGTCCTGCGCGTACACAACCAGCACGAAGTCCGGACCGGACGAAACCCGGTAACACTGCTGCACTTCGCCCGCCGCGGCAATCAGCGCCGCGAACGCTGCCAGATCTTCGGCCGATTGCCGATCGAGAGTGACCTCGACGATTGCTGTGAGGCCCCGCGCGACAAGGTCGGGCGACACGATGGCAATCTGCCGCTCGATCACGCCGGCCTCGATCAATCGCTTGACGCGTCGTAGACAAGTCGCCGCCGAGACATGCACCAGCCGCGCCAGATCATGGTTGGTCCCGGCGCAGTCGGCTTGCAGTGCGTCGAGGATACGGATATCAAGTGAGTCGAGAGTGACCACTGGCTTATGAACTAAAACTCCAGCGTTGGAAAGTCCACGGTTGATTATTGCGCTAACAAGACACGGAGAAATAATAATCAACAGATAGTTAGATTTTGACTGCTCATTGCGAAGGGAGAACTATACGATCCAACCCTTCGATCGTCACGCCGTCCCCGCCCGGATGGTCGTGGAAGGGAGAATTCATGTGCGGCATTGTTGGCGCAGTCGCTCAGCGGAACATCGTTCCGATCCTGATCGAGGGCCTGAAGCGGCTCGAATACCGCGGCTACGACTCGTGCGGGGTGGCCGTGCACGCGAACGGCGAACTGCGGCGCGCGCGCAGCGTCGAGCGGGTCGCCGATCTCTATGAACAGGCCGCCATGCTCAACGCGTACACCGGAATCGCGCACACACGCTGGGCCACGCATGGCGCGCCGACCACGCTCAATGCGCATCCGCATTTTTCGCCGAACAATGCGCGGCCACGAACCGCGCTCGTGCACAACGGCATCATCGAAAATCATGACGCTCTGCGGGTGCACCTGCAGGCCAAGGGCTATCGCTTTGAAAGCCAAACCGACACCGAAGTCATCGCCCATTTGATCGACTCGCTGTACGACGGCGACCTGTTGGCCGCGGTGCAGGCCGCGGTCCGGCGGCTGCAGGGCGCGTATGCGATCGCGGTGTTCTGCCGCGATGAGCCGCATCGCGTGATCGGCGCGCGCGCCGGCAGTCCTCTGGTCATTGGCATCGGCAACGGCGAAAATTTTCTCGCCTCCGACGCGATGGCGCTCGCCGGCACTACCGACCGCATCATTTATCTCGATGAAGGCGATGTCGCCGACGTGCAGTTGGGCCGCGTCTGGATTGTCGATGCCGCGGGTAAGCCGGCTGAGCGCGAGGTGCGAGAGGTGCAGGCATATTCCGGCGCCGTTGAGCTCGGGCCCTATCGTCACTACATGCAAAAAGAGATCTTCGAGCAACCCAAGGCGATCGCCGATACGCTGGATCAGATCGACGCAATTTCGCCGCGCCTGTTTGGCGACGCGGCGACCGCGGTATTCACCCGTGTCGACCGGATCTTGATCCTGGCTTGCGGCACCAGCTACTACGCCGGCTGTGTTGCCCACCATTGGCTGGAAGCGATCGCGCAAACTCCCACCGTCGTTGAAATCGCCAGCGAATATCGTTATCGCGCCAGCGTGCCCGATCCGCGCCAGTTGATTGTCGTGATCTCCCAGTCTGGCGAGACGGCCGACACGCTCGCCGCACTCAAGCATGCCAAGTCCTTGGGCCAGGGCCGCACTCTCGCCGTCTGCAACGTGGCTACCAGCGCCATGGTGCGCGAGGCGTCGATGCTGTTTCTGACTCGCGCCGGCACCGAAATCGGTGTCGCATCGACCAAAGCGTTCACGACGCAGCTGGTCGCTCTCTATCTGCTCGCCAACGCGCTGGCGCAAGCGAAAAATCTCCTAAGCGCCGAGAACGAACAACTCGCCCTGCGGCGCCTGCGCCATCTGCCGGCGGCGCTGCAGAGCGCTCTGGCGTTGGAGCCGCACATCATCGGCTGGAGCGAGACTTTCGCGCGCAAGGAAAACGCGCTTTTCCTCGGCCGCGGCCTGCACTATCCGATCGCGCTCGAAGGTGCACTCAAGTTGAAGGAGATCAGCTATATCCACGCCGAGGCCTATCCGGCCGGCGAGCTGAAGCACGGACCGCTGGCGCTGGTCACCGAGGCGATGCCGGTCGTCACCGTCGCACCCAACGATGCGCTGCTGGAGAAACTCAAGAGCAACATGCAGGAGGTGCGCGCGCGCGGCGGCGAGCTTTATGTGTTCGCCGATGCCGATACGCGTATGGAATCGAGTGCCGGTACCCACGTGATCCGCCTGCCCGAGCACTATGGCGATCTATCGCCGATCCTGCACGTCGTGCCGCTGCAATTGCTTGCGTATCACACAGCGCTCGCGCGCGGTACCGATGTGGACAAGCCGCGCAACCTGGCGAAATCGGTAACGGTAGAGTAGGGGCGCGAAGTCCGCTTTGCGTCGGATGTCATCGGCAACATCAGCGAAAGGGAGCGCTTTGGCATCGCGCCTGCTGGCGACTTGAGTCCGAAACATCGCCCGAGCGTGTGTTCGCCGAGTTCATGGCGTCCGGAAGCGCAAGCGTCGAGCACTCTGGGACCAGCACAAGGTGTCCCACCTTGCTCGCCCGGTGAACGACGAGTTGCAGGATGCTCTACGAGCAACTGCCCGATGCCGACCTGATGATCGCCGATCTTTCTACGTCGAATCTCAATGCCGCCTATGAACTGGACGTCCGGCACGCGCTGAGGCCGCGTACCACGCTCGTGATCGCCGAGGAGAAGTTCAATTCCCCTTCGACGTGAATCACATCGTGATACGAAAATATCGGCACGACGGCAAAGCTCTTGATATCGACGAGGTCGAGGGGTTTCAAGGCGTGTCCTTTCTCAGGATAGCTGGTGTAAGGCTTTTGACGTGCGCCGCCGAAGATGGCAAATTGCTGGCGGCGGCCACTTTGGAGTCTTCGGTGAGAACATTGCTTGGTCAGGACATTGGGGCGCGTGTGCTGGTCTGCGCGTTGCTCGCCGGCGCGCTCCTGGCGTCGGCGTGGGCGCGCGCGGAGGAGTTGAAGCTCACGCAAGAACAGCTGACGCGCTTGCTCAAGGTCGTGGATACAAAGGGCACGAGTGTTCCGATTCCGCCGCTCGTGGCCGCTTCGCTTAAATTGACCGGCAAGCAGCATGTGCCTACCGTCAAGCAGATCACGTTCGAAACGCCGGACGGCGTGAAACACGGTTTCGCTCCGCTCAACGACAAGTCCGGATTCATTTTTTTTCGCCGCCAGCCGCCGTCGGGCCAGGTCGTATATCGAGTTGGCCCGGATCTTCACTTGATCCAGGCGGCCAGCAGTGTCGAGTCCAATCGCATGAACGCACTGTCCAGCGAAGAAGGAAACAAGGGTCTCGAGGATGAACTGAGCCGATGGTCCGATGTCCTCTCGCCCAAGAGTGCACTGCCGCCGCCCGCCACTGCGCCGCAGAGCAGAGCTCCGGAAAGCAAGCGCAAATGAATTGATGCGCACAGGCGCACATGGCGGCAAATTGACCGGCCGCGACGGTGAGGAGCTCTCGAACAACTCTTCCGATCGAATCGGCGCCGCACGTAAATGTCTTCACCAACGTCGATCTAGGCGAGGTCGCTTGGCCGGCGAGCGATCGCGACAACATCGACAGTCGGCTCGCGGCCTTGATGAGCGTCGCCTGGTGCCTGAACGTCGTCGATCAATACGAAATCACTACTCTGACCTCCAAGGCGGTCAAGTCGACGTTGCTCACGGATCCGCTGCCACCGAGGTACCACACCACGGATGTCGAAGCGCAGGTCACCGGACTCTTCTGGCGTGCCGGCTCAAGAGTTTCGAGACGCGAAATTCCGTCTTCGTTTCCTGCTGCCGACCGTCCGATGCGGTGCACGGGCCGGAAGCCATCGCCAGAGGATGTGCAAGAAGGCGACGCGGTGAGAGAACACGGCAGTGCGCTGCGCTGGCATTGAGCGGAGCGGTCATCGCCGCGGGTGAGCGCAAGGGCGGCATAGGACATCGTAATCGTGACCGCGGCTATGCTTAAAGCGTCAAAATGACCAACGTACTTCGCATTACGCAAGCGGCGCTCATCTTTTCCCTACCTCGGTCTTCAGAGAGTCCCGATAGGATCGACGGATGCGGCGCTCGACGCGCCGTGGCGGCAACCGCAGTTTTCAAGAGTCTGCTATGTCACGGCTCGCGCCAACGAAACACCCAGTGCGCACGTGGTTTCGTCGCTGCGATCAGGCGTGCATTGGGATCATCGGTCGCCGCTACCCAGGCAGCGGCCTCGTTCTGACTACGCCCGAATTGCTGGTGTCTCTGCAGCAGGCGCTCGCGGCGCAATCCGTCGTCGATCTCTAGGTACCAGATCTCATCGAGCAGGCCGCGGATCGCAGCCCAATGCGAATAGTCCTGCGGCGGTGGCTGGAGCGGCTGCGTGGATTGATCGAGTAACAGATAGTTTCCCTCCGCAATGATCAGTTGGGTCTGCGGCGCGATCGCGACCGCGCCAGCAATCGGCTCCTCGATTTCACGGCGAAACTCCGGCGCATAGACAATCTCCGCGGCACCTTGCTGTCGCAGACGCCGCAGCAGGGCGACGTAGCCGGCGCTGTCAAAGGTATCCGGAGCGCCTTTGCGCTGCGCCAGTCCTAGCCGTTGCAACTCGCTGTTGGCCAGGTGGAAACCGTCCATCGGCACGATTTGAGAGATTGCCGGATACGCCTGGTGGAGCGCCCGCGCCAGTGTGGACTTTCCTGCGCCCGGTGGGCCGACGAGACCCAGCATCTTGCGCCGCCCATCGGCGAGCAATCGTTCCACGCGCTGCAGATGAGTGGCCGGAACGGCCGGAACTTGATTTTCCCTGGAGGACATGTCGGTCTCGCGCTCTCGCCTGTAGGGGCCCATGGAAAAACAATTGCGTTGTCCGATTCAGCTCCTGTCGGGGTTTCTTGTACAGCCCCTACCGGTCTGCTTCTCTACTCTCACCTTCCGGCTTATGGCCGGTTCAGTACGTCTTTCAAGCGCGGTTCGACGCCGGTCCGGTGTGCTGAATTCCCATAAAAGGCGCGCCGGATTCCGGCGGCGCTCGTCGCGGAGTCTATGACAGTCGACACGCTCGACTGCTTGCCCCCGGTGGAAACTGTGGCGCGCGTGCAGAGGGCTGATCAGGGATACTGCTGTTGAATTCATTGATCACCGTTGCGTAGAGTCAGGTCAAAGCCTTCACGACAAGCCCTCGCTTTTTCCTCCCAGGAAAGATTGACGGGACCTCCTGTCCGCGCAAGGACCCCAACTTCTGCTACCTTTCGGCCTGGACACAAGAACTTTTCTCCAAATATTGCCGCGTCGCGCTGTTCCGTGTCCCAGTCCTGCGGGCCTTCCCCGACAAGACCAACGCCGCGCAACTCGAACAAGGACCTCTTGATGAGTACTCTTTCCAACGCAATTACCGAACTAGAAGCCCGTCGCAGCAACCTGGAGATGGAGCTTGAAAAGATCATGCAGCGCCTGCGCGCCGTCAAGACCGCGTTGGCTGCTAGTGATGAGGGCTCGTCGGCGGCGGCACCGATGGGCGCAGTCAAGGTTGCGAAGGCCAGGAAAGGTCGGCGCGGACGCAAGCCCAAGAGCGCCACCGCGGCACCGGCCGCGAAGACAGCGAAGAGTGCGGCCAAGTCGGCCGCCAAGTCAACCGGCAAGGGCGGAACGCGCCGCTGGTTCGAGCCGGGCGAGGTCAATGAGCTGATGCGCAAGCTCATTACCAAGCCGACGCGTCAAACCGATGTGATCAAGCAACTGGCCACGGCCAAGGGCTACGCTGGCAAGTTGTCCAAGAAAGAAAAGATGCGCTTCAACTGGGCCGTGTTATCGGCGTTGAAGGCAGCGGTCAAAACCAAGCGCCTGGTCAAGCACGCCGACGGCAAGGTCGTTGTCCGCTGATTGATCGTTGTGCCATTGTGCGGGTCGCGACGCGTCCCGCACTCCGGGGCCCGCAATTGGGCCCTGCTTGCGGTGAGCCAATCGGGCTTGGTGAACGTGTCCGCCGTCGACATCGCCGGTGATCTCGTCGTCTGAATGCGGGTTGTCTTCAAGACGACTCTTGCAGTCGATTGAACCGGCGGGACAGTTTTTCCCCGCGGGTTGTTCTCTGCTCCGCGGGCGCGTAAGCATCTGGAGTGGCGCGGCGTGCGTCCCTGGGTGACCTGCGGGCGGCACGCGCTGGGGTTGGCTTCGCCGCATAGCGGTTTTCCCGCGCGCGGCTCCGAAGCGACTCCCAAGGTCGTGCAGCAAGTAGCGACCGCGCGGCATCCGGCGTGTCCTAGCAGTCCTGCGGGCCGGCGCCGGGGCGGGCCCGGCACGATCCCGAACCGGGCTAGTCGGTAAACAGCCAAACGGTCTGAATCAGCCCATCGTGCACGCGATACACAACCAGCGCGTCGATTGGCTCCGCGCGCAGGCCGGAGATTCGCTCGTGGTCGGTGACGATGTTGCCAAAGGCAATGCGATGCACGAGCTCCGCCTTGAGCGCCGGCAAATTAAAGCGTTGGGTCGCGTAGAAATCGGATAACTGCGCTTTGCCCACCAGTGCCGGCTGCGTCGCCGGAGGTCGAAACACCTGCACACTGACACTGTAGGTTGCGACGAAGCGTGCCAGATCGCGCGCGTTGTAGGCGTCGAGTTGGCGTTGCACGACTTCGATGGGACTCGTCGGCGGACTCATCGCCGAATTCATGAGAGGTCGCGCCGCCGCAGGCGAATGCTCTCGGGCAAGGGCGTCGATCGGCGCAATACGTCTTCTGCAAGCCACAGCGCGCTGCGCCGCGCCCGCTCCGCCACCGTCGGCAGCGGCAGCTGTTGATAATCATCGTTGAAGACTTCGAAGCTGTAGTCGCCGCGATAGCCGAGCCGATCGAGTCGCTTGACTAATTCGATCAGCTGCTCGCTATGCACGCCTTCGCCGGGAAAGACACGAAAGTGGCGCGCGGTGGCGATTCGCTCCTCGAACGTGCGCGTCTCCTGCCACATGAAATCGGACAGCTGGACAAGATAGATCCTCTCGGGATCCAGATAATCGAGATCGGTCAGTGGGCTGCTGGCGGCGAAGACATGGAATGAGTCGATGCCGATTCCCAGATTGGGACAATCGGCGGCGCAGACCGCCTCCCAGGCAGCCGGAAATTCATTGATCGTGCGGCCCCAGGACAGCGCCTCGTAGGCCACCCGGATGCCACGAGTAATCGCCAACATCGCCAGTTTGCGCAGATCGCGCGCGATGACCTGCCCGTCAGCGCTCGCGTGCTGGGAGGTCGACGAACATGCGAGCAACACGCGACAGCCCAGCGCGGCGCACATTTCAATCATCGACTTGGCGATGTCGACCTTGTAGTCATGCAAATGGCCGGATAGACCTTCGAAGTCACGCAGCACCTGGAAACCGGTCACGCGCAGGCCACTGTCGCGCACGGCGCGCACGGCGGCATCGACTCCGCCCGAGTGGCCGACGATATCGCGCGCGCTCAGCATGACCTGCGAAAAACCGGCGGCGCGGATCGCGCGCAGCCTAGCCTCCAACGTGCCGGCAAGCGATATCGTGTCCATACCGAATTCGGCGATGTTCATGGTCTGTCCTCCAGAATCTCTGCTGTCACGACCGCCGTCATGTCGCGATCGTCACGGCGACGTTCTCGTGCGCTCATTCGCTCACCGACCCGGAGCGGGCTTCGGCGCGGAATTTTGCGCCCGTCACGCGCGCTGGTCGTGCACGAGTTCGAACAGCACCGACCCGAGGTAAGAGCGTGTCAAGGCGCCCCGTTTGTCCATCGGCACCGTCGCCGATTCAAAAAACTCCACGCCATTGCGACGTAACAACGCAATCGCTGCCGGCACGTCGGGCGTGCCGAAGCCGACGCGATGAAAGAGCTCGACATCCTCTGCGACGACCGTAGTCGGCGCCGGTTCGATCAGCTGAAAATAAAACTGGCCGCATGGACTCTTTAGGAGCTTGCCCTTGGGCAGGATGCCGAAGCGCTCTTCGTCACCCAGCACGGTGAAGCCGAAAAGTTCGCGGTAGAACGCGATCCAGTCCTCGGTCCGATCGCGGCCGACGTATTGCACGAGGCCGAAGAAATGCAGGCTCGCCAGCGCTGCCGGCTTGGGATTGACGCCCGGTATCACGACGAAATCGACGTCGTAAATAGAAAACTCGCGATAGCGGTCGACGAAATAGATATGGCTGCCGCCGGGGCCATGAATCGCCGGGATATTGAGTTCCATCACCTGCGCGTGCATCGAGACGTCCCAGGCGCCGCGCTCCAGCACGCGCGCATAGGCGGCGCGCGCGTCGCGCACACGCAGGGCGATGGCGGAGATCCGCGGCACCTCGGCCAGCTCCTGCGTCGCGCGCTCCGTACGCGCGCCACGGCTGGCACCCGCGTGGGCGTTGACCACGACATTCATCGGCCCCTGGCGATAGAGCAGGATTTCGCGCGAGCGATGGCGCGCCACCGGCTTGAATCCCATCGTTTCCAGGATCGTGCCAAGCGCCTGCGGCTTCGCAGTCGCGTATTCGATGTATTCGATGCCATCGAGCCCGATCGGATTCGGTGCATCGTCAACGGCTTCGCGCTCGGCGGTGCTGGTCATGGAGCCTCTCCGGGAGCCAGAGTTGGCGGGGCAAGTGAAAAGTGAGCCTGAGTCCTACTTGCCTCGTGTCGCTCGCTATCGACGGCAAGCGGCGGCGGCCACGAATCTGCGCGTCGGCACGCCGCCGCATCAGCCTGCTGTGCGGCGCGCCAGCGCCTCGATCGCCAACACGTAGCCATCGCCGCCGAAGCCGATGATGATGCCCGCGGCCACCGGCGAGAGCCACGACTGATGGCGAAACGGCTCGCGCGCGTGGACATTGGAAATGTGAACCTCGATCACCGGCGCCGCCACGCCCTTGATGGCGTCATGCAACGCAACCGAACTATGCGTGAAGGCGCCGGCGTTGAACACGACGCCCGCGAGCGTGCCCGCGTTGTACGCGCGGCCCGCCTCATGCACCGCGTCGATCAGCACGCCTTCGTGATTGGATTGGCGAAAGTCGATCGTGTAGCCAACCCGCTGCCCGGCCGCGCGGCACAGCGCCTCGACGTCGGCGAGCGTGGCGGCACCATAAATCGCCGGTTCGCGCGTGCCCAGCAGGTTCAGATTCGGGCCGTTCAGGACCAGGACAGATTTCATTGCGGTTGACTCTCAATGCGTTCGGCGTAGCCGATGATCGCTATGTTCTCGACGAGTCTCATTCAATGACTGCGTTCGATGATTGCATTCAATGAATTTCGTCGACCAGGCGTGAGTTGCATTCGAGTTTGACGGACGGCTTTGCCGTGCCGCGCAAAGCACCTCGCCCGCGGTTGCCTGCGCCGCGTCGGGCCGGAGCGCGCGACGCCTTCATAGGGAGTGCATCGCGCGGCTCTGCGCCGACCCATTGCTGGCGAGCCAGCAGCGCACAGCTGTCCGGGCTCAGAACGCTTTGCGAAGTCCGACCTGGGACACGGTCTTCTGATTGATCTGATCCTTGAGGTCGCCAGTCGCTTCCGAGATGCTGGCGTACAGGAACGTCACCTTGGACAGCGAATACACGGCACCGATGCCGGCCTTGCCCAACGTCAGATGTTCGGTCTGACCCAATGTGGCTGGCACCGTGCTTGGGCCCTCAAACTTCATACGCGTGTAGTTGACGCCGAGCAACCAGCTGCCGATCGGCACTCCCACGCCAACGGTCGGGCCGCTGCTTTTCTTCATCGGAAACGTTGTCGTGCCGTCACTCACAGTCAGGTTGGCGAACCCCAAAAGGGCGCCGTTTTGATTCGCGCCGGGGTTGGCCACCAGGTTGTCGTTGCTCTGGTAACCGAGGTACAAGCGGGCCGGGCCGAAATCGTAATTGCTGCCGAACGTGATTGACTTATTGATGGGACCCTTCGGGTCGATGTTTAGATTGGCGGGAATCACGATCCCCGTGCGCGGATTACTCCACTCATAAGACGCCGCGACCGTCAGCGGCCCGCCCGTATAACCGAGCTTGAGGCCATGGAAGGTGTCGAATGTGTTCTCGCCCGGTGCCCACTGCACGGCGGCGTAAGCGCCGCCGAAGCTAGGTGTTTGATACATCACCACATTGTCCGCTCGCGGAGCGTTCAGCCAGAACGGCAGGCCGACCCCGCGATTGGTTATCGCCGTACCCGGGTTCAACGTCAGCGAATTGCAATTGGGAGTGAACGGCGTCGTCGCGCACATCACGCTGTCCTCAAGGACATACTGGCGGCCGAGTCGAAGTTCGCCGGCTGACGGCTGGGACAAGTAGACAAATCCCTGGCGACCGAACAGGCGGCCGCCCTGTGCCGACGACCCGGTGTCGGCAAAAAACCCTGACTCCAGGTGCACGCCGGCGCGCAGACCACCGCCCAGGTCTTCGTAGCTACGAATGCCCCAGCGCGAGCCATTGAGTCCATTCACCGTGCCGTCATTCATCTGCGTAAGAGTTGGGCTGCCGACCGGCGCGCCACCCTTCGTGTTGGTGATGTTCAGATCGATCAAGCCGAAGATCGTGGTGTTGTCCTCAGCCTGCGCCATCGTGCCAATGCAGGCCAGCAGCGCAGCGGCGATTGCGTTTTTTTTCATTGTGTTCCCCTCTTCCATAGGTTGGATAACATCTGCTGTACGCCGGACGCTTGGCGCGCCTCTAGGATTCTTCAATTCCCGGGCGCCACTCTAGGCGCCGGGACTGAATGTCACAAGCAACGATCCCGGTACGATCCCGCAGGCGGTCCGATTTCCGACCGGGCTGGTGATTATCGGCTGCAGAGTGACGCGCAAGATGAGAGTTTTATCGCGCAGCGAACAATTCGCGATTGGCGCCGGATGAAAAGTCCTCACCCGCAGGGCGGAAACTCAAACTTTTGGCGGCGGCTACTCCTTTCCGGCTTGAGCCGTGGCAGGCGCGCAAAGGGACGATTGGATTGGATCGATTTTGCCGACATTTTCGCGCTGTCCTACAACAGCCTGGGCAATCCGGTCCCATGTCGCGCAAGGGCGGTAGCACTCGCTTCGCCCTCTCATCGGCGCTCATCCGCCCCACCGGCAGCGTCGTTTTCGCGACGCTCATGGCCGGCCTTGCCCTCACCCGTGCGAATAGTGCAACTACCGGACCGATTGACGTTGCGTCGCGGCCGACGGCCCTTGAATCGCCGGCACGAAGCGCCGAAACTGCATGGCGCGGTTGATCCGCGCCGTGCGTCCGGTCGGCACGCGCCCGCTGTCTGACTCGCAACGCGGCGCGGCGCCGGAACGCGTGCCCGGATGCACGTTAACAAGCAACTTGACAGCTTCATCGCGGCAGTCCGCGCCGCCAGAATGGCGAGAGGGGGAGAGGCAAATGATTCGCGGCAGCACGTTATTGCTTGCGCATCTTGGTTTTCCGACCGAGACCTTCAAGGCGCCGCTTATCTACAACCCGTACTTCTGGAAGCACAAGATCGACGCGGTCGTGGTGCCGATGGGGGTCAAGGCCGAGGACTACCGAGCGTTTCTGCCGACCTTGTTCCGGCTCTCCAACATTCGCGGCGCGCTGGTGACAATGCCGCACAAAGTCACGACCGTTGAGTTGCTTGATCAATGCTCGACCGCGGTGCGCGTGGCCGGATCGTGTAATGCCATATTGAAGCGGCCTGACGGCACGCTGCTGGGCGACCTGTTCGACGGCGAGGGTTTTGTGCGCGGCCTGCTGCGCAAGAAATTTCGCGTCGAGGGCTGTTCGTGTCTGGTCGTCGGCGCCGGCGGCGTCGGCTCGGCGATTGCCGCATCGCTGGCGCAGGCGGGGGTCAAGTCGATGGTGTTGTGCGACGCGTTTCGGGCCTCGGCCGATGGACTTGCCGCACGCCTCAACAAATATTTCCCGCAGCTCGTCGCGCGGGTTGGCGGCAATGATCCGACCGGGTTCGACCTGGTCGTCAACGCGAGCCCGCTCGGAATGAAGCCCGACGACCCGCTGCCGATCGATGTCACGCGTCTTGCGCCGTCAACCTTCGTCGGCGAAGTCGTGATGAAAGAGCAATTCACGCCGCTGCTGCAGGCGGCACGCGCGAAGGGCTGCCCGATCCAGGTCGGCACCGACATGTTGTTCGAACAGATCCCCGCCTATCTCGAGTTTTTCGGTCTGCCGACAACGACGCCCGAAGAATTGCGCGCGGTCGCAACCCTCGGGTAGGGTCGTCGGCGCGTGACCAGTATTCCGCTCGCGGTTGCCTCCACGCAGGTCTCGATCGATGCCGTCGCATAATGTGCTGACCACGCCGACAACACGGGCAAATCCTGACCAGGGGGAGACACGTCCATGAAATTCCATTCATCGCGGCACGCCGCCGCGGCGCTTGCGACCCTGCTGCTGCTGGCGCCGGTGGCGCGCGCGGAAGACACCATCAAGGTCGGCGTGATCGGTGAATTCTCGGGGCCATTCGCAGACTACGGCCAGCAGATCGAGGCCGGGATGCGCGCCTACATGAAAGAGCATGGCGACACGGTTGCCGGCAAGAAGATCGAACTCATCGTGCGCGACACCAAGGGCCCGGCGCCGGACGTGTCCAAGCGCTTCGCGCAGGAACTGATCACGCGCGACAAGGTGCAGTTCCTGGCCGGCTTCGGGTTGACACCGAACGCGATGGCGGTGGCGCCGGTCGTGACCGAAGCCAAGGTGCCGATGATCGTCGCCAATGCGGCCACCTCGGCCATCACCACGCGCTCGCCGTACATCGCGCGCGTGTCGATGACCATTCCGCAGGTGAGCGCACCGATGGCGCAATGGTCGCTGAAGAACGGCATCAAGCAGGTGTACACGGTGGTGGCGGACTATGGTCCCGGCATCGATGCCGAGACACAGTTCGGCAAGACCTTCAAGGCGGGCGGCGGCGAAATCGTGGGCACCTTGCGCACGCCGCTGCAGAACCCGGATTTTTCGGCGGCGATCCAGCGCGTCAAGGATGCCAAGCCGCAGGCGGTGTTTGTCTTTCTTCCCGCCGGCGAACAAGGGGTTGCGTTCGTCAAGGGGTTCAATGAGCGCGGCTTGGCGCAAGCAGGCATTCGCCTGATCGCCACCGGCGACATAACGGATGATCACGTGCTCGACGCGATGGGCGATGCGACGCTTGGGATGATCACGTCGTTTCACTACTCGACGGCGCACGACTCCCCGGAGAACGCGGCCTTTCTCAAGGCGTATGCGGCCGCCAACGAAGCGCGACTTGGCCGACCCAACTTCATGGCGGCGGCGGGCTATGACGCGATGGCCGCGATCTACGAGGTTGCGCGCAAACTCAGTGGCGAGATCGACGGCGACAAAGCGATGGCCGTGCTCAAGGGCATGAAGTGGGTGAGCCCGCGCGGAGCAATCGCGATCGATCCCGAGACTCGAGACATCGTGCAAACCGTGTACATCCGCCGTGTCGAGAAGCGCGACGGCAAACTCGCCAACGTCGAGTTTGACAAGTTTGTCGACGTCAAGGATCCGGGCAAGGAATAACGTCGGTCTGGCAACGCGGCGCGAGCGTGCTACACGCGTCCGCGGTTGCGCATAGTTGCACCTCGTTCTGCATCGCGGCCCGGCGCTCTTCTCACCGCGGTTTGTTTTCACCCCATCGCGAGCGACCATCGTGCTCGGCCATCTGCTCGGCGTGTTGTTTGACGGCATCGCCTACGGCAGTTTGCTGTTCGTGATCGGCATCGGCCTGTCGGTGACGCTGGGACTGATGAACTTCGTCAACCTCGCGCACGGTGCGTTCGCGATGCTCGGCGGCTACGTGTGCGTGCTGCTGATGACGCGCGCCAATGTGCCGTTTCTGGCGACGCTGCCGATTGCCTTTCTCGCCGCCGCAGCGTCCGGCGTTGTGCTGGAGCGCACGCTCTATAGGCGGCTCTATCGCGCGAGCCACCTTGACCAGGTCCTGTTTTCCATCGGCCTGGTGTTCGTGTCGATCGCAGTGGCGACCCGCCTGTTCGGACCGGCGCAGCAGCCGGTCAAATTGCCGGACTTCCTGCGTGGACAAATTAATGTATTGGGACTCGATCTCGGCGCGTATCGGCTGTTCTTGATTCTCGTGGTGGTCGTGCTGACCGCGGCGCTGCAGATCGCGCTCGAGCGCACGCGCTTCGGCGCGCAGATCCGTGCCAGTGTCGACAACGCGACCGCCGCGGCGGGACTCGGCATCAACGTCGATCGCGTGTTCGCCCTCACATTTGCGTTGGGCTCGGGGCTCGCTGGACTCGGCGGTGGACTGGGGATCGACGTGCTCGGACTGGATCCGACCTTTCCGCTCAAATACATGGTGTATTTCCTGCTCGTGGTTGCGGTGGGCGGCGCCGGCACGATCAAAGGTCCGCTGATCGCGGCCCTGATCCTCGGCGTGTTCGATGTTGCCGGCAAATATTTCGTGCCGCAGATCGGCGGCTTCGTTATTTACGCGCTGATGGTCGGTCTGTTGCTGCTGTTTCCCGCGGGTTTGTACGGCAAGCGCGCATGAATACGCCGCCTGCGCAACGCACCGCGAACTCGGGGGCGATCGGGCGCTCGGTGCCGGCGACAGTCGCCGATGGTCGCTGGCGCCGACTCGAACTCGCGTTCTGGTTGCTGCCGCTTGTTGCCTTTTTCCTGCTGCCGGGCTATCGCGTGCTGGGGAGCCAGGTGCTGATCGTCGGTCTGTTCGCGTTATCGCTCGATCTGATCCTCGGCTACGCGGGCATTGTTTCGCTGGGGCACGCGGCGTTCTTTGGCACTGGCGCCTACGCGGTGGGACTGGCGGCAAAGTACGGTTGGAGCGAACCGATCTCCACTCTTGCACTGGGCGCGCTCGCAGCGGCAGTGGTTGGGTACTGCGCGAGTTTCCTGGTTGTGCGTGGCAGTGATCTGACGCGATTGATGGTGACGCTCGGCGTCGGCCTGCTGTTGTGGGAGGCCGCCAACAAGGCGGCGTTCATCACCGGCGGCGTCGACGGCCTGAGCTTTGCCACCAGCAAACTGTTGGGCATCTGGAGTTTTGACATCGGCGGTCGCACGGCCTTTGTCTACAGCCTCGTGGTGGTTGCGCTGGTATTTGTCGCCGCGCGCCGACTCGTGCATTCGCCGCTTGGCCTTACCTTGCGCGGCATTCGTGAAAACACGAAACGCATGCCGGCGATCGGCGCGCCGGTCGCGCGCCGCCTGCGGCTCATTTTCACGATCAGCGCGGCGATCGCCGGCGTTGCCGGCGCATTGCTGGCGCAGACGACACAGTTCGTCGGCATCGATACGCTCGGTTTTCCGCGTTCGGCCGAATTGCTGATCATGGTGGTTTTGGGCGGGACGGGTCGCCTCTACGGCGGTCTGGTCGGCGCCGCGGTGTTCATGATCGCGCAGGACTATTTGTCGGGCCTCGATCCGGTCTATTGGGAGTTCTGGCTCGGCGTGCTCCTGATCTTGATCGTGCTATTCGCGCGCGGCGGCATCCTGGGTGGACTGGAGCAACTACGCGCGCATCGGGCGTGGAGCCAACGATGACGGGTGTGCTGCGAACCCGGGCTCTGACCAAACGCTGGGGCGCGTTCACCGCCAATCGCGATATCTCGCTCGCGTTTGCGCCCGGGACGCGGCACGCTCTGATCGGCCCCAATGGCGCCGGCAAGACCACGTTCATCAATTTGCTCACCGGCGTATTGGCACCGTCCTCGGGCGACGTTTTTCTGGGCGAGGACCGGATCAGCAACTGGCCGCAGGAGCAGCGGGTCAAGCGCGGTATCACGCGCACATTCCAGATCAACACGTTGTTTCCCGGGCTCACGGTGCTGGAGTCGGTCGTGCTGGCGATCTGCGAACGCCGGGACCGCGGCGCGATCGCACACACGACCGTGGCGCGCGAGCACGCTGCGCTCGACGAAGCGCACGCGCTGCTGGCAGCGCTGCAACTGGCGGCGGAGGCCGGCACGCGCACGCACAATCTCGCCTATGGCAAGCAGCGACTCGTGGAAATCGCGCTGGCGTTGGCCACGCGGCCGCAAATCCTGCTGCTTGATGAGCCGGCCGCCGGCGTTCCCGCCGGCGAGAGTTCAGATCTGTTCGCGGTGATCGCGGCGCTGCCGCGCGCGGTGACGGTCCTGTTCATCGAACACGACATGGATCTCGTGTTTCGCTTTGCCGAGCGGATCACGGTCCTGGTCGCGGGCGAGGTCCTGACGCAAGGCACGCCGGACGAAATCCATGGCGATCCGCGCGTGCGTGAGGTCTACCTCGGCGCTGCGGAGATGGATAAGGAACCGGGATAACCCATGGCCGAACTGATCGCCGTCGAGGGACTGTGCGCTGGCTATGGCGCCGCGGTCGTGCTCGACGATATTTCGTTCGCGCTGGACGAAGGCGACAGTCTGGCTCTGCTTGGCCGCAATGGTGTCGGCAAGACCACGCTGCTGGTGACGCTGATGGGCATCACGCGCAAACATCGCGGCACGTTGCGCTGGCGCGGCGCGGATTTAAGCCGGCTGCCGACGCACCTGCGCGCGGCTGCCGGACTGGGATGGGTGCCGCAGGAGCGCTTCATGTTTCCGTCGCTGACGGTCGAGGAGCACTTGAAGGTCGTGGCGCGCCCGGGAGACTGGAACATCGCACGCGTGTATGCAATGTTTCCACGCCTGCAGGAGCGGCGTGCCAATTTTGGCAATCAGTTGTCGGGCGGCGAGCAGCAGATGCTCGCGATTGCTCGTGCGCTGATGGTGAATCCACAGCTGTTGCTGCTCGATGAGCCGATGGAGGGCCTGGCGCCGATCGTCGTGCAGGAACTGATGGCTGCGCTACGCCGGCTGGTCACTGGGGGGAGCATGGCCGTCATCGTCGTGGAGCAACATGCGCGCCTGGCGCTAGCGTTGACGCGCAATGCGATTGTGCTCGATCGCGGGCGCATCGTGCATCGCTCGCGCAGTGCTGAGCTGGCCGGCGACCCCGCGACATTGCAGCGACTGGTCGCCGTGGCATGACACCCATCAAACTCGAAACGCCGGCGCAATGGACGCTGAGTCAAGATCGCGTCTACCGCCGCAGCGAGATCCGCCAATGAACCTGCGCACCCAAGTCGGCATCGTCGGTGCCGGCCCGGCCGGCCTGCTGCTGTCGCATCTGCTGCAGGTCAAGGGCATCTCCTCGATCGTGCTCGAGACGCGCAGCCGCAGGGAAGTCGAGGAGACGATCCGCGCCGGCGTGCTGGAGCAGGGCACGGTCGACCTAATGCGCGCGACCGGTGTCGGCGCGCGCCTGGACCGAGACGGCTTCACGCATCGGGGGATCCTGCTGCGATTCGCCGGTCGCGATGAACGCCTGCCCTGGCGGTGACGAAGCGCCGTCTATACTCGCGTGATGCAGAAACACGGCAGGATCACAATGTGTTGGAAAGGGTCGTGTATGTGGAGGCAGGGATGAAACGGCCAGTCTCATCGGTTGCCACAGAACGCAGAAACGTCGACCTCAAGTCACAGTTCATCGAAGGATTACTTCTATCTGAGCGAGAGGCAATCGTAAGGGCCGCAACTCCATGTCGATTCCCTGCCCATTCTGTCATCGTCGAACAGGGGCGCTTGGGCAACCATCTATTTCTTTTGACCTCCGGCCGCGCCCGGCATTTCATCGTTTCAGAAACGGGCCGCAAGATTCTTCTCAACTGGCTTGTCGCGGGAGACATTGTGGGCTGTCATGTGGGGTTGGCATCGCCGGTTCCTAGTCTGTTTGGGGTGGAAACAGTGAAGGAATGCGACGCGCTGGTTTGGGACCACGCCACGATCAGGAGTCTGATTGCACGGTATCCCAAATTGCTGGACAACGGCCTATTGATTGCTACGAGCTACTTTACCTGGTTTCTTGCGGCACACGTCGCTTTAACGTGCCACACGGCTCGGCAGAGACTCGCCCATGTTCTGGTTACCCTTGCGAAAGGAATTGGGCAACAGGTTCCGGATGGCTTTGAGTTGGACGTCACGAACGAGGAGTTGGCGTATTCGGCAAACGTCACCCGGTTTACCGTGAGCCGCTTCCTTAACCAGTGGCAACGTCAAGGGATAGTGCGAAAGGGTCGTGGCAAGATCCTGCTACGCTCACCGGAACCGCTGTTCGTCCAACAGCATGGAAAGCAAGAAGCGCAACCTACAGTTTCCAGCTTCGCTCCGGCGGCCAGTCCAACGGCTACAACATCAATGCAATGCCCACTTAGCGTACAAGCGCCGACAGTCAGCACAAACATGAGTCATAA